>Ga0098059_1001597_pt1 | contig 11216 bp, 10 predicted proteins | sample 20_taG_FD_92580 | JGI IMG/M metagenome (GOLD analysis project Ga0098059, IMG submission 92580) | Marine viral communities from the Subarctic Pacific Ocean - 20_ETSP_OMZ_AT15318 metaG | ecosystem: Environmental > Aquatic > Marine > Oceanic | place: Subarctic Pacific Ocean | collected 2015-01-19
CAAGTTTGTCGATTTTTCAACCGAAGCTTTGTCGGAAATAAAGGATTTGGGGGTTACCCATATTTGGTATACAGGAGTGCCGCACCATGCAGTTATAAATGATTATGTAGACTATGGCATTTCCAACGACGACCCTGATGTGGTTAAAGGAAGAGCGGGATCGCCCTATGCCGTTAAGGATTACTATAATGTAAACCCTGATTTGGCGACCGACCCTTCAAAAAGATTGGAAGAGTTCAAAGAACTTATACAACGAACTCACAATGCAGGCATGAAAGTGATTATCGATATTGTCCCCAACCATGTTGCTAGAAATTATGAAGGAATTACCAATCCCGAAGGAGTGGAGGATTTTGGTGCTTCGGATGACACAAGTAAAGAATACGATGTAAACAATAACTTCTATTACATCCCTGGTGAGGCATTCAAAGTTCCAGAATGGAAAGATGGATATTTACCCTTGGGAGGCGATAATAACAGGTTGGCAGATTCAAAATTTGAAGAAGTCCCGGCGAAATGGACCGGAAACGGATCCCGATTGGCACAACCACATTTTAACGATTGGTACGAAACCGTAAAAATCAACTATGGGGTTCGTCCGGATGGTACCAAGGACTTTGAGGAACTGCCCGAAGAATATCGGAATAAAGATTATAAAGTGCATTTTGAGTTTTGGAAAGATAAGACCCTCCCGGATTCATGGCGCAAGTTCAAAGATATTACCCAGTATTGGTTGGATTTTGGCGTAGATGGTTTTCGTTTTGACATGGCCGAAATGGTTCCAGTGGAATTTTGGAGCTATCTAAACTCCAACATCAAAATGAAGAACCCTGATGCCTTTTTATTGGCCGAAGTATACAATCCAGACTTGTACCGTGATTATATCCATCAAGGTAAAATGGATTATCTATATGATAAAGTAGAGCTCTACGATAGTATCAAACATATTATGAAAGGTTATGGATGGACGGACCATATTCCGGTAGTGCAAAAAGGAATGGCGGACATTGAGCACCATATGCTCCATTTTTTGGAAAACCACGATGAACAACGAATAGCAAGTCCCGATTTTGCAGGTAATGCCCAATTAGGAAAACCGGCCATGGTAGTTTCTGCGACCATTAGTACGTCACCCACCATGATTTATTTTGGACAAGAAGTTGGCGAGCCAGGAGCGGAAGATGCCGGGTTTGGAAAGCCAACACGAACCTCAATTTTCGATTACATAGGGGTGCCTCATCATCAAAGATGGGTCAACAATAAAAAGTTTGACGGGGGCCAATTATCAGAAGAAGAAAAAGAACTTCGGGATTTTTATAAAAGGCTCCTAAACTTCACCATAAAAAGTGAAGCATTGATGGGCCGATACCAGGAAATCCATTTTTATAACAAGGACCATACAGAAGGATATGATCACCGCGTTCTTTCCTATGTGCGTTGGAACGATAATGAAAAACTTATTGTCATATCTAATTTTGATGCACATAAAGCCTATTCCTTTGGCTTAAAAGTTCCTGAGGAGGTAATTTCCAAATGGCAGTTGAAGGATGGGAAATATCCATTGACCGAAGCATTGTATGGCGAGCTTAAAACAAATATGTCCATAAGCAATGGTCAAGGTCAAGTCCAAGTAGAATTGGAACCGCTTCAATCCTATATCTTTAAGGTAGAGAATTGAAATTTTTCATTTGCAAATCGTATTTTTAGCTTTCAAAACCAAACCAGAATGAAGAAGAATTTATTGGTAGCTCTTGGAGCTATTTTGCTTTTAACAAGTTGTGAGATGACAAAATCAAAACCATTGGTAATTGGACACCGAGGTGCAATGGGCCATGAGACCGAGAACACCTTGGCATCGATACAAAAAGCTCTAGATCTTGGAGTGGACATGATTGAAATAGATGTGTTTAAAATCCAAAGTGGTGAGATAGTCGTTTTTCATGATGAAAGAGTGGATAGACTAGCCAACTCAGGGGGAAATATTGAGGAATATAATATTGTTCAAGTAAGACAGCTCACTTTGGATGGGGGACATAAAATCCCACTGCTTCAAAGTGTGCTAAAGCTCATTAACAATCAGACAGCTTTGAATATCGAGCTTAAAGGGGACGATACTGCTGATAAGGTAAACCATATTGTTAACTATTATATCGAAAAACAAGGATGGAGCCCTGATAACATTTTGATTTCAAGTTTTAAATGGGATGAGCTAAGGGATATGAGAAACCTTAACAAGGATATAAAAATTGCTGTATTAACGGAAGAAGATCCGCTGGAAGCTATTGAAGTGGCCAAAGAACTGAATGCTGTGGCCATAAACCCCAACTTTAGAACGTTGACCAAAGAGAATACCGCAAAAATCCAATCGGAAGGATTAAAAGTGTACACATGGACGGTAAACGAACCCGAAGACATTCAAAAAATGGTGGAGTTCGGGGTCGACGGCATTATTACCAATTATCCGGAACGTGTGAATTAATGTTCGACGTCATAATAGTAGGAGGTGGAGCTGCTGGATTCTATGCGGCCATTCAAATTGCGGAACTTTCGCCCGAGTTAAAGATTGCCATTTTTGAAAGAGGCAAAACCGTACTTTCCAAAGTAAAGGTTTCTGGAGGAGGGCGGTGCAATGTCACCCACGGTGAGTTTTTGCCAAAAGAATTGGCAACCAATTATCCCAGGGGCGAAAAGGAACTTTTGGGTCCTTTCCATAAATATGCTCCTATGGATGTAATGGCCTTTTTCGAAGAAAAGGGAGTTCCTCTAAAGATTGAAGAAGATGGCCGCGTTTTTCCTAAAAGTGATTCCTCCCAAAGTATAATAGATTGTTTGTTAGGCGAAGCAGACCGCTTAGGCGTGCAAGTTTTGAAAAACAGTTCGGTAAAAGCCATCAACAAAACCGATGATGGTTGGCAGGTCACCACAATGAATAAGCACTACCAAACCATAAAATTGATGCTTGCCACGGGTAGCAACCCCAAAATCTGGAAACAGTTGGAGAATTTGGGACATCATATAATCTCACCGGTTCCCTCCTTGTTTACTTTTAATATCAATGATGAAAGAATTCAGGGTATTCAAGGATTAAGCACTTATGCTGCTGTTGAAGTGATGCCAATAAAAACCTTCAATACAGATAAAACCACACTGAACTTAAAAAGTAAGGTCAAGGACGATGCAGTACTTTATGCTGATGGCCCACTTTTGATAACGCATTGGGGTTTAAGTGGTCCTGCCATTTTAAAACTCTCAGCCTGGGGAGCAAATATCCTAAACGATTATAATTATACTTTTAAAATCAAAGTAAATTGGCTTCCTGAATATAGTACGGCATCTATGGAAGCCTATCTAAAAGAATTAAAAGCTATCGAAGCTAAAAAAACAGTGATGCGCACCAACGTTACCGAACTTCCAAAACGCTTGTGGATGCGCTTGGTAGAAGCAGCCAACATAGAGCCCGACGAACGCTGGGGAGACATTAACAAAGAGCAGCTTCAAGCATTGGCCGAACAATTAACGTCCTCATCATTTAAAGTAGAAGGCAAAAGTACATTCAAAGAAGAATTCGTAACCGCTGGCGGGGTGGATCTAAAAGAAATCAACTTTAAGACCTTTGAGAGCAAATTACATCCCAATTTATATTTTGCAGGCGAGATTATAAATGTGGATGCCATCACAGGTGGATTTAATTTCCAAAATGCATGGACTGGTGCCTACATTGCCGCTCAAGCCATTGCTTCCTAAAGAACTATTGTAAAGCTAGGGCAATCCAAGCTGCTATTGATGCTCCCAAAATAGGTCCTGCAACAGGTATCCAAGCATAGCTCCAACCATTACTCCCCTTATTTTTTAACGGCAATAGGGCATGAATAATACGTGGTCCCAAATCCCTGGCCGGATTTATGGCATACCCCGTGGTACCGCCCAAAGATAGACCAATACCCCAAACAATAAGAGAAACGGGCAACGCTCCCAATGAACCTAAACCGATAATTGCGTCGTCGGTGGATAGCACGGCATCAGTAAAATAAAGCACGGAAAATACCAATACAAATGTACCCAACACCTCAGAAAAGAGATTAATAAATGTATTGGGTATGGCAGGGGCCGTACAAAAAACACCTCGCTTGGTACCTCCGTCTTCAGTGGCATCAAAATGATCTTTATTTATCAGCCAAACGCAAAACGCAGCGAACATCGCCCCAATAAACTGTGCTAAAATATAACTAGGGACTTCGCTCCATGGAAATTCGCCAGCAACGGCAAGCCCAATGCTTACTGCAGGGTTTATATGTGCACCGCTGTGAGGACCGGCAACAACAACACCGGTGTAAACGGCAAAAGCCCATCCGGTAGTGATTACAATCCAACCAGAGCCATTACCGTAGGTTTTTTGCAGCGAGACATTGGCATTTACGCCACATCCAAGCACCATCAACAAAAAAGTACCTACAATTTCAGATACAAAAGGAGTCATAAAAAGGGAATGTTAGTGTTTATATTATTTTGAAATTCTTATGGATTCTCTGTCCAAAATTCAAGTGCTTTGATGGCTTTGTACCAACCTTTGATACCTTCATCAATGGCTTCGCGTTCTTTGGTGGGATTAAAATGCACATCGGTTTGCCAAATATCTTGGATTTCCTTTGGGCTTTCCCAATAACCAACGGCCAATCCAGCCAAGTATGCGGCGCCCATGACTGTAGTTTCCACAATTTTTGGTCGAACGGTGACCGTGTTCAATACATCGGCCTGAAACTGCATGAGCATATCGTTTACAGTGGCCCCGCCATCAACCCGCAATTCTTTTATGGAAATTCCAGAATCAGCTTCCATGGCTTTAAGGATATCCATGGTTTGGTAAGCTATGGACTCCAAAGCTGCCCGTGCAATGTGGGCATCCGTGCTTCCTCTGGTCAATCCAAAAATGGTTCCTTGAGCCTTTTGGTTCCAATGCGGAGCTCCCAAACCTGCAAAAGCAGGAACAAAAACCACTCCATCCGAACTGTCTACAGAACTAGCTAGTTTTTCCACTTCTGAAGAGGTTTTTATAATATTTAAACTATCCCGAAGCCATTGAACCACCGCACCAGCTATAAAAATACTGCCCTCCAGGGCGTAGTGGGTTTTCCCGTTGATTTTCCAAGCTACTGTGGTAAGTAGATTGTTCTTGGAAACAATGGGCTGTTCGCCAATGTTCATCAACATAAAACAACCTGTGCCGTAAGTGTTTTTAACCATTCCTTGTTTGGTGCACATTTGCCCGAACAATGCAGCCTGCTGGTCACCTGCAATCCCCGCAATCGGAATTGGAGTGGCAAATAAATTGGGAGTCGTGTGTCCGTAAACTTCGCTGGATTGCTTTACTTCGGGGAGCATATTCTTGGGAATGGTCAACAATTCCAAAAGCTCATCATCCCAATCCATGGTATTGATATTGAACAGCATGGAACGCGAAGCATTGGTTACGTCCGTAATGTGAAGCCCTCCATCTGTCATTTTCCAGATAAGCCATGTATCAATTGTTCCGAGAACCAAATCACCAGCTTCGGCTTTTTCTCTCGCTCCTTCAACATTGTCCAAAATCCATTTTACTTTGGTGCCCGAGAAATAGGAATCTATCACCAATCCCGTTTTTTCACGAATCAGATTGGATTTTCCTTCTTTTTTTAATTCATCACAATAGTCCGCAGTACGTTTGTCTTGCCAAACAATGGCATTGTACACGGGTTCACCTGTATTTTTATCCCATACGACAACGGTTTCACGCTGGTTCGTAATGCCGATAGCGGCCAATTGGGATGCTTTGAGCCCTTTTTTGCTTACCGCTTCGGCAGCCATGCCGGCTTGGGTCGACCAAATTTCGTCGGGATCGTGTTCTACCCATCCTGGTTTTGGAAAAATTTGGGTGAATTCTTTTTGTGCTACGGAGATTATTGTTCCCTTCTTATCGAAGACCACGGCACGGGAACTGGTGGTGCCTTGGTCCAAAGCAAGGATATATTGATTCATTTTGTTAATTTAAATGCGTTTGAATTTAATAAAATTAATTAGAGTAAAGAATCAATTAATATGTCAAAAACCTTCATCGCCCTTTTGAGGGGAATAAATGTAAGTGGTCAAAAGAAGATTAAAATGGCCGAGTTGAGAATTGTTTTGGAAGGTGCTGGCTTAAAAAATGTCCAAACATATATCCAGAGTGGAAATATTGTTTTTGATATTGATGAAACTGGAAAGGATAATCTTCAAGACACCATAACAAAAGCAATCCAACGAAATTTTGGGTTTGATGTGCCCACTTTGGTGATGCAGAAAAAGAATGTCAAACAAATTCTGGAAGCTAATCCGTTTGCCAATGAAGATGAAGAGAACAAATTGTACTATGTTTTGCTTAAAAATCCACCAAAAAAGGAATTGATAAAACAGTTTGAGCAACTTCGTTTTGAAAATGAAGATTTCCATATTACCGATACCTGTGTGTACTTACTTTGTAAAAATGGATATGGAAGGGCAAAACTCAACAATAATCTTATTGAAAAGAAGCTTAGAGTGGAAGCAACAACTAGAAATCAAAAAACCATGAAAAAATTACTGGAAATGACTTCGGATTAGACGTTAAGCTCCCAAATTTTATAATTCAGTGCAGAGGCAAAGGCCACCCATAATACATAAGGCACAAGTAATAGTGCAGCAGGTTTACTAATGACCTTGAACCATTTTATGGTAAGTATGATCATCGTCAACAAGGCCAAAATAACCACCATTCCGGCAAGAGGATTTTTCAATCCAAAGAAGACTATGCTCCAGAGCGCGTTGAGCAATAACTGAAAAACAAAATGATAAAGCGCCGTCTTTACCCAAATATGATGATAGCCCTTGGACCAAACGATTCCAGCGGCCACCCCCATCATAATGTATAGAGCAGTCCAAACAGGGGCAAAAAGGTAGTTAGGAGGCGTAAAAGATGGTTTGTTTAGCGTGAGGTACCAATCGTTGACAGAGCTTTGGGTAGCTATGCTGGATAGGAATCCAATGGCAAGGCATACCAAAACGCTTACGGTGATATAAACAATTCTTTTTTTCATGGTTGGTGCAACTTCGACTAAAATAAGAATTTATTTCAATCCGATTTCCAGTAAGTTTGTCGCTGCTTATATTTGTTTAAACATCCACGCCCAATGACGGAAAAAGATTTTTTGCCCGGTGCTTACCAAAAATTGCCCGAAAATGGTAAAGTAACATGGAAAGCACCCAGCAATATTGCCCTGGTAAAATATTGGGGAAAAAGACCAGTTCAAATTCCGGCCAATCCATCCATCAGTTTTACGTTGGATACTTGTGCGACTACAACTTCGGTTTCTTTTAGGAAGAAGGATACCAACGACACACTTTCCTTTGATTTGTTTTTTGAGGGAAAGCCCAAGGAAGATTTTAAACCCAAAATCCAAACCTTTTTGGAGCGGATTGATTTGTATGTGCCTTTTTTAAAGGAGTACCATTTTACGATTGAAACTTCCAACTCCTTTCCGCACAGTAGCGGTATTGCCTCCTCGGCCAGTGGAATGGCAGCTCTTTCCTTGTGCTTAATGGATATTGAAAAACAACTGAACCCGACTATGGATGAAGCACTGTTTTATGCAAAGGCGTCATATTTGGCCCGCTTGGGATCAGGAAGTGCCTGCCGTAGTATTAAAGGCAACCTGGTGCAATGGGGTAAGCACGAGAATATTTCCAATAGTTCCAATCTATATGGCATTGAATATCCGTTTGAGGTGAATTCGGTTTTTAGAAATTATTGCGATACCATTTTGCTGGTACACAAAGGACAGAAACAGGTAAGCAGCACGGTGGGGCATCAATTGATGCACGGACATCCGTATGGCGAAAATAGATTTGAACAGGCATTTTCTAATCTGGATAAGCTAAAACCTATTTTGGCCAATGGTGATTTGGAAGAATTTATTAAACTGGTGGAAAGTGAAGCACTTACCCTGCATGCCATGATGATGACCAGCATGCCCTATTTTATACTAATGAAACCTGATACGCTGGAAATCATCAACAAAATTTGGAAGTTTAGAGAAGAAACCAAAACACCTGTTTGTTTTACGCTCGATGCCGGAGCCAACGTACATATGCTTTATCCTTCATCAGCGAAGGAAAAAGTATTGGGTTTTATTCAAGATGAATTGATTGGACATTGTGAAAATGGTCAATATATCCATGATCGAGTGGGGATGGGTGCAATCAAAATAAACGGCTAAAAATGAACAGCTAAGCTGTTTTTTTACGTTATTTGCCAAGATTTTAGACCAAGTAAAAAACAGGTTTTATAGATAAATTCAGTTTGTTTATCGAATTTTATCAAAAATTAAACAAAATTTGTTTGTATCTTAGCATTATCATATGAAAGGTCCATTATTTTATTCCAAGATTTTATTGTTCGGAGAGTACGGCATTATTAAAGACTCCAAAGGACTTTCGATACCCTATAATTTTTTCAAGGGCGCATTAAAAAGAGACAAGAATGTTTCCGAAATGGCCCAAGAATCAAATAAAAGCTTGAAAGCTTTTGCTCAATATTTAAAAACTCTTGAGCAAGAGGAACAGGGCTTGGTTTCCTTCGACATTCAATCGTTGGAAGAAGATGTAGAACAAGGAATGTACTTTGATAGTTCCATTCCCCAAGGATATGGTATCGGGAGTAGTGGCGCCTTGGTCGCTGCAATTTACGACCGTTACGCTACCGATAAAATCACGGTTTTGGAAAACTTGACCCGAGAAAAGTTGCTTCAATTGAAGAAGATCTTTGGAAAAATGGAATCTTTCTTCCATGGTAAATCCTCGGGATTGGATCCATTGAATAGTTATCTGAGCTTACCGATTTTGATCAATTCCAACGACAATATTGAATCCACCAGTATTCCTTCACAAAATACGGAAGGAAAAGGAGCTGTTTTTTTGTTGGACAGTGGAATAACGGGTGAAACAGCACCAATGGTGCAGCTGTTTATGGAGAATATGAAGCAGGAAGGTTTCCGTAACATGGTAAAGAATCAGTTTGTGAAACATACCGATGCCTCTGTGGAAGATTTCTTGAATGGCAATGTAAAATCGTTGTTCGGGAACTTGAAACAACTTTCCCACGTAGTGTTCGACCACTTTAAACCGATGATACCTTCCAAATTCCATCAGCTTTGGCAAAAGGGAATCGAGACTAACGATTACTACCTTAAACTTTGTGGTTCTGGTGGTGGTGGATATATTTTAGGCTTTACCCAAGATCTGGAAAAAGCTAAAAAAGCACTTGAAGGACATACTTTGGAAGTAGTCTACAACTTCTAAAAGAAAAATCATGCTTAGCAGAAAAAACAAACTCCTGCTTTTTAAGCTGTTGAGTCTGTTTTCAGTCGTGAGGGGGTATAATATTCTTGTAATTACCTTGGCCCAATACTTGGCCTCCATTTACATTTTGGCACCTAATATTCCATTAAGGGATGTGGTTTTGGATTTAAACCTATTTCTTATCGTTACTGCTTCAGCGCTAACCATTGCTAGTGGGTACATCATCAACAATTTTTACGATGCGGAAAAGGACTTGATAAACAAACCCACCAAGAGCATGTTGGACCGTTTGGTGAGCCAGCGCTTTAAGTTGATCACCTATTTTATCCTCAACTTTCTGGCCGTTTTTGCGGCGAGTTATATTTCGTTTAGGGCGGTGTTGTTCTTCTCTGCCTATATTTTTGGCATTTGGCTCTATTCGCATAAGCTTAAACGTATACCCTTTGTGGGTAATTTGGTATCCTCCACTTTGGCGATAGCTCCATTCTTCGTGGTGTTTGTATACTATCGGAATTTTCAAACGGTCATATTTGTGCACGCCATCTTCTTGTTTTTATTGATTTTGGCCCGTGAAATGATCAAAGACTTGGAAAGTATGCCCGGTGATATGGCGCAGAATTACAAAACCATACCCATAATTTATGGTCCAAACGTATCAAAGTCCATAATTTCCTTATTGATTGTACTAACCTTGGTTCCTGCACTTTTGCTCATCAGAACTTTTGATGTTGGTTTTATGTACCTCTATTTTATGGCTTGTATTGCACTTTTGATTTTTTTCTTGGTTTTATTGTGGAAAGCGGGTGCCAAAAAGCACTACGTTTGGCTGCACAACATTATCAAATTTATAATTGTAGCCGGTGTTTTCAGTATCCTTTTAATTGATGTGGATGTGGTGCTGAACCGAATTTTGTAATTCTTTGTTCTTTAAGTTTTTTGGAACTTAAAAAGACTACATTTGCAAAAAATCCGACTGATGGCGAAATCAGACAACACCAGAGGCAGAAGACCTTCCAAAAACTTCAAGAGAGACGATAATAAGAAGCCGTTCGATAAAAAGATTTCTTCCAAACCGAGGCAAAACGCTCCACGAAAAACATCCAATCCAGATGAGATTCGGTTGAACCGTTACATTGCGAATGCAGGTATTTGTTCCCGAAGGGAAGCGGATACTTTTATAGCTGCGGGGAATGTTACTGTAAACGGAAAGACGATAACCGAAATGGGTTTTAAGGTGAAACGCTCCGATGATGTCCGTTTTGATGGAAAACGACTCAATTTGGAAAAGAAGGAGTACATTCTGCTGAACAAACCCAAAAATTTTATTACCACTACCAGTGATGAAAAGGGACGTCGCACGGTTATGGAATTAATTTCCAGTGCCTCGAAAAATCGTTTGTTGCCCGTTGGCCGTTTGGATAGAAATACTACAGGACTTTTACTTTTCACCAACGATGGTGACCTTACCAAAAAATTGACGCATCCAAAGCACAACGTGCGCAAAATTTACCACGTGCATTTAGACAACAACCTAAGCCTTGGAGATTTGCACAAAATTGAAGCAGGACTCGAATTGGAAGATGGACCCATTGCCGTAGATGGTGTGAGCTTTATCCAAGGAGCGCCAAAACGCGAAGTGGGTGTAGAGATCCATAGTGGTCGAAACCGCATTGTACGCCGCATTTTTGAGCATTTGGGCTATAATGTTACCAAATTGGACCGTGTAATTTTCGCAGGACTTACCAAAAAGGACTTGCCGCGAGGTCATTGGAGGCATTTAACGGAGCAAGAGGTGGTTAATTTGAAGAATATTAAGTAGGGTCGGAAGAAATTTGGGGTGCAACGGTGAGTATAAGAATAGTAGCTGGCTG
>Ga0098059_1001598_pt1 | contig 11212 bp, 10 predicted proteins | sample 20_taG_FD_92580 | JGI IMG/M metagenome (GOLD analysis project Ga0098059, IMG submission 92580) | Marine viral communities from the Subarctic Pacific Ocean - 20_ETSP_OMZ_AT15318 metaG | ecosystem: Environmental > Aquatic > Marine > Oceanic | place: Subarctic Pacific Ocean | collected 2015-01-19
CAAGTACAGATGGAATTAGATGCTCACGAGAAGGAGTGTGCTATTAGATATAAAGCAGTGAATGATAAACTAGAAGCACTAGACAAAAGAATGTGGCGAATAGAAGCTATGTCTATGGTGGGAACTTTAGGTGTGGTAGCTTTAGTAGTCGCAATAGTAATGAAGTAGGTATATGTCATCATATTTGTTTGGTCAATTAAGTGACCCACACATTAAAATTTTACATCCTTACTTTGATAAATATATAGACCAAGCATCTAATATAGAATGGAATATTACAGAAGATATATTATATATAGAAGGAGCACCTGTCACAGACTTAGATTATATATTTGTAAGAGATAATGTATTTGAAACGAACACACATAAAAAATATAACAACTTCTACATTATAAAAGATTATTTACAGTGTCATAATGTTACAAGATATAATAAAAATTATCGTTATGAAAAAACTACTAAGTTAAATAACTTAATTGTGGCAAAGAGATTGGGTTTAAAAATACCTTACACAGAGGTGACAGAAAGAAGCACTAGAGACAATAATATAGTTAAACCTGTTTTGGGTGGTCATCATACCGTAGAAGCAAATGAATCAATATATCCTTGTATAATACAACAGAGAATAAAAGGTAAAAATAAAAGACTGTACATTATAAACAATCAACATTTTGCATTTGAGTTGGTTACAGACAAGTTAGATTATAGGGAAGACCCCCACACTAAAGTTTTAGTAACTGAGATAGATAATGTTACAGTAGAAAAAGTAAAGCACTTAATGCACAGATTAAATTTAAACTTTGGTGCGAGTGACTTTATGGAAGATGAAGAAGGGTTGTGGTATTTAGAAACAAATACTAATCCAATGTTTGTAGCCTTTGATAAACAAGTAGAAGGAAGGTTATCTAAGGCAATAAGGCATGAACTTAATAATATATAGGATAAATATACATGGCAATGTTTAAAGGCTTTAAGCCACAAGGACTACAAAAGATAGCGACTCGCATGGGTTATGCTGGTGATATGGAGAAGTTTGATGACTACATAAAGGCAAACCCTGACAAAGAACGTGAGATGATTGTGTACAGAAGTAAGGCACAACAGATGGCTCGTGGTGGTTCTGTACGTAGGTTTGCTGAAGGTGGTAACACAGGAACATTTGCTGATAATATGCCAAACGTTGAAGATGCTAAGTTCACAACTGCGATGGTAGGAGAAGATGGACCTCCTGATTTTGGAAAAGTTACAACTATGGCAGTTCCAGAAGATGGTGATTATTCTAAACTTCCGGGTGGGGGAAACTTTATAACTGCGGCTATGGGTGAAGATAGTAATGGTGGTATACCACCTGCAACAACTACACCTCAAGAACAATCCTATGTACCCACACTAGGCACAGGAGATGGTCAGGTAGATGCTTATGGTGATATAGCCACTACTACATATGATGAAGAAGGTAATCCTGTAGAAGGCACTAGACCTGCTACAGTAACAGATGTAACTGCAAAACTAGCACAGACAGGTGCTATACCTGTAGGTGCTGTTACACAACCTGAACTAATACAACAAAATGAAAATCAATTAATTGGTACAGGCACAGGTGAGGTAGGAGATGCTACTGATGTAACTACATCTACTGCTGATACAGCACAAGCTGACTCTGCTCAACAGATAACTGCTAATACTGTAACATCAACAGATGTAACTCCTGATATAAGGACAGCAGTAGATGCTAATACAGCAGCTCAACTAGACCCAAATGACCCAAAAGCAAAGATTACAGCAGCTCAACAGACAACTTCTAGTGTAGGAGATTTAGAAGCGGCACAGGGTAATGCCATATTAATGGAAAACCCTATACAGAGGGAAATACAAGATGGTGAGTTAATTGATGGTGTTGCTAATGCAGAGAAAGCATCTAAGTATACAGAACAGATACAAGCCGCCACTGCTACCCCTTCAGAAAAGGCTACTGTTCAAGGGCAACTAGCAGGTCTCACTGCTGACTTTGATGCTAACAATCCACCACCGTGGGCAGCAGGAACATTAAGAGGTATTCAGGCACAGATGGCAGCTAGAGGAATGGGTGCATCTTCAATGGCAGGACAAGCCATGATACAAGGTGCGTTAGAATCTGCTCTTCCTATAGCACAGGCAGATGCGGCAACAACAGCAAAGTTTGAATCACAGAACTTATCTAATAGACAACAAAGAGCAATGTTAGCAGCAGAACAACGTGCAACATTTATAGGTCAGGAATTTGACCAAGCCTTTCAAGCAAGAGTGCAGAACTCTGCTAGGATAGGTGACATAGCCGATAAGAATTTTACTGCTGAACAAAATATTGCCTTAGAGAATAGTCGTGCCGCAAATACTATGAACTTACAAAACTTAAGTAATAATCAGGCACTGGTCATGGCAGAAGCTGCAGCTCTTACACAACTAGACACTACTAACTTAAATAACAGGCAACAAGCAGCAGTTAATAATGCTAAGTCGTTTATAGATATGAATATGGCTAATTTAACTAATGAACAACAAACTGCTTTATTTAATGCAGAAGCTATTAACACAGCACTGTTGACAGACCAAGCTGCTACAAATGCTGCAAATCAATTTAATGCTACTTCTCAGAATCAAACAGACCAATTCATGTCTAATTTAGCAAATCAAATATCACAATATAATGCTACACAAAGAAATGCACAAAATCAATTTAATGCAGGAGAAGAAAATACTGTAGGAAGATTTAATGCAGAAGTAGCTAATCAACGTGACCAATTTAATGCTACTAACCAATTAGCTATTGCACAGAACAATGCAGTGTGGAGAAGAGAGATTGCCACAGCAGATACTGCCGCAGTTAATCGTGCCAATGAATTAAATGCTAAAGCAGTGTTAGACGTATCTAATACAGAGTATGCTAACCTTTGGAACTTTTATGCAGACACTATGGAGTGGGCATGGAAGAGTGCTGAAGGAGAACTAGACAGAAACACAGAGTTAGCAAAGGCTAACATTGATGCTGATGCTAGAGCTGCAGTTGCCGCTGAAAATGCAGGTTCAGCAGGTGCTACAGCTATAGGTAGTTTATTAGGTAAATTAGGTGCTTCAGCTATTTCAGCAGGTTTATTCAGTTAAGGAGAAATATAATATGAGTAGGTACAGTAGTAACCCAGCACCTCAGATTGTAAATAAGATAGATGCTTATTTAAAGAGTCTAGAGGGTAAAAGTGAAAAGAAAACAAGTAGTGGTAAAAATGGTCTTTTAAGGTCAACTAAAAGCATGGAAAACAAAAATGATGATAAGGAAAAAAGTCCTCTAGCTAGAGTGGCTCAGTACGTAAAAACTATTAGAGAAATAGGAGATGAATCAAATGGCAGTGCCTAAATTAGAGCAAAGGCTTGAAGCACCTATTCCCGGAATGGCTATGACTCACGAGGTAGGTGCTAGACCTTGGCAGCAACCTGCACAGTATCCTACAGTAGAAGAAGCAATACAATACTATTTACCTCGTATGCAAGATGATGCTTTTACAGATAGTTTACTAAATGTTATTGAAATGGGTATGCCCTTAACAACACTAGCGAATACAATACAATTAGCAGGTGTTATGGAAGGAAGGCATAGTGTAGACGTAGGTATTCTTGTTATGCCTGTGCTTATTGAAATGATGAAACTGATAGCTAAGAATGAAGGTATAGATTATGTTACAGGTATGGAAAGAGACGCAAAGACTGAAACAAAAGATTCAGACATAGCTGCGGCATTATCTACATTAAAAGGTGATTTAGGTGGCACAGAAGAAGGTATGCAAAAAACTGAAGAAATGGACATAGTAGAAGAGAAAGATGAACCTGCTATGGGATTAATGGCAAGGAGAAGTTAATGGGTTTATTTGGCTTATCAAATAAAGCAGTAAGTTTTTTAGGTGGTGTTGCTTCTGGTGTAGAAGAAGTAATAGACAAAGATGAAGCATACACTAATGAATTAGTTAAAGATTCAGCTAGTATGATTATTAAAGCTAGATTAGATTCTAAAGAAAGAAGAAGACAGAGAGTAAATGAATACAGTAAAGAAATGTCTCAGCTTGTTGCTGTAGGATATGGAAAACAAGAATCAGCCGGTATTGTAAGTCAGGGGTTGACAAACGATTTTATTAAGTTAGCCAAAACAACACCTAAAGATAAATTAAACACTTTATATAAAGTAACATCCAAGTATGACGGAGCATTGTCTGTTTCTGATTTATCTGAAGTTATTGCAGGTAAATATAAACAGCCTACTATAGATTTATCTGGAATACCTAAGAGAGGAACATTTTTAAGTGCTATAGGAATAGAGGGAGACCCAAGTGAGAAGATAAAACAACGTGTAGAATCCTTGTCTCCAACAAAAACAGATAGCACTGTTGACTTTGATGCTTTAGCTGGTGCTCTTAGTGGTGAAGCTACACCAATAGCACAAGAAAAGTTAAGAAGTAAGACTGGTGAAATAAGTAACACTTATGTAAGTAACGAATTTACTAATGCCTTAAACATGGTTGCTGGTGGTAAAGCATTTATTGACAGCAGTGGTAGACAAAGATTTTCATTAGATAAAAATGAAGATGCTCAAAAGGCTATGTTGCAATCATCAAAATTTTTATCAGAGTTTTCTCAACGAGTAGATGCAGGTGAAGATAGACAAAAGGTTTTTACTGATATAATGAATAGAATATTGGGTAAGAAAGCTATAAATTATAAACCAGAAAATAATGTTAATATAAACAAAAAAGATATAATAGATAAAAAAGATAATGGTAATAATAAACCTAAAATAACAATAGTTCCTAAAAATGATGTAAAGATAGATGAGATAAAAAAGAATTATGAAAAACAATATGAAAGTAATAATTTTAAAACGTTAGGTGATACAGGCAAGGCAAAATTTAGAAGAAACTTAATAAAAGAATTAGTAACAAAAGGTGGTATGAATAAAGCAGATGCAGAAAATTATGCTAAAACTACATATCCATAAGACAGAGAGTTAGATAGTGTTAAAAGATTATAATTACTACACAAAAGAAGATATGAACAAAGAAGTCCTCTCTCAAGATGAGGACTTTGTTTCTGATGCACGTAGATTTTTAACTGAACGTGGCAGTTCATCTCCTGATGATATGCAATCTAATGAGGATGTTTACGATGCTTTCATGGAACACTTTCGTTATCAAGATGTTAATGAAGTAACAGCTATTCGTGATTTTGAGTATGCTACAAATGGTACACAAGACCAACGTGCAAACTTTGGTAGGGTCATGGATGTGTTTGATACTATGGCAGATGAAAAAATGTCTATGCGTAAAGTAGGTGACTACTTTGGGGGTATAATATCTGCTCCATCTACTATAGCAGGTATACTAACAGGGGGTGCAGGTAAACTTGCATCTGTTGCAGGACAACAAGGCATTAAATTTGGACTAAGAACTTTATTATCACAGTCGTTGAAGGGTGGATTAAAGGCAGGTGCAGTTGAAGGTGCTATTGGAACAATACAAGGTGCTGCTCAAGAAGGCACTAGAGTTGAGACAGGTCTTCAGGAAACATTTACAGGTCGTAGAACTTTAACTACAGGACTAGGTAGTGCAGTTGTAGGTGGTGGCATAGGTGCTGTTACTAGTGGTTTATTAACACCTTCTGCAATTAAAGCTGCTCAACGATTAGAGAGAATACAGAATGTTGATGTTACTAAGGCTGCAGAAGCTAAAGTAAAAACAGATGAAGTACTTAAAAATGCATCTAAGGAAGACTTGGATAATGTTGAACAGGCACTAAAATCATTAAAGCCTGAAGCAAAAAGTAAACTAGACCCATTAGATGAAGCAGACGTTGCATCAGGTAAAAATATTAGAAAGTCTTTATCAGAAAGTGATACATTAACTGCTAGTATTCCTGCTGAACTATTTCAAAACATATCAGCCGCAGCTATTCAAATACGTAACAAGATTAAACCACAAAAAGGTGAAAGAATAACTAGTGCTATCGCAAGAGCATTAAGAAACGAAGATATAGTATCTACTGATATAACTAAAATACTAGATGAGCATAATTTAAGCTCTGAGCAGTTTTCTTTGATGTATCTATCTGAAGTATCGGATGCAGGTAGAATACTTCAAGCGTCTGGACAAGTAAGTAAATCAGTTAAAACGTTACTAAGAGATGTTGATGATTTAGCAGATGAGGGTTTAACATCAGTTACAGGTAAAGAAGCAGAAGAGTTAGTTAAACAACCAAATATATTAAATAAAGTTGTAGGTAATATAGGTGGTACATTTAGAGGATTAGACCAACTTAGACTAGGTGTTATGACATCCCAACCTGCAACAGCTATGCGTAACACAGAGAACGCAGGTTTCCGTGTTATTGTAGATGCGTTTACCAGAAGTTTTAATAATGCATTGAATTTAAGAAATCCTTTTAGTGGCACATTTGATGTTGCGAAGTTTTTACTTAACCCATATGAAGCACAAGTTGTAAGGCAGATATTTCAAAAAGACTTTCCTGATGCAGCAGGTAAACTATTTAGAGAAGCTGCTGACATTGAAGCTGCTACAGGTTTTGGTGGTGGTTTATCTACATTGGGTAGAAAAATGAATATAATGAATACGTTTTCTGATAACATATTCAAACGTGCAGTATTTGTGTCTTCTTTAAGAAGAAATATAAATGATTTAAATAAACGTAAAGCTAGTAAAAAATTAAATAAAAGTAAAGCTAGTAAAAAATTAGTCTTGACAGATGCTCATAAAGAAACTATAATTAAAGGTAGGCTAAAACAAAAGTTAGGAGATGACTATAGGCAATCCCCTGACTACACAGCCACTGTTAAAAGTCTAAGTTTAGATAAACAAAAATTCCATACACTAGAGACGATATTAGAGTCAGGTAATTTTAAATTAATACCTGATGATATATTAAAAAAGTCAATTCAAGATGCATTTGAGTTTACTTATCAAGCAACACCCAAAGGTGACAACTTCTTTGGTCAGTTAGGTAAAGGAGTTATATCACTGCACAAAGCTGTTCCTTTTGTCATATCTAGTTTACTTCCCTTCCCACGTTATGTTGCTAACCAACTTAAATTTGTGTATGAACACACTCCGTTAATAGGTATGTTACCACTTGATAGGCTACGATTCGGTATAGAATCTAGAACAGCTAAAGGTGCTAAAGCATATGATTGGAGAGACAGGACATCAAAACAAATGACAGGTGCTATACTTTTTAGTGCGGCATATGCTTGGAGAGCAAAACAAGGTAATACTAACAGATGGTATGAGATGACTGACTCGCAAGGAAATACTATAGATGGTAGACCTTTGTATGGTCCTTTTGCTCCATTTATGTTGGCAGCAGATATTTTATACAGAACTCAAGTAGGACAGTTTATATATGATAAAACTAAAGGAACTATACTTGAACATGATAAGCCAATGGAAGGCACACTGCCTACTTTTTCTATCAGAAGATATGGCACAGACATAGCACAGGCTTTGTTAGGCTCTACTTTTAGAACAGGTATGGGATTATATGCTTTAGATAAGTTGTGGACAGATGCATCTAGTGGTTCAGGCGATGCTTGGAAAAAAGTAGCAGGTGAATTTGTAGGTAATATAGGTAATACTTTTATGCTACCAGCATCTGTAGTAAAAGATTTTTATTCACAGTTTGATGAAAAATCAAGATATGTACCTGAGTCTAAAACAGGAGACACTAACTTTTTAGATATAGTGTATAACAGAGCTACAAGAGCAACTCCTGATTTTCCTATAGTTGATTGGTCAGGTGATGGTCCTTATGATAGACCACTAAGAACCCCTTTTGTAACAGGTGATATAAAAGCTGTAGCACCATTAGAAAAACAAATGTTTGGTATGACTAAAAGAGCACCTAAGAATAAGTTTCAAAAAGAAATAGCTAATTTAAATATGGAAGATAGAGAGTTATACAAAAGACCCTCTGATGAAATATTAGATTTATATATGTCTGAAATACTCAGTAAGGCAGGAGGAAAAGGTAATTTAAATGAGAATATGGCTAAGTTTATTGACAGTCAAGAATATCAAGATTTAGAAGGAACTAAAATAAAACGTGTTAGGTTTAAACAAAGAGCACAAGAAATAATAAATGAAGTTAGGGAAATAGCAAGAGAAAGAATAGAAAATGAAGCTAGGGCAAGTGGTGTGAATTATTCTAGGTTAAGTGTTACAGAATGGTCAAGAACACAAACTTTATTTAAAGATGCTGTTAATGAAGAGTATAGAAAAAAATACAAAGGTAAATCTATTGATGCTGATAGAGAAAAATATATTATAGTGAATGGTAGACCTATTAATATTTTAAATTATGGATTAGAAATAGCAAAGGCACTAGGTTCAAAAGCAGGTGAAATGTAATGGCAATAGACAATGAATTAGCAAAACTATCTGAAGACTTAGATAAGAAGTCTACTAGATATGACAGTGTAGGTGATGCACTAACAGGTGTAGCCACAACTGTAGGTGGAGCAGTTTCAGGTGCTGTAGGTGCTACATTAGGATTACCTACAGATTTAGTGGGTATACTCAGTGGATTAAAGGAAGCTGCAACAGCAGAAGATGGTAAGAGGTTGGATGCATTTACTGATGGTTTCTCAGAGTTCTCAAAAGAAAACTTAGGGTCTCAGTATTATAAAGGTGTGTTTGATAAGTTTGTTGACAGCTTAGAAGTAGACCCAATATTAAAAGAAGATGCTAAAGCAGGTTTTTCAGCAGGTGAGTTTGTAACTCCACCTATTGCAGGTGGTGGTGCAGTTAAAGCTGTCACTAAAATAGATAAGATTAAAGATGAGTTTTCTCGTGCAGAAGCTATGGCTGTCAAAGCTAAAGAAAATGCTACACGTAAAGTGGATGAGATAGGTAAAGAGTTTAATGACAAAGCACCTAAGACTTACACTAGAAGTGAGGTAATGGCTATGACTGCTAAATGAGATATCAGTAAGAGGTAATCCACATAAAGTGTACAACAAAATTAAAACATTTAACAGAGGTGGACTAATGGCACGTGCCTAACGTTCATCACCTGAACCTGCTAACGTACCACGTTCCTTCCTGTCATGTAACTTCTCTAAGTTATTTTGCATAATAGTATTTAAACTAACACCTAACTCACTAGCTAACACAGCACAGTACCAAAGCACATCGCCTATCTCGTAGGCTATAGCTACTTTGTCACCTTTGCCATCACGTATAAGTTTCTTTACTTTCCCTGCCACTTCCCCTGCTTCACTTGTCATACCTAATGCTAGATACTCCAATGCTTTTTCTTTTGGGAATATGGCAGTTTGTCCTGCTCGTGCTTCATAAAAATCAGCAGTCATAACTTCTGCTATAACTAAATTATCCTGCATGAACTTTTTTGCTTCTTCTTCTATCTTCATCTTTCTTCACTCTTTCTAACCTTTGATAAAATGAGGTATTGAAACCTCTAAGCCACTCACGTGACTGCATAGTATTGCTATGATAAGGATTAGTAATCCTACCTCTCTTGAAATCTGACATACCTTTAGTGAATTGTATCTTTAAAGGTGCATCATACTTACTTAGATTTGGATTCCTTTTCTTTTTCTGGTTTTGCATCTTCTTTTTTCCTTTCAATATATTTTAATAACATGTTTAACTTTCCGTTGGAATGTTCTAACGCACTAAGTTCTTTATCAATAGTGTCTATTATGGTTGGATGGTCTCCAACACCGACAGGATTAGTTACCATAACTTCTATATTAGCTATATGTCCATTCATCTGTCCTAGCAATTTAGTTTTTAATGCTTGTATTATCATGTCTCTCATTTGTTTCTCCTTTTTGGTTTTAAATGTAATAACTCTCGTATGTGTAACTTCCTTCCTTTAAAGAACACTATGAGATTTATTGTCGTATTAATGGAAATGGCTATTAATAACCACCATTGCCACCATAATAATTCATTACCTTCTACCATTAACTAGCTTGTATGTCAACTATTTCACAAGCATCTGCTGTACAAGCTAACTCCCTGCCACCTGTGGTAGTATCTTCCTTTTCATAATCTGCCAACTTAGACCAATCAATAGATGTAGGCATTTGTTTATACAACTGTGTATACGTATTCTTATCTATGTCTTGATATGGTGCTTGTGCATAAGTATGGTCACTAAAAGGTAAAAAGGATATACCTGATACCTCATCAAAGTTCTTATATACCCATGCTCCTACTTCCATCCACTCATCTTCCTTTACAGATATAGTAACAGATGGTTTATGCTCACACCAATGTCTCTGATACAACAACCAAAACTCTAACTGTTGAATAGCAGTCATCTCTGTTCTAGTCATTGCACCTTCAGGTGATTTCATTGGAAAACTAAACACTGTTGTGCTATCAGGCTTCATTGCACATGGCTCACTAGGTATGCCATTATCTTGCATAAACTTTGTTAATGGGTCTTTGTTATCGCCACGTACAGTTCTAACGTAATAATCATTGTGTCTAGCATGAATACCTGAAGCACTGTCAACTAATTGACTAACTGTACCACTAGGTTTGATGCAAGTTATAGCAGTTGACTGTGGTATGCCTAAATCTTTAGCAATTTTCTTGTTAGTTTCTACTGCTACTTTCTTTAGTTCTATTAATACATCTTCCAACTCGTAATAAACATTGTTTAACACAGGACAATCAAGTATTCCTGTTAGGGAAACTCCTAATAATCTTTCCTCTTCTGTATTATCTTTCCATACTTTACGTAAATATTTAAAGTTAGTAAGAGTAGATTGGAATGTACCAAGTATAGTAGCCATTCTAACTTTCTCTTTAAGTGAATCTAAACCATCTCCTACACGTGCAACGACTTCAGTTAAGTTACAGAACTGATATGGTCTAAGTATAATCTCACTACATGGATTGCATCCAAAGTAATGGTTAGTATCTCTTCTACCATTCTCAGATGCTTTCATTCTAGCTGCCTGTCTGTTAAAGATACCACGTTCACCTGACTTAGATTCATATAAGGATGTCCATTCTCGCATAAATGTACCCATTTCAGGCTTACCTTTAAATGCTACAGAGTTATTAGCTAATGCTCGTTGCCCTTCATTCTCCCACCATTGACCTGACTTAGCATGACGCATTTGGTCATCACCTAAGTTAGACAA
>Ga0098059_1001599_pt1 | contig 11203 bp, 10 predicted proteins | sample 20_taG_FD_92580 | JGI IMG/M metagenome (GOLD analysis project Ga0098059, IMG submission 92580) | Marine viral communities from the Subarctic Pacific Ocean - 20_ETSP_OMZ_AT15318 metaG | ecosystem: Environmental > Aquatic > Marine > Oceanic | place: Subarctic Pacific Ocean | collected 2015-01-19
CTCCCTGTCAATTTCGGCGAGCAAAGCTGTCAGTGGCATCTCTTTGTGACTGGGGTTGACGCTTGAATGGCTGTCAGCTGTATTGAGCTGTCTGTAACTCAGGCCTATTGTGTCGTCAATGCGATAATAATTTCTGCGCTCGGTTCCCTGTTTCATGAGTGGTTTTCTCGGGTTTTTCCTATTGCAGGCTTTGCACAGCTGCATCGCCAAGATTTAGTGTATTTAGAAGGTCAGGGTTGGCTTTTTGAATATCGTTGATACTGGTAGCGGTCGCCTTATCCAGCCCCTGCCGGATGACTATTTCAACCCGCCGGTTTTGGGCGCGATTCTGTGGAGAGGTGTTGCCCTGAAATGGCTGGGTGTCTGCACGGCCAATGACCATAAACCGGTCGTCATCAAGCTCATCACCTTCGATCAGCTCATGGGTGACAGACAGGGCGCGGGATGAAGAGAGGTCCCAGTTGGAACGGAATCGGCTGCCGGTGATAGGTACATCATCAGTATGTCCTTCGACAGCAATTTTCCCGGCAATATCTTTCAGTGCCTTGCGAAGAGTCACCATGACCGGAATAAAATCCGGATGTAACGTTGCCGACCCCGAGGGAAAGGAGCCCTTCTCGCGAATTCGGATGGTAATAGCCCGCCCCTCGTTATCAATATCGATTTTTCCTTCGTCGATTTCCTTTTTTAGAACTTCTCTCAGTTTATCGGCATCGGCTTTGGTGTCGGCAATCAGGTTTTTGAGTTTCTCTTCGAGCAGGGCTCTGGTTTGTTCCTCGCTCAGTTTTTTGGCATCCAGCTCGGGGGCTTCAGGATTGCCCACTTTGAGTGACTGTTTGGTGGTGTCGGCGGTTATCTGGTTGATGGTTTCTGCGGGGGTTGGTCGGGTTTCGCCTGGACTGAATTCCTGCGCGATGATGCTGGTTCCCTTGGGAATATCCATCACTTTCACTTGATTCTGCACACCAAAGGCATTCTTCATGGAGCCTGCAATCTGTTTGTACTTTTGAACATCCAGTTCAGAGAAGGACAGCAGTAATACAAAAAAGCACATTAACAGGGACATCAGATCGGCAAAAGTGGCCATCCACGCGGGTGCTCCCGGCGGACCCTCGTCCTCATCTTCGTATTCGATCATTTATGCTGCCTCGGCAGCCGCACTTTCAGAAGGCTCTTCCTTGCGTTTCTTCGGTTCCAGATAGGCTTTGAGCATGGCTTCAATAATACGGGGGTTCTGACCTTCCTGGATGGCCAGCACGCCGTCTATGCATATGGCTTTTATCAGGCCTTCTTCCGATTTTCGCAAGTTGAGTTTGTCTGCGATTGGCAACGCCACCATGTTGGCGAACATGGCGCCATAAAGCGTAGTCAGCAGGGCAATGGCCATTGCGGGACCAATGGCTTTTGGGTCATCCATTGCCGAGAGCATTTGTACAAGCCCAATCAGTGTCCCGATCATGCCCATGGCGGGTGCCACATCACCACTGGCACTAAAGACTTTTGCACCCCATTTATGCCGGTCAATGGTCTGAATCATATCTTGCTTCATGACAGTACTAATCACTGCTCGGTCATTGCCGTCGATCAGCATCTGAATTCCCTGATTCAGAAACTCATTTTCAATTTCCTGATTTTCGAGTGCCAGTGTGCCTTCCTTGCGAGCTATATTTGCAAGCTCAACGACCTGTGCAATGATGTCTTCGGGTTTATCCGTTTTGGCAAAAAAAGCCCTGGTGGCGACTTTGAAAGCACCGAAAAATTGCTTCAGGGAGAACTTGATCATCACCACCATAAAGGTGCCGCCAAGTACGATCAGTATGGCTGGCAGATTGAAAAAGACCAGTGCGGAGCCACCTGACAGAATTGCCACTGTGACAATCGCCATAGCGCCCACCAGCCCTAGCAGTGTTGCCAAATCCATAGTCATACCTCTTGAAATAACGTTATCTTGGCCAATCTAAAAAGCTGGCATCATTCTCGTGTTCGCATTGGTAACTGTAAAGAGTAAAACTCATATCTTTGATCAGGTGGAGAATTTTCCCGAATTAATTTCAATTTTTGCAGGTCTGTTCGGAATAAATCAGCAGAGGTTACTTTCCCTCCCATGCCCACAATCCATTTAAATTGGTTTTATCCATGATTTCTCGAGCTGTGCTTTCGGCAGTTTCCCGGTCCTTGTAGCCGGGCAATTGCACCCGGTAAACAATTTTATCATCCAGTGAGACATGGTTGATATCGGCTTGATAACCGATAGCGTCAATCTGTTTTTTCAGTTGTGTAGCAGCTTCATTAGTGGAGAAAGTGCCTAGATTGACATGCCAGTGGGCGCTGGTTGTTGTTTCGATAATCTCTCTTTTGAGGTCGCTACCCGATTGTTTGATGTTTTCACTGAGGTCGAGTAGAGCCGAGGTTTGCTGGCGTTGCTGGTCCAGCAGTGAGACCTGAAGTTGTTCAAGTTGTTGGTTCAACTGACCAATGGACTGTGCAAACTGTCGGTCCATTTGATCCATTTTGCTTTCCAGTAACAACCTGTTGTTATCCTCTGCCGGTGCGAGCTTGTCAGCTGAGTTGTTTGTGTCCGGTTGTTGGATAAGCAGAAAAATAATGGCGATAACCATCAACAGATTGCTGGCCAGAACTGCGATCAACAACCACTCCGTGTGTTGAGGTCGTTCTGCTTTTGGCTGGTCAAGGCCGGGGTAATCTGCTGTCATGGTTGGTTCTGACAGCGTCTGTGCTGCGGCAACAGGTGAGTCGCGCTGATCGGATTCTCTCCGAGACTTTAACAGGCTTTGATCCAGAGAAAGATTAAGGTCTTTGTCGGTCATCTTTTGAGCTCAATATAGTGCTATGCTTGGACAAATATTTTATGCATGAAACGTGCCGTCAATAGTCGCCAATGGATGAACTCCAGTTAGCTCTTACCGCTGCCAGGGTAGACCAGAAAAATTTTGGGCTCTGGTTGAAGTCGTGGCAGGTTGGTCAGGTACTTCAGGCCCTGGTTACGGACAAGACTCCTTCGGGCGATCTGATCCTCCGAATTGCTGGCCATCAAGTGACTGCAACAGCTGATATCCCTGTGCAAAAAGGGGCACAGCTGTTGCTGGAGATCAATCGTCTTGACCCCGTGCCCACCCTTAAAATTATCAATACGCCCGTTCCTCTCTCAACCCATTCGAATTCCGCAATGGCTGGCCAGCTTCAACTTCTCGTGCCTCGCCAGGGCGATGTGGTAGAACCTTTCCGGCTGCTGTTCAATACCGCACAGGGCGTCAATATTCTGTCGCTGCTGGGGTTTCGTCCCGCTGAGCAGACTCAAATCCAGCGCCTTGCCGTCGATGCCAGGGAGCTCGCTGACCCAAAGTTTCTGAAACAAGCGCTTAATCAGTCCGGGTTATTTCTGGAGGCTCATTTAAAGCAGTTGTTGTCGATGGGGGGCGTATTGCCCCGAGGTGATCTCAAAGCCGAATTATTGCGCATTCTTGCCAGGGTGAAGCTTCAGCAGGACACTGCGGGATCCCGTTCAAGAAATATGGATTCAGATGGCCTGTTTGAACTACAGCAAAAATTAGAAGGCGCACTGGCGCGGATGACACTTGCCCAGATGCAGGCTGGTGAAGCTCGGGAGACCGGAGGTTATCGCTGGGCTTTCGAATTGCCAGTGAAAATAAACGATGGTTATCAGACATTGTTTATTTCAATAGGCAGTGACGACAGTCGATCGTCAGAAGATGAACAATCTCGGGGCTGGAGAGTGCGGCTGGGAATGGAATTTCCAAAACTTGGCCATGTGGAGGCCGAACTCTTTTTTTCTGGTAAGAAACTGTCGGTGGTGACCTATGCAGCGTCTCCCGATACGTTCAAGTTGATGAATGATCAGATCGAGTTATTGCGTTCATCCCTTGAAAGTCGTGGCCTCGAAACAGGCACCATATTGTGTCGGCGGGGTTCAACCGAAGAGACTTCAGACAGTGCGATACACACTAACTGTGTGGATGAGCAGATATGACCATTTCAAAAAAAACCGATCGAAGTATTTCGAAGGCTGCAGCTTTAACCTATAGCGGTACTGGAGCACCGACGGTGGTTGCCAAGGGCGAGGGGTTCATCGCAAAGCAAATTATTGAGGTTGCCGAGAAGCATGAGGTGCCACTGATCTCGGATGGCCAACTGGTCAGTATGTTGGTCAATGTGCCCCTGGGGGATGAAATTCCGGAAAACCTCTACCTGGCAATAGCAGAAGTTCTTGCTCACGTCTATCGTCTCAACGGATTAATAGATACCTACGATTAAATTTTTATAATATTATAGGGTGCCCTTCACATTTAAATTGATGTCACCGTCAGGTTTTTTGCGTGCAATACTGATTTTAAATAATTATTAGCACAGGATTGTTCAATGGATCGTGAGTCCTCCCTAAGCAGGCTGAGTATCAGATTAACCCATCTGGCTGATTCCCAAGACCCCGATTTGACGAGGTTGCTAAAAAAACTTCGCCATGCGATCAAAGATGGCGATGAGGGGGCTGAACTCGATCGCTTATCGGACCAGTTGGCCCGGCATATGATTACTCTTGAACAGAATCCCCCAGCCGATTTGCACGTACCATTGACCAGTCATTACGCGACGGATTTTGCTGAAAGCATAAAGTCTCTCAATGTCGATCAGTCCTACCGAAATAAACTCGACTATCTCGCCAGTCAGATGGCCAAAGCTCCCCAGGTTGACCAGCAGCTCCAGTATCTGCGGGATGTGTTTCGTTTGCTTCGTACCGCTACTTCTCACAAGGTTCAGGAAAAGAGTTCCTATGGCGGTGTTCTCAACTGGTTCGACAAGAAAGATGGCAAAAAAGGTGACAAAACAAATGGGCAACTGAACGGCTTTTTATTGAAGGCCACTGATCTTTTGAATCAGATTATTTCCCACATGGATGTCTTGAATGGCAGTCCTTCAGAAACCAAGTGGCTGAAGGAACAGTTGTCCGAGTCTGAATCTGTTGAATCGCTGGGATCGGTGCTTGATGAGGTGATCGATCTGTTATCTGAACTTACTGGCAAGGTTAATGAGGAGCGCCTTACAACGCAGAGTTTCCTTGGAAATTTACACACTAAATTGCAAAGTGTTGAAGAAGTCATTTTTTCGGTAATTACTGATAGTGATGAGTCGTTTGAACGAGCGACTACGCTGGAAAAAGCAGTCAATGATGACGTGCAGGTGATCGGTAAAGCCGTTGATGAGAATGACCTTGATGTGTTGAAAAAAACGGTGGAAAGTGGATTGGTCAATCTTTCTGCAAAAGTGGCCAACTATCTTGAAACAGAGCGCAAGCAACACCAGGAAAGCAAGCAGAAGATCAAGGGGCTTACCAGGCAGGTCAGGAGTATGGAGTCGGAAACCACCAAGCTTCGCAGCGAAGTGAGGAATAGCCTGGATCTGGTGATGAAAGATCCGCTGACCGGCGTGTACAACCGGGGTGGCTATGAGGCTCGGGTGGTTGAGGAGTTTTCCCGAAAACAGCGGGTAAATGCACCTTTATCGTTGGTATTTGTGGACTGTAACAAGTTCAAGCAGATTAATGACACCTTTGGCCATAATGCCGGCGATACGGTGTTGGTCAAGGTAGCTGAAACACTGAAAGTCCGAGCCAGAACCTCAGACGTTGTTGCCCGTTATGGAGGTGATGAGTTTGTGGTGCTGCTGACGGATACCGATATAACAGGGGCAGAGGTGTTTGCCAAAGATGCATGCGACAAAATCCGCAAGGCGGGTTTTAATAATAACGGCAAGCCACTGGATGTGTCCATTTCCTGTGGGGTCACTGAGGTGCGGGATGACGATACACCAGTGACCGCATTACACCGGGCGGATCAGGCGATGTATAAGGCAAAAAATGAAACCGAGGATAAAGTCTTTGTTGTTTGATACAAATCCACGATGCTGTGCAAAATAAACGATAAAAATAAATAGTCGGCCAGTTGTTTTTGACTGCGACAAAATAACGAATAAACGCTTCGGGCTTAATTTCCTCTGTCATCAGGCGTGTAGCAATGGCTGCCTGCTTGGCTTCCTCAATCGGATTCACTACCCGTTCATCGTTCATCGTTCATCGTTCATCGTTCATCGTTCATCGTTCATCGTTCATCGTTCATCGTTCATCGTTCATCGTTCATCGTTCACCTGAAACGAGAAACATGACGACATCGTTGTCATGGCGAAGCACCCCGGAGGTCTCGGCACTGTACAGGACGACAGCCGTTATTATAGGTGAAGCCTTCCGCGCGATGATGTCTGTGATCGCTATGTTGTGTCCTCTATTATCCCAATGTGATTGTTGATCCTTTTCGGTGACTTGCAACCTTTGGAGAAATCATTGAATCTTCCTTATACCTGTGTGGGAGAGTTTCAAAAGACAGCATGTTTCTGCTGCCTGGATGATCGCCAACAATGACCGAACCGGACATCATGATTTCGCAACCCACTTTGTTGTTGGTAGCCCTTGGCTGTGTCTCGCTTCTGGTGCTGGTGGCACTCTGGTCAGAGCGTCACCCTGGTTGGCACAATCACCTGCATCCGTATATCTATAGTCTGACGCTGGCGGTTTACTGCACTTCGTGGACATTTTTTGGTGCAGTGGGCACGGCGGCCCACCATACCTGGGCTTATGTGCCCATCTATCTCGGACCCATGCTGGTGTTTGTTCTCGGCATGCCCATTCTGCGCAAACTGGTCAAGGCGGGGGCCAGGCAGAAAACGACTTCTCTGGCGGATTTTATCGGTGCCCGCTACGGTAAACGGCAGCTTCTGGCGGCACTGGTTACACTGGTGGCCGTGGCTGGCTCCATGCCTTATATCTCCCTGCAGCTGCATGCTGTATCCATTGCCTGGGATACCCTGGCAGGGCCCATTGCGACCGGAACAATGGGTGTCTATCAGCCAGATAACGCGTTCATTACGGCCTGTTTACTGGCGGTTTTTGCCATGGTATTCGGCACCCGGCACATCGAGGGACGTGAACGCAATCGCGGCATGATGTCAGCGCTGGCACTTGAATCCATCATCAAACTGTTGGCGTTAATTGCCCTGGCCGTGTTCGCCTTGATGATGGCGGCTGCGGTTGATGGCGACTCCGCTGCTGGCGGCGAGCCGTGGCTTCAACCCTGGCTGGTCAATCCTCTGGATATGCAGTTTGTCACCATGACGCTGTTATCCATGCTGGCGATCATCTGCCTGCCGCGGCAGTTTCATGTGACGGTGGTGGAGTTTCAGAATGAGCGGGATCTGCGCATGGCCCACTGGCTGTTTCCGCTCTATCTGCTGGCGATTGTTGCCGTGGTGTTGCCTATCACACTGGTGGCCCAGCAATTGCTCGGGAATAGCGGTGTCTCTCCCGATACCTATGTACTGAAGCTGGCCATGGCCAGTCACTCGGACCTGTTGGTCATTCTGGTATTTGCCGGCGGGTTTTCAGCGGCGACCGGGATGGTGATTGTGGCAACGGTGACGTTGTCCATCATGGTTTCCAACGAGATTATCCTGCCGCTGCTGTTGCGCTGGCGCAAACAGCACTTTCGTCAGGCAGGATTCCTGGGACAATATCTGCGCTGGATTCGCCGCGGTTGTATCCTCATGGTCCTGCTGGGTTCCTGGCTGATGTACCGTTTGATGGGGGCAGATAAGGAACTGGCTTCAATCGGCCTGGTTTCCTTTGCCTGTTTTGCCCAGTTGGCCCCGGCATTACTGGGTGCTATTTACTGGCGTCGGGGGCATGCCAAGGGAGTTTACGCGGGATTGGCTGTCGGCTTTCTGTTTTGGTGGTACTGCCTGTTGGTGCCGATGATTCTGGGGCCGCAACATCCGGTGATGTCGGTCGGCCCATTGGGACTGTCCTGGTTACGGCCCGAATCCCTGTTCGGTACCGGTTTTCTCGATCCGTTGAGTCATGGTGTGTGGTGGAGTCTGTGCAGTAATCTGCTGATTTATATCTCGGTGTCACTGTTCGTCAAACCGGCTGAGCGCGATACGTTCCAGGCGGATGTGTTCGTCGATGTGCCGCAGCTACAACTATACGGTGATGACGACTTTGAATTATCCCCTGTTCGAGTAGTGCAATTGCGGCAATTGCTCCAGTCTTTCATCAGCCGTCCGCAGCATGAAGAGCTGTGGCGCAGTTGCGAAGCACGTTTTCATCAGCGCCTGCTGGACAATGACAGGGCGCCGGTTTTTGCGGTCAGGCGGGTTGAAAAAGCGTTGTCTGCCATCGTGGGGAGTGCGTCGGCACAGAGTATTATTGGTCTGCTGCAGCGTACGGAACCCCTCCAGTTCAGTGATGTGGCGGCGATTGTCGGTGGCACGTCCGAACAGCTTCAGTTCAATCGGGACTTGCTGCAAACCACCGTAGAAACAATTACCCAGGGTGTGTGCGTCGTGGATGCGGATCTGAAGGTGGTGGCATGGAACCGACGCTACGAGCAGATCTTTGATTATCCACCGCGATTGCTCTATGTGGGCTGTCCGATCAAATCGATATATGAATTTAATGCCAGGCGGGGACTTTATCGGGATACCGACACACTGGAACGACAGGTGGAACGCCGTCTTGACTTGCTGCGCAGTGGTAATTCGCACCGTTTTGAGCGGACTTTACCCAATGGTACGACCATCCAGGTAGTTGGCAATCCCATGCCCAACGGTGGATTTGCCTCTACTTACATTGATATTAGTGATTATAAAAATGTGGTGGTTGCGCTGGAGGAGGCCAAGGCCACCCTAGAGGAGCGCGTCAACCAGCGTACCGCGGATCTGTCTGCATTGAATCATGCGTTGGGGGAAGAAAACCGGTTGCGGGCGCTGGCGGAGGCAGAGGTTCGCGAGATGCATAACAGTAAAAGCCGTTTCATGCAGGCCGCCAGCCATGATCTGCTACAGCCGATCAGTGCAGCCAAACTCTTCGTTTCCTCTACCCGCCTGCAACTGATGAATACCGATAACCAGCCGCTTCTGGAGCAGATGAACCATATCCAGAAATCCCTGGATACGGCCGAAAAACTGATTGCCACCCTGCGGGAAATAGCCGGTCTTGAAGGTGGCAAGTTGCAGCCGGCAATAAAAGTTTTTTGTATCGGTGAACTGCTCACTGATCTGGCCGCCGAGTTTGGTGTGCTGGCAGTTGAGAAAGGCATTGCCCTGCATTTTGTGCCCTCTCGGGTCATGGTGGAAAGCGATCCCCACCTGCTGCGCCGGATTCTGCAAAACTTTATGAGCAATGCGGTTCATTACACCCGGCGTGGGCGTTTGTTGCTCGGTTGCCGCCGGACTACCCGGGGTTTGCGTGTAGAGATCTGGGATACAGGGCCGGGTATTGCCCCGGGTGCCATGGATCGTATTTTTCGTGAGTTTGAACGGCTTAGCCCCGGTGCGACCAGTGTCGACAAAGGGCTGGGTCTGGGCTTGACCATCGCCAAAGGCATGGCCGATTTAATGGGGCATGAAATCGGTGTGAGATCCAGTCCCGGTGAGGGTTCCGTCTTCAGTATTGTGGTGCCTTACGGAAAAACGGGTCGTCCAATACAGCCAACAGCATCGGTATCCATGCAGCAACCGGCGCTGCATGGCGTCCGTGTCCTCTGCATTGATAACGAAGAGGAGATTCTCAGGGGTATGGAGAGTCTGCTGGGTCAGTGGGGTTGTCAGGTCCTGTCGGCGAAAGGACCCGACGAGCTGTCTCCAGTCCTGGATAAACTTCCCCCGGCGATTTTACTGGTGGACTATCATTTGGAAGAAAACCTCACCGGGATTGAACTGGTCAGGCAGTTGCCGGCCTCCTGGCAGGCGGCCCCCTGTATCATTATCAGCGCTGACGATTCCGATGATCTCAAACATCGGGCAGCACTGGCCGGTTATACGCTGATAGCAAAGCCGGTATCCGCGGATCAACTGGCGTCACTGATGACGTCACTACTGGGTCAGTCCAGACTCGACTGAATCAGAAGTTGCTTTGCAGAGTGGCCAGGCTGCTTTTCTCGAGCGGTGAGTGCCGCTAGACTGGTCGCCCGAAACATCAGTCAACAGGATCTATTATGCCGACCTTCGATATTGTCTCAGAAGTGGATCAGGTGGAAATTCGTCACGCCACTGAAAACACGCACCGGGAGTTGGCCACCCGTTTTGATTTTCGTGGGGTTGAGGCCAGTGTGATGCTAAAGGATGAGGTGGTGACACTGACCGCCGAATCAGATTTCCAGTGTCGACAACTGCTGGACATGCTGAGCAAGAATCTGGTGAAACGCAATGTGGACCCCTATGTTATCGATGTGGATGAGGAGGCGGTTCACAGCGGCAAAACGTTTTCACTGCAGGTACGTTTCAAACAGGGTATCGATCAGCCAATGGCGAAGAAAATTATCAAGTTGGTGAAAGAGGCCAAAATAAAAGTACAGACAGCGATTCAGGGTGATAAATTGCGGGTTACCGGTAAAAAGCGCGATGACCTGCAGCAAGCCATTGCCCTGATCAAAGGGGCAGATCTTGGCCAGCCCTTCCAGTTTGAAAATTTCAGAGACTGAGTCTTGGTATATCGCTTCAGTGTCGCGCGGATTGTAGATCCCAAACGAACGCTGTCTAGTTTTCCTGCGATCCCGTTGATTCTTCCAGGTTCAGCTTGCCAATGGCCAGCACAGCCTGGGTTCTCGAGCGCACACCCAGCTTCCTGAAAATAGCCGTCATATGGGCCTTGATGGTCGCTTCTGTGACATCCAGTTCATAGGCAATCTGCTTGTTCAACAGACCCTCGGCCAGCATGGTCAGTACAAGGTATTGCTGGGGCGTCAGCGAGGCGATCCCCGCCATTAATTGTTGTTCACTCTGGCTCAGGGGCAAGCCTCTTGCTCCCGTTTGAGCCGGTAGCCAGATATCACCCTGCAGGACAGTCTGAATCGCTTCCAGAATAGTCGTGACGCCGGATGATTTAGGCAGAAACCCCCGGGCGCCAAATTCCACAGCGCGCTGGATGATGTCGGTCTTTTCATTGGCAGACACCACCAGCACCGGCATCTTGCCACAATGCCCCTGCACATAGGCCAGGGCACTGAATCCGTGGGCGCCGGGCATGTGCAGATCCAGTAATACCAAATCCGTATCGGGATGATCGCTCAACTTGATTTGCAGGCTCGCCATATCCTGTGCTTCAACGATTTCCTGTTCACCA
>Ga0098059_1001600_pt1 | contig 11202 bp, 2 predicted proteins | sample 20_taG_FD_92580 | JGI IMG/M metagenome (GOLD analysis project Ga0098059, IMG submission 92580) | Marine viral communities from the Subarctic Pacific Ocean - 20_ETSP_OMZ_AT15318 metaG | ecosystem: Environmental > Aquatic > Marine > Oceanic | place: Subarctic Pacific Ocean | collected 2015-01-19
GCTGAAGATGCTGCTGGCACAGGTTATGCGGATAACAGGAATTCATTTTTAACACCAGATTAAAATATAACTATGGCAAAGAAAAAGAAAAATAAAAAAAATAGTCCTTTAGATTTAAATCAAACTCTAGTGCAAGGTGCTGGTGTATCTAACTACCAATACGGTGGCGAAACCTCTCTTTCTGGTGGAGAATGGAAGGGTGACTTGATGACCAAGCCTATCTTAGACGCTATGATAGGTACAAAGCTTACCGAGAAAGAATCAGAGACGACGGGTGACACGAAGAAAAAGACTAATGTAAAGAAATTCAAAAAGACTGAGAAAAAGGATAAAAAGGATAAAAAGATTGATAAAAAAGCTGAAAAAACTAAAATTAAAGACGCTAAAGAATTTAAAGTAGAAAGAAAGAAAAGAAACGCTTTTCAAAGATTATTTTCTAAAGATAAAAGTAGGTATAAAAGAGCGTTGACGCCAGAAGCGAGAAGGGCGCAGCGTGATAAAATGAGCAAATATCTTAAGGGTGGTGGGAATAAAAGCGATCAGGCTTATAAAGACATGCGAGATGAGCATAACGAAACTTTTTATAGAGTAAAAAAGAAAGGCTTGTTTAATGATAAAACTATGTCAAGAGCTGAGCTCGATGCGTTAATTAAAGACAATCAACTAACTAGAAGAGGTAGTGGCGATAACATTGTAGGTAGTTACTATTCACCTCTTGATATGAATTCTAGGGAAAAATACTTTAGTAAAACAAAAAGAAAAAACTCTCAAGGAAACAGTCCCTACGCTTACAAAGAAAGAGTTGATGATAACACACCTTTTTATCAAGTTGAAGAGGTTTCATCTAGTAATAGAAGACCGGAAAAACCTTTACAAGGCGGAACGTATCCTGAGGTAAAAGTTGAAGGAAACGCATTTGACTTAATGGAGAAATACGGTAAGATTGACGCTAAAAAATACGGGGCTAGTTTAAATTTAATAGGTGATGAAAAACCACCTCAACTACTAGGGCCATCAGCTTCAATAGCTATTGATGATTTCATGAAAGTACAAAAAGACGCGCTATACAAAGCTAAAACATCGAAAAAAGGAACTAGTGAAGAGACTGCTATAATAAATAATGTTAAAATGCTGTCATCAAACATGATTAATGTTGGTGATTTTATGACCGAAACATTTGAAAATACGGATCAAGAAACAGAATCTGATGGGTCTTCTGTTGCTAATAGGTACTTAAGAGATATTGTTTTTACACAAAAAACAGATGAAGAAGGAAAGCCGTTAACAACTATGATGGTTAATAATGACCATGGTTTATCTATAAAGTTTAGAGACACAGAGGGTACTTATACTTTAGACTCTTTAAAAGAAAATATATTTCCAAAGGCTTTTGATTCTTTTGAAACCCTATCAAAAGGTATGTCTACAGTAAAAGACGAAGCGACTAGTGGTATGCCTTTTAACGAGACAGCATCTAAAGTTTTAATAAATAATGCTTTAAAAACAGAGGAACAAATACTTTCTGTTATACATGACGAAGAAAGTCCTTTGTATCAGTTTTTAAACGATTTTGCCGAGGGCTATCCAACAGCTAACTTTGACTTTGCTCATATAGATTCACCTAACTACAACAAAGAGGATTTAGCGCCTATTGTAAAAGATTATGCTTTAAAGAAACTAAGAAGACAGCACACTTTATACTCCGATGTAAAGCAAGACACTAGCGCGTTGTCTCCAGAAGAAATAATTAAAAAATTTAGTTAAATATGAACGAAGAGTTAAAAGGTATTATCGAGGGCATGCAAGGGGAAAACGCTTCCTTAGTAAGCCAAGGTTTAGAACCTAGGTATAGCGACTTAGATTTTGAGAATGTAGTAAAAACGCACGAAGCTCAATCTGTAAATACAGAAGAAACAACTACCACAAATGTGGAAAAGACAAAAGGCTCTCAGACAACCGATGTGACTGCGGGACCTTACCAACCGGTATCAAAAGGTACGGTGTTATCATCGGAAACTATTTCTTCGGAATCACTAGACAAGACTAACACTTGGGTAGACGCTAATGGCAACCCAATAGGTTTTGAATACCCAGAAGTAAAAATAACATCAGAAGAAAACGAAGAGATTAAAAAACCTACTTTATTAGAAAAAATAGGTAATATAAATATTTTTAAAGGTAAAACTCTTAATGATTTTTTTCCAAAAAAGAAAGATAAAAAAGAGGAAATAGAGGAAGAAATAGAAGAGGTAAAAATTGAGTTGCCAACGTCAGAAGCAGACGCTACCAATGTTGGGGGTGGTACCAGTTATAATCTTGTTACTGGTTCAGTAATACAATCAGGAGAAACTATACAGCCAGAGATTTTAGAGGAAGAAAAAATAGGTACAAGTTATTATTACGATGAAGAAGACGGTGAGATTAAAGAGGACGTGGCAACCACTCTAGATGAACTTCTTGAAGATAAACCTTTTACGTTTACTTTTGATGGTGAGAAAATTTATCTTGATGAACCAGTAGTAGAAGAAGAAGAAGAAGAGCCCAAATTGGCAACAACATGGCTTGGTGATGTTTTCACAGGTATTGCAAAGATATATAATCTTGGGGTAAGTGTTTATGAAGACAAGGGTGAAAGAGATCAGCTTTTAGATAATATTGAAAAAAGATATTATGATATTAATAACAATCTAGCCATAGGCATGCAAAGCATTTATATTGATGGCTTAAAGCTGCTTGAGGAGAGTTTTACGCCAAGCAAAGTTGGTGTAGATCCAAAGGGTAATAAAGCGGGTTTGTCGGCGTTAGACGACATGTTTGGTGATTACGGTGAGGTTGTGTGGTTTAGTCCAGAGGGTAAAATAGTTCCTTTAGCTGATAAAACACTCACAGCGGAAGAAAGATACGCCCAAGGTTACATGTTAATATATAAAGACTCTGGTATAAAAGTTGGCGATCCTTACAAGCAGTATGTTGTAAGTAAATACGAATACCTTTTAGAAATTGAAGCTGCTAAAAATAATCCAGAGCTTGCCATGGTGGAAGGTTATAAAGAAGGTGATGCAGCAATGTTTTTTGGTGGCGTTTTTAACGCTGTTACAAGTTTAGCAGAGACTATGGGTCCAGCTATAGCTACTAAAGGATTTAGTTTAATACCACAAATAACAGCACCGTTTTATATTGATGCAGCTAGAGAGAAGGCTAAAAGATTATACCCAAATTTACCAGAGAAAGATGCTATTGAAAAGTTGGTTATGAGTGGCGACGAAGATGTTTTAATACCTAACTTATTAGGTTTAGCAGCTGGTCAGTTAGAGAGAATTGGTTTCAAAGGTATTATAAGAGCCATGCGTATGAACCCAGCAACTTTCAGCCAAGGTGTTACAGTAATCCTTTTATCAGGCCAAAGAGAAGGTATTACAGAGTGGAGTCAAACCGGTTTAGAAATTTTCAACAAAAGCATCGCTGCTGGAGAGGAAAAAGCAATATATTTAGCTTGGGCCGGAATGACAGGTCCTCAAGGTTTAGAGGCTTACTTGCAAGGAGTTGTAGGTGGTACTGGTGTGTCTACCGCTGGTAGTCTAATTAATAGAGCACTCAGAACAAATAGGGAGGACATAGCTAAAATAAACAACATAGTTAGAAAGCAAAATGAATTAAACGGTAAGCTAAACGCTTTTAACCAAAAAGCAAGTAAGTACAACCAAAAGCTACGTGACTACTACATGTCAGAGATAGCAAAGCTAAACGCAGATCTTGTAGATATATTTAATAACAGTAATAAGCTATCAAAATACTTAACTAAAGAAGAGCAAGAGTTTATTGGGTTTCTGCTAAAAAGTTACGACAAAAAAACTTTAGAATACCACAGTGAGTATTATGAGACCTACAAAGGTGTTTTTGAGTACGCTGATTCTAATGGTATATCTGTAGAGCAAGCTTTAAAAGAAAATTACCCACAATTAGACGCTCAATGGCAAGAGTTAAAAGTAGTTTTAGAAAAAGAAGCTATTGATATTGTGAATCAGATAAACGACATAAGAAAACGTGCTAACGAGAGGATGATTGACGATGGTATAAAAAAGGCTGATAAAAGAGGTATAATGCGAACTGTCTTTGAAACAAAAGATGATGTTAGTAATTGGTTAAACGATCCAGCTAACCAAGAGATGTTTGAGAAACAAGCAAAGGAAGACGGTATAACTGTAACTGAACTTAAAAACCAATATAAAAACGCTAATGGTTGGGAATTAGATGGAGAAGTATTTGTTAACAAACCGAAAGCTATAGAAACTGGTGCCGTTGGAGTTACGGAGCACGAAATAGCTCACATTTTATTTGGTAAAAGTATTAGAGATAAAAACGGTAACATAACAAAAGAAGGACACGCTTTAATTGTAAAGTTTAAAAAAGCAATAGGACCAAGAATTGAGGCTATAATTTTAGGTCGACTTAAAGCTAACGGGTATAAAATAGATGGCCCAAATGCAAACCCAAACGCACAAGAGGAGTTTTTAACGTTTTACTTAGATGGTGTGAGAGAGGGTGAGTGGAAAGAAAATAAAGCAGCTTTAAAATTACTAGGTAAAGAAGTTACAAGTTTACTTAAAGATTCTGGTTATACTAATATAAAGTTTAAAACCGCTCAAGATATAATGGATTGGTTTACAAGTTATATTGAAGACAAAGACAGTGGTAAAAGTAAGGTTGAAAGAACACCACCTTCAAAAACCGTAAGTCTATCTAGCTTTAGTACAACTGATTTAGAAGGACCAGTTATAGAGCTTGGTAACGTTAGCCAAGATACTTGGAATAAAACAGGTGCTGACAATGCTATAACTTACATATTTGGTAAGTTAGACGGCATGATAAAGAAAAAAATAACGTTAGCAATGCAAGATCTACCTGATTTTAGTGAGGAAGATTTTATACAAAAAACTTACATGGAACTTATACCGCATATTAGAAATTTTGTGCCAGCTCAATACAACGAAGATGGAAGTAGAAAGCTCGATGGTAACGGTAACGTAATAGGTAACGACAATCTTTGGGCTTGGATAACAAGTCAACTTGGAAATAAATCTTTAGAAGCACTTAAAAGTGATGACGTAACTAAATCTACATTTGAAACAAGTGTACAAGATGAAAATAGTTTTATAAATGACATAGAGGCTGATGAGTACGTTGACTTAGAATTGGCTATAGAAGAAGATGTTACTTATAGTGGCTTAAGAAACATATTGGGTATTAAAAGAGGTGGTGAGCTTCACAAGAAAATAATAGAAGGTATTAAAAGAATAATACCATTAGAAATAAAAAACTTAGACACTGCAACTTTTAAAAATGCTCTTAAAAAGTATTTTAACAACTACTTGTTTGATGATATTAAAAAAGTTTTAGGTGGCACGGCTACAAAAGAAGGTTACAAAAACTTTATTACAAACAACGCAGAAGCTTTATATAATTTGTTTCCACAGCCGGTGTTTAACAAATCTTTTCAAGATTTTATTGTTAAAGGAGATAGATTAACCGTGCCAGAGACTAGAGAGGCTCAGAAAAAAGGACTTTTACCAAAAACCCTTACAGAAAAGCAAATGGCTGATGGTATATATTTGTATACTAAACTACCTTGGAATGATGACGTAGAGCAAAAATGGATAGATAACTTTTTAAACCCACCAAAAGGTAGACCAGCTTCAAAGCAAAATTCATTAATAGAGTTAATATCTTATACTTTGGGTATTGATGCTACAATGGAAGTTATAAACTCTGAGGAGTTTAAAGGTAAGCATGAAATATCTGATGTTGTTATCGCTACTATTGGTATGAAAATAGATAGAGGTGCTAACGTTAGGTTTAATAAAACCAACGGTAGTGAAGGTAATCTTAACGAAAATAACTTCGACAAAGAGCAGGCTATGGATATGGTTAAGTACATAGAAACTGAAGTTGGTTTTGATGAGATCGGCCCTGGTGATGTAGCAGATTTGTTAAAAACCAACTTTCCCACAGCTGATGAAGATGTAATAGCTCTAATAGAAAGAATGGCTGATTTGGGTTATATAAAAGATCAAAACGGCACAATGTTTTTACAAGGCATAATGCTTTCTAAGGATATAGATAAAAAAGACAAAGATCAAGTAAAAGAAGATACTTTAGAAGACAAGCAAGAGAAGTTAAATAAAGCTGCAAACATTTTAGCACCAAGGCTTGGGCCAGAGGTAATGAATTTACTTGGGTACGATATACTTGGCTACATTAATAGAATGATGGATGCTGCTGAAAAAAAGAAAAACCCAGCATACAAGTACGATAAGACACAACCGCAATACTTAGAGGATGACGCTGGTAACTTAATAAGTGGTCCGTTTTACAAAGACTTAGAAGCTTTAAAATTAAAGGTTAAAAACAGTGAAGTAATACTTCCAGAGGGGTTAGACCTTGATCTTGTTCGTTTGATGAACAAAAAGTTTGTTTTATTTAAAAAAATAGAGAAAATACTTAATGACGGAGATAGTAAAATTGATGGTAGTAATATTGCGTGGAAAAAAGCTGAAATACTAAAGTTAGATGGTGAGATAACAGCCGCTGGTGAAGCTAACATTAAACTGGCTAAATTTATAGCAAGTGAAATAATCAAAGCAGATGAAATAGATGTTGTAACAACAATTCATTTATTGCAAATACAAACAAATGCGGTATCTGGCTTTAGAGCGTTAACTACCCTAGATCTTATAACTATACTAGAAGGATCGCAGAAAGCTGATGAGAATCATCCTTATTATGAAGCTGAGCTTGCTATAGCTAAAAAAGCAAAACACAAGTCGGGTAAACTTAAAGGTCAACTAAAGTATCCTACTGAAAAGCTAGCTATTGAAGCGGCTATAAAAGTATTAGGCACTAAAGGAGAACACGCCGCGGCTAACGCTAACACTATGTTAAAAATAGCTATTTTGAAAGCTAAGTACATGAAGAATAAAAATATAGATGTAGATTTAGAGCTAACAAAAATATTTCAAGGACACGGTCAAATACATGGTACCAAAGGAACATTCAATCTACTAGACAAGTTCGGCACAACTAATGTAGCTGATTGGTTGAGATTAATGCTTGATCCTAGAAGAAAAGACATGTTTAGTCCAGATGGAAAAACAGCTGAGGAGGTTATTGTAGTTAAAACAGCGCCTTTGTCTCAACAAGGTTTAAATGGGGTCAATTGGGTTGTGGATGTTGCGGTTAAAACAACTCCAACCTCTAGATTCTCTAAAACCGATAACAAAGTAATATTTGCCGTAGGTGGGGCAGGAAGTGGAAAGTCAAACATATTACAACAGCTCGGTGCGTATGGAGATTATATAGTGATAAATCCTGATATACAAATGGAGGAGATGTTAAAAGCCGCTGGACTATCGCTAGACCCTACTGTTTATAAAGCTGGTACTTTCGAGAGAAGTCAGTGGAGTAAGATACAGCAGCTAGCTATTAAGAATAGTAAAATAGCTATGCAAAAAGCTATGGAGCAGGGAAGAGGAATGATAATAGATGGTACTGGAGCTTCGGCAAACGTGATGGCTAAAAACTATACTAACTTTAAAGAAGCGGGTTATGATGTAGCTGCTATACAAGTTGAAACGTCTATTGAAGTTGCTTTGAATAGAAACGCTGATAGGGAAAGATCTTTACCTGATAGGGTTGTTATAAACAATCATGACAATGTCAACACGGCTGTAAACGAGTATAAGTCTTTGTTTGGTCCTAATTTCTTTAAAATCAATACAGACAACCTTAATCAACATGACGCGCTACCTAAGCCTTTTGTTGATAAATATGATACGTTTACAAACAAAGGTGGTGTTATGTTTTCTATAAGTGATCAATTTAACCAAATAATTGAAGAGAACGAAGGTATAAAAAAAGAATCTGTATACTCGAAGGCAAAAGCAAATATACTTGGTAGTAAGGTTGTTAAGTTTTGGGATTTTATATATCCACCATCAGCTTATGACTTAGAGTTATTTTTATATAGAATTTTAGGTAAAGGTGAGAAAGGAGAGAAAGACATGTTGTTTTTTAAAGAAAACTTACTTGATCCTTACAATCAAGCTTACGCCAACATACAAGAAGCATCTCAAAAAGCTTTAAAACAATATAGAGATCTAGTAAAAAAATTACCAAAAGTAAGAAAAAAGTTAAGCAAAAAAGTTCCTGGAAGTAAATTTACCTACGATCAAGCTATACGTGTTTCTATATGGAACGACATGGGTATTGACATGCAAGAAATGGGATTGTCTAAAGCTGATCAAAAAATATTAATTGACGCTGTTAAGGGTGATATTGAGCTGAGTACTTTTAAAGATGCCCTTAAAAACATTCCGGGCAAAGATGGTTATGTTAAACCAAGTGTTAATTGGACAGTAGAAACTATAGCTTATGATCTTAACATGGCTATAAACTCTGTTAGTAGAGCTAAGTTTTTAGGAGAATGGAAAAATAACGTAGAGCAGATATTTAGCGAGGAAAACAAAAGAAAACTAGAGGTTTTATACGGCAAAGAATATGTAGAAGCTTTAGAAGACATGCTGTACAGAATGGAGTACGGTAGAGGTAAAAATATAGCTGGTAGAATAGAAAGAAACTGGAACAACTGGGTTAACAATTCTGTTGGTGCTATTATGTTTTTTAATTTTAGATCTGCTTCTTTGCAAACTATATCGTTTTTAAATTACTTTGATTGGAAAAACAATAGTCCCCTTAAGATAGCTAAAGTTTTAGCAAAGCCAAAACAATTCATAAGTGATGTTGTATATATATTTAATTCTGATTATTTGCTAGAAAGAAGAAGCGGTAACAAAAGAACTATAAACGAAGCTGAGTTATCAGCTTGGTTAAAAGGTAAAGAAAATAAAGCAAAAGCTTTTTTAGCTTTTTTATTAGAGAAAGGTTTTACACCAACGCAGATTGCTGATAGTTTTGCTATAGCGTTTGGTGGTGCTTTTTTCTATAGGAATCAAGTTGATTTCTATATAGAACAAGGTATGCCTTTAAAAGAAGCAGAAAAAGCGGCTTGGAAAGATTTTATTGATAAAACTGAAAAAGGACAACAGTCTTCTAGACCAGATTTAATATCACAACAACAAGCTGGAGGATTAGGTAGGTTAATACTAGCGTTTAAAAACACGCCTATGCAGTATAACAGGTTGATGATAAAAGCTGTTTTAGATTTAAAAAATGGTCGTGGTAAAACCTCTGAGAATTTATCTAAAATTGCTTACTACGGTTTAATACAAAACGTTATATTTACATCGTTACAAACAGCTCTATTTGCTGCGCTTGGAGATGAAGACGAGTGGGATAGTAAAAAAGAGAGAGTGGCTAATGGTATGATTGACAGTATTTTAAACGGTATGGGATTAACTGGTGCTGTTGTTGCTACTATTAAAAATGGATATTTAAGATACAGAAGAGAGAAGAAAAGAGGGTTTAACGCTGACCACACTAGAACTATAATTGAGTTTGCTAACTTATCACCAACAATAGGTTCTAAACTTAGAAAACTGTATGGTTCTATTAGAACAGAGCAATTAAACAAAGAAGCTATAGAGGGCATGGGCTTTACAATTGAAAATCCAGCCTTTAATTCTATTGCAAACTTAGTATCAGCAGCAACAAACGTTCCACTTGATAGAGCCGTAACTATTGCACAGAATTTAATTTTAGCTTCAAAAGATGAAACTGAGTTTTGGGAAAGCACAATGTTAATTTTAGGTTGGAACCCTTGGGACATAGGAGTTGACCAAACATCTAGAGAAGTACAACGTGAGCTTAAAGAAAAGAAAAAAAAGCTTATGAAGACGTTGAAAAAACTCGAAGATCAACAGAAAAAAGAAGAAGAACTTAAAAAGAAGCAAGAAGAGCAAAAGAAAAAAGGAGAACCACTAACTTGTTCGAAGTGTAACAGAAAAGCTTTACCAGGTAAAACGGTTTGTACTGTTCATGAGGTTAAAGAACAAAGGAAAGATGGTGTAAAAAAACGATGTATTGCGAAGAAGGCGGACAAAACTCAATGCAAGGAAATGACGGCTAATAAAAGTGGTAAGTGTTACTACCACGACTAGGTAAAGAATTCAAAAAATAAGTGATAATAAAAGGATGGTAAGAAAACTAATAATACTGCTACTACTTGTATCTAATATAACAGTAGCACAAACACTTGGAAACATTGATGTTAAGGGCTTGTTGAAGTACTCTACTTTTTACACGGCTGTTAACGGTGGAACATCACTTTCTGATGTTGACGTATTCTCTGTAGATAATGGATTATCTACACAGACTATTTCAACTCCTTATGATTATAATTTTACCATAGGATTACGTAAGATTGCGAGGTTTGGATATGAGAATAAAGCTCAAACATTCTACGACGGAACGGAATCTAATTACAGTGACGCGGCCACTGTCGGTAAAGTTAAAGGAGTTGAATACTTATTTGAGATTGATTATAAGAGACAAGAAGGTATTGATTACTTAGATCAACATCACTTTATTAGATTTAGCTCTGATGATGGTTGTCCAGATGAAATGTGTATAAATTTCTTTGCTTTAAAGCTAGAGTATCTAGAAGATGGTTTCGCTGATATTAAATATTTTGAAGCATCAGAAAGATATAGACAACGTAAGGGTAAAAACCTATCTTGGAACGTCGGTCTTACACATCGTCTCGCAGAGCCTTATGGTTATAACGCTTTGGATGAGTGGATGCTAGATAACGGTGATTTACATTATACATATTTAGCTTTACAAGAAGGTTACGAGGTTGACGTTGCTAACAGCGAGTACTTTGATCCCAATGGAGAACTAGTTGCCACTAGCGCTGAGGTTTGGGAAGCTGTTGTTATACCTGAAGTATTGGCTGATTACACTGAAAAGAAAAGAAATGAATTAAAGAAAACTATACAGCATTCATTTGTTGTCGGTTTTGATTACTATAAGTATTCTAAGAAAACATGGTTACACGCTTGGGGAAGTTTAATGCCTTATCATTATGATGATGGTAGTGAGTTCTCTTATCACAATTATGTTGATGGACAATGGTACGATTATTCTGGTGGATTAATATACGGAATAAAAGTAAACAAAAACTTAGGATACTTTGTAGAAGGAAAATACAATAAGTACTGGAACAGAGAATGGTACGACTTTAAATTA
>Ga0098059_1001601_pt1 | contig 11199 bp, 23 predicted proteins | sample 20_taG_FD_92580 | JGI IMG/M metagenome (GOLD analysis project Ga0098059, IMG submission 92580) | Marine viral communities from the Subarctic Pacific Ocean - 20_ETSP_OMZ_AT15318 metaG | ecosystem: Environmental > Aquatic > Marine > Oceanic | place: Subarctic Pacific Ocean | collected 2015-01-19
CGTTCCAAGCAACGCTTCTCCTTGTTTCTTTTCCTAAAAAAGGATATACGGTATGAAGCAGGCTTGATGGCCACATATACATCACCCCCTCTTTAGGCTCCACAAGCATTGTTCCTTTTTGTAGATTCTCAGGCGAAACTGATCTATCTATAAACTCTATATATCCATCTTTATCTGTTTTGTGATTTATATTTCTTTTAGGTCTTTTTGAAGGTATTTTTAAATATAAAACAGAAGAAACGTAGCAGCTTGTATGGAAGTGAGCTGGATTATATTCACCTCCAGGCTTCATTTCGTTAAACCACATATCGGTTAAATCCGATGCAACAATATAATTTTCTGGATTATAGTTATACATTTCTTGCAGTACATTAGATAGATAGGCGTTTAAGCATCCTGCAAAAAATCCGTGTAATTCATTTTCTTTAAGCGTTTTTTGACTTATTTCTAATTCATCTTCTATTTGTCCGACCAAATGTTGTCCCCAACTTTTTTTATTTTTATCTGTGAGAAGATTTGTTGTCATGGAATTCATGGCTTCTAAAATATTATTAGGAACCTGAATTTCCGCTATTGTTGGCCCAAAAGGCTTTAAAAACTGAAAGTTTAAATTTACTTGATTTTCCATTAGTCTAATTTTGATTTAAGGTGGTTAATAATTTCATTCATTTTTCTTTTATAGAACAAGTCAAACTCAACATACTGAGTTAAGCCTTCATTGTCAGTTTCTTTAGGAGAAGTTTGTTCCCACAGCCTATACATTACAGCTCTCATACGCTGTGCTGGCGTTTTGGTATCAAACTCCATGTCAACACTTGCCGCCTCTACAGCGTCTATTTGTTTTTGTGATATTGGTTGCGTAGATAGTACTACAAATCCTGGTTGTTTAAGAATGCTGTATAAATTTCCTACAGTTTCTGGTGATAATTCAGGAGTCCCAAGCGAGACCCTTAAGCTGTTGTCTGCAAGGGTGCGTATATTGTCAACGCCTCCCTCAAATACGATAGTAGTTTTAGTCATTAAAATAGTTTTGTTTGATTGGTTGGTTGGTCATCTATGTACTCATAGTAATGAAGAGTATATGTTTTATCTCTTCCAAATTTATCTTTAAATTCCTGTTTATGTAAGAGCCTTTATTCTTCATTTAACAAGCAGCTTTCTCCTCCAGAAATAATAATTCTGGTTGGTTCTTTTACCTCCCAAGGAAGGGCTAACAGTTTTTTGTCTCTTAGGCTTGGTTTAATCCTATAGCCTGGTACTAGTTTTGATAGTTTATAACGATTCATATCAATGTTTTAAGCTTAATCATTTTATCTAGCTGATCTTTTGGATCCCTTGGTATGTGGTCAAACCAAAGCTTTTGTAAAAGGATGTTTGCTTCTTCTTTTGTTGTTGGTAGGTTGTTGGTGATATCAGCTTCTATTTCTGGCGGATAAGAACAAAGCTCAAGCATTTGTTCTATTCTATCCAGCTGCCACCATTGTACAGGCTCACTAATAGGGAGCTCTTGTTGTTGAAATATTTTATCTAATTCATCCATTTGTTAAGTATTTAAATAAACACAGGCCCCAAAAGGAGCCCGTGCCAACCAACCAAAACAATGAAAAACTATAGAACAGGACGTTCTACGAGAAAGACAATACAAAATTAACTAATTAACTTTCTTGTCTCCAAGCGAATCGTCATCTTTTTTTTCATTTTTTTGATCGGTCTCTTTGAACAGCTTATTTCGCTCTTTAAAAGAGGGAACCATTTCTTCAATAAATTTAGCTAATTCATTGTCATAGTTTGGATCTCCTTCTTTTATTCCATTTTTAGAATAAGATTTATAATGCCAAAGGCATAGTACGTGTTCCAAATAATGAATTGTTTCTTTTTGGTCTTTTAAAAGCTTTTCTACCAAAATAGGTACTATTACTTTTGCTCCGTCAATTGTTAATTCAACTGTTTGGGAATCTTTTTTTGATGATTTTCTTTTTGCCATAATTAATTGATTATTTCTTTTAATGAATTGATTGATTTTTTAAGGTCTTGATTTTCTTGTTTTAACTTTGTGAGAGTATATCTAATACTGTCAAGCTCAAAAGTTTCTTTTTGCTTTTTATCACAAAGATCTAAAAGGTCATTATTTTTTAAAAACATTTCTAAGTTAGAAATTAATGCATCATAAGCCTCTTTATATTCTGAATGAAACTCATAATGCCCTTCGTGCACCCTTAAATAATAAAGAACAGTGGTTCTGTCCTTGTGTATAAAGTCTGCCATAATTGTAGGGTGAACCCCATACTTTAAAATCAGTGCATTGCAAAGTGTTTTTCTACAAAGAATGTAGTCTGCTGGCTTGTTTTTTGATTTTAAACTTTTTGAAGTTATTCCAAATGTTACATAACAAACATCATAAATATGTGATTTGTAAAAATCTAACATCTTCCTACTCCATTGTTTATTTGTTCTAATCCACGGGGCAGACTTTTCTTCTTTTTCTTCTAATCCAATCATATAATTTCAATATATACTCCTGGTTTTTCTTTATTATATTCATATGGTTCAAAACATGGTATCATATAATCACAGTTATCATCCTCTATCCAACCATTTTTAACCATAAGGTCTTGAACGGTTTGTGCGGGATTTATGTAATCAAATTTATGCTTTGATCCTCTTACAAACTTAAAAGATATTGTCACAGGGAGTTCTTTGGTTTTTATTTGATTTCTAAATAGTACTTTATACTGCAGGTAATGCCCCTTTGTCTCTTTAATATACTTCATCACCGTCTTAGAGTTGATTAGCATCTTTCCTGTCCAACGTTTAGAATTTTTAGAGCTTGGAACATTACCTGGTATAAAGATTTTCATCTATTATGGTTTAAGCCACAAAGATAAAGATTTTTTTAGAAAGGCAAGTTGTCGTCTTCCTCATGATTGGTTGAAGCCTGTCCAGACCAAGCAGACTTAAGCTGCTCTAAAGTCGCCAAGTCATCTTGATTTAATGTCTTGTTATATTTAGGATCATATTTAACGTTTTCATTAGCTTTTTTAGAAAACTTATAGTCTAAAGCTGTGCCAACTCCTGGCTCACCAGTTTCTCTGTCCGTTCTAATATACTCACGAGTAGTAAAGCAAACGTTTAAAGTTTTGCCTGTTACATTAGAGAAAGCAGTATTCATATCGCTAAAGTCTGTAATGCCACAGTTAATCATAAACTCTTTTAATAGTTTGCGCTTAAAGTCTGCGGTTTTTTCAGCATCAGCTTCTTTTGGTGTCCAAAATCTTGCTCGTGTTTTTTTACCATCTACTGTAAACAGCGTGAACTCTACATATGGAGAGCCACTATAGCCCTCTACATTAGCAGAGTCAGTCATTCCATTGACAGTTACTTTATAGGCGCCAGGGGTTCTTAAATACTCAATTTTTTTATATTCTTTTTTAGAATAATTATCGGTTGAGGTTTCTGTTTGATCTAAATTCCAATTGTTCATAATTACTTAGTTTTAATTTGTTCTTTTATTTTTTGGTTGTTCATGTTAATTATCATCCATATTTGACTATAGACCATATCGTCCTTATCGGACTGTGGATTTATCTTAAATTGATTTCTTAGATAATCCATGATTTCATTGGTTAGGCTGTCTGTGTAAATGTGGTTTGTAAATTCATATATAGCTTCGCTACGCAGAACGTTCATTAATTGATTATTTTCCATTTTTTATTTTCCAATTAATATATTTGGTTAAGACTTCGCCATCAAAGATGATGCTATCTTTTTCAGAAGTATAAGGATATTCTTTACCCTTATATTCTTTGGTTGGTATTTGCTGTATTTTAAGGCGATATAGGAACCTTCCTATACCCCAGGATACACAAGCGCGTTTAAATGCGTCAGAGGCGTGTCCTTTGTCTTTTTCAACATTAGACTCGGTTCCCGTGTCTGACTTCCAGACCCAATCGTCTCCGACTTTAATTCCCACACGACACATAAGCAAGCCACAAGACTCATAGTATTCTGTTTGCCAGTTACCTGGACCCACTACATCATCTAATAAATCTTGTGCGTCTCGCGCATCAATGTAAGCTACGCAAGATGCTTTTCCATATCTCGCTGATTGTACTCTCCATTTATATGGGAGCTCTCTGGTTAATTCTTTGAGATTAATTGTCTCTTGTTTCATAATCATTGTGATTTTTTAAGAATTTTTTGGTTGTTCTTAGCGCCTTAACGATTTTTACAAATCTTCTAATCATTACAGGAGCATTTTTGGTTACTAAAAAGAAAGCAGCCTCTATAAAAACTTCTTGAACTATCTCTTTTACAACAGATGGTTTTTCGCCAGTTTCATAAGCTACTTCTTCGTAGATTTCGTCTAATTTTGATTTGTTTTTCTTCATGTAAAGATACAAAATTTTAACAAATTAAACAAGTTATGCACCAAGCCACTTAAGCAATTTATATACTATAAAGCCAGCTGTTAACACAAGGAAAACAGGGCCAGCCACGGCAATAAATAACTTAAGAAAGAATAGAGCAATGACAAATATAACCGTTAGGGCTATGGTGCCATAAATAAAATCCTCATTCATAATCTTCAAATTTTGTTAATTCTGGTATGAATTTTAGGTTGATTGTGCCAATACCTATATTTCTGCCTTTAGCAAAAATAATTTCAGATAAGCCTATTGTTGGTTGTCCCTCTTCGTTTTCATATATCCCGTAATACTCAGGTCGGTATAAGAGGACAACAACATCTGCAGCTTGTTCTATTTCTCCAGACTCTCTTAAGTCTGATAGCGTTGGTCGGGAGTTAGATCTTACGCCTACTCCTCTACTTAATTGCGATAATGCCATAATACATACACTGAGCTCTTTAGCTAAGTTTTTAAGACCTCGTGCTACTTTGGCTACCTCTTGCTCTCTGTTGCCAGATCTTCCGCTAGAAGCAGAAACAAGCTGAAGGTAGTCAACCATTACAAGCTTTACGCCTGATGTGTGCACGTACTGTTTAATCTTAGTCATAAGGTAAGACAGCGATGTATTGTTGCAATCGTCTATAATTAAAGGAATTGATTCAACTTTATTAATAGTGTCATCTATCTTCTTTAATTCTTTTTTATCTAGAGCGCCTTTGTTTAACCATCTTTGCTTAACGCCTGAATTTGTGCTTATTATACGTTGCACAATCTGTATAGCAGACATCTCATAAGAGAATATAGCTGTTGGTTTCCCAGATAAAGCAGCGTTATAAGCCAGGGTCACAGCAAAACTAGTCTTACCCATTGAGGATGCGCCCCCAACGATAATAAGATCTGTTTCTTGCCAGCCATTAGTAAATTCGTCTAGTTGCGGGAATCCAGTTGTTATACCAGTAATTCCCTCAGTAGTCATTCGCTTTTGTATTTCTTCTCTGAAATCTTTAAGCTGTGCTATAAAGTTCTTATTAGTGTCGGATTCATTATAGTTTAATTGGTTGTGGGTTTTGTCCATATAAGCCAACATTTTTTCTAAAGGCTCATTGTTAAGGGACATATTGTGTAGTTGCTCTACAAAACTGTTTATGATTTTATTTTTAGACTTTTCTTCTAAAGCTGCAATCATATTATCAAGCTCTCTAGGCAACAACACTGGCAATGTTGTTAGGCCTATAAGGTATGACGAGAGCTTAGAGCCCATGCCAAACTCTTTATTCATCTTTATTAACCCTGGCTCTTCACCTTTTTTAATAAGCTTTTCATAAGCACGATAAACATATTGATTTTCTACATTGTCAAACATTAAAGAATTAATTTTCTTGCTGTTTTTGTAGTAAACCTCTGGATTAACTATTATAGTCCCCAAAAGGATTGATTCATATTCTTCATTAGTCATTTAGTTGATTTTTTAATAAGCCAAAGGAATATGGTAAAGAACAGTCCAGCAACAGCTACGCTTAGATTACCAGTAACACCACCGCCAAGAAACCAAAGACAGCCTACGATCATTATCCAATCTAGGGCTATCCAGTTTTTAGCAATGCTTTTTCTTCCTATTGTCTTCCAGGTTAGTACTAATATACTCATGGCTATTAGAAAGCCATACAAAACTATCTGCATTTTTTTAATTTAACAAGTTAATTTTAGGTTTTTTGATTCAATTATTTGTATCAATTTTTGGGTTTTATCTTCATAAGTAGGCAAGCTATATTCACTATATAAACGTGCACTGTGATGCCCGCTAGTGCTTTGCATTTTATATCTACCCCCTAGTTGTTTATGTGTCACAAGACAGTTTGCTTCTGAATCATAAAATTTAAAAGTGTCTAACCATGGCCAATATAATTTTTTCTCATGTCTATCACAGTTTTTGTCAGAATCATACATTTTTTTAATAGATCCTGGTAGTTGTGTAAAACACGCACCAATACCCCCTTTCCCACAAGGCTGTATAAGAGTATTGTTTGTGTAAGAGTTTAACTTTTTACGAACAATTCCATTATTTTTAGCATAGTTATGGAATAATATTTCGTATTTATTTGAGTGAGCATATACTCTATCCATTACTTGGAAAGAATCCCTACATCTACGGTTATAGCAGTTTTGCCAAATTAATGAACGAGCCATGATTTTGCTATCTTTAATTAGAACAAGTATTTTTAAGTTTTTCCCAAGCCTTGCATAAAACTTTACTTTCATTTGGTCTTGTTCACTACGCATACAAGATCTTCCTAGTGTTCCGTGTGAGTTTCCTCCCTCATCTTGCCAGTAGTTATCTCCATGATAAGCTTCTGGAATTCTTTTAGCAGGCCATAATTCAAATTCCACATTTAAATCATCTAATCCGTTTAACATAAACGCATCTTCAAATTGATTTTCATATGTTCTGTCCCAGCTTCTGTGATAGTTGCATAGTTTTTCTAATGCCCTACCAAAACTTGTCATAGTTCCCTTCCTTTTTCTTAGGCTATGATCAGACATGTTTTCGGCAAGCGATTTAGTTTTATCAAACCATGTAGTAAATCCTAAAGCATCAGACTTAAGCATATCATATATTTTCTTTGGAGTAAAGAAACTAATTTTGCTTTTATCATCTATTGCTATTGATAAAGACAAGGGCCATTCTTCTGCTTGATTACTTAATGTCCCTATGTGTGGTTGTATATTACCTATACTATAATCTTCAAGAAAACCATGAAGCCCACATCTTGGAACATTATTAAATAACTCCAAGAGACCTGGCGACACCCTGAATAAGCTCCAAGGCATATATAGCTCCTGCATTCCCCAGGGGGTTTCGTAATCTTTCATTGTTCTTTTATCAAACATATCTTCTGGGAAAGATTCACTTGACTTAATATACCAATTATACCAAACATCATCTAATCTTGAAGACTTTTCTCCTAGATTCCATTTAGGAACAATCCTATATCCTTCAAACAAACCTGATTGCATAATAACAAATTCTATATCATGTTCTATATGATATACAATCTGTTCTGTCAATCTATGTATTTGACGCAGATTATTGCTTAATAAATATTCTATTAAATCATCTGCAGAGAATTTTTTAAACTTTATTGTTTCTGTTTTCATAATCAAAACGGCATTTTAATTTGTTTTGGGTTTTGGTATGCAATTTCTTTTGGTTTATAGTAAAGTTTATCTTTGGCTGGACTATAATATCCGAGCAATTGAAAATGCTTATCTGTTACTGGATAAATTTGTTCTGCATCATAAAATGCGCCACCATTGTATCCATAATCATCCATAAAATCCATAGTGTATTGGACATCACATTCATTGCAGTCTGGATTAACACATATTTCAGAGTTATTAATTATGCGGGCTTCGGCAGAGCAAAAACGACATTCACCTTTTTCTTTAGAAGGAGACGAAAACGACCTATTCCAATCGTTTACCTCCTCTTGCTTTATCCAGTCCTTAGCATAATCTATATTATTGTTTCTTTTTATTTTATTCCAAGAACTTATTCCACTATATATCTGATATTCAGGAGCTTTGTGTGCCCACAATGTATTACCTAAATGTTTAGCGATATCATACATTAAACCAAGGGTGTTTAAAGCATCCTTTTCTACTACATATTCATCATCTGAATGAGGATTATAATAGCCTGAAGATATATTAGCACAGCATATGTCTATATCGGCAGACTTAACCGCCTTTACATCAGTAAGGCCGCCATTAGGCTGAAGTTTAAAGTTGCGCTTTTTAAGTATGCTGGAGATTTTGTTTTGAAACTCTTTACCAGACAACCATTTGCCTGATATTTTTGTAACAAAATCATCATTACCTCTACGATCAGTTTGTAAAGCGTATCCTACGTCTTTGAAAAACTTTTTATCAACCTTCTTAGAGCCTACAGTTCCTACTTCTTCAGCAGCAAAGAATGCTAGCTTACATTTGTCCAGATTGTATAGTAAATTAAGACAGGCCCATATGCCTACCTTATCATCGCCACCACATCCTGCTGGCACTCTCCAATCAAAACCTTTAAAATCAGATTTTTCTGTAGTCCAGCCAAAGAAACATTTATTGCCATCTAGATTTTCACCTTCATCAATATATAGCGGTGTATCCATGATGTCATGAACCGTATCTGTATGAGACACAAAACAAGGATAATACTCCTTTTTAGAAAGCTTACCCTTAGTCACATATAGATTAGTAAACTCTTTGTCACCAGACTTATATGTCTGTGTGTAGTACTGGATTTTATCTTTTAGCTCTTTACTGTAGTCGTCAATCCAATTTGAAATAAACTTTATCATATCTTGTTCTTGATATGACGTAGACTGAATCTCTAATACTTCATCTAGGTCTAATATTGATAATTTCTCTTTCATTAAAGTGGTTTTTTAGTAGATTCTGGAGTTACGAAAAAACGAGATTCAATAACTTCTTCAAGGTCATGTTTGCCAGCGTTATCACAAACACACTTATAAGCCAATGCGGCTTCTTTTTCGTCATAAGACAAAGTGTCCTCCACTAGGGTTCCGTCTAAACTTGTATACCAGTAAGACCTCATTCCAGTCCCTGTTATTTTAGTTTTTTTAATAAACAGTATTTTTGGCATAATTAATATTTGTTTTCCATTTCTCGGTTTGCTTTTTCCAAATCCTCAACATAGATTGGAGCCTTAGTTATTTTACCCTTCTTGTCTGCCATAGAAGACAGGGCAATCTTTTTTAATTTAGTGAACTTAACTAGCTTTTGCATATCTGAATACACAGAATTAGTTAGTTCTTCTTTACATTGTTCTGCATCATCACCCTCCTGTAGCTCTGCTACTTTAGTGATATTCCATTTTACGTTTTCAAAGTTACCAGTATTGATAGCCTCTGAATAGCTTACGCTAATTTCTTTTATCTTCATAATTTATATAACAGGTATTGTGTGTAGTTCTGAAATTGTAGTTTGTATTGACCCTCCATCATTTCCTTCATCATCAGACATAGGTATTAACCAATGCTTACCATCTAAACAAATGGCTATCGGTTTTTTACACCACATATTGTCTTTCATTTCATGATCCCCAATATATTCTACACTTGTTATTGTTTTACCGACTAAATGTTTTGATATTAAATCAGTCCAGTATTTCTCTACTTTTTCTTTACTATAATTTTCCATTTTATTAATATTTAGTTAACATTGGTTTATGTAGGTTTTTATTTCTTTGTTTTATGGATAAGAAATCTAAAATAACCTACTTTGTTGTAATGGTTGTTGTTTACACTTTAGCGATGGTTTAGTCTTCGTGGTACTCAATTATTTGATCCACAAAATGATCCCATTCGCCTTCATCTATAAGTACTGAGACATCTACTTCTACTTCTTTTCCGTTTCTGTCTTTTAAGGCTACCCATATACGGTGTATGTCAGCATGTGCTGCGCTGCCTGGGTGTCCTGGGTCTCCATTAGAATATGTGTGTATCATTGCCTCTTCTGGCTCATACTCATATTCTATAGTAACCATTCCGTACTCAACGTGTTCATACTCAAACTCTTCCATTTTTTATGAATTTTTTATTAACATTATTATAAGAAGCAATGGTATGCCAATTAAGCCCACATAACACATTATTCCATTAAATATGACTTGGTATTTCTTTTTACCCTGCCAGTCTTTCGGTTTAAAATCTTGTTTTTTCATTTTAGTTTACTTCTTTTGGTGTTAGTCTATACTCTTGAATATATTCTACCACTGATTCGTATGTAAGGTCAAAGTCAAATTCATAGTGAGATATTTCATCATCCCAATCATACTTACCTACTTGTTCCACTTCGTATGTGGAGTCTATACTTCTTATCTTGTTTATTACAGGTATTAACCAATCCCAAGATTTGTCATATTTTAGTTCGTGTTCCGTGTAATCTGCCTGAACACCTTTACCTATATTCAGTTCCATGAACTCTGCTATTAGTTTGTTGTCTTTCATATTAATTAAATATATCTTTTTTAGCGTCATTCATCACTGTTAGTGTGTTGTCTGCATGACTCATCCAGTCAATATATCTTAGCTCAAAATCTTGTTCAACTAAAAATTCTTCAAAGTCTTTAGTTTTCCAATTTTTTAGCTCTAAAGGTTTAACTATTTCTCCTAGTAGATATTGGTATATCCTACCTCTAGTGTGGTCTAATACTGTTAAATAATACATTTTATCTAGTTTTAAATTTGTTTATTAGGTCTTGGGTTGTGTACTTGTTAGTTGTTGGGTATTTCTTTTTACCCATAGCAGACTTAATCTTATTCATAAAATGATAAGACTCGTAGTCATGCCCTGGTCTTGTAGTATCTCCGAACTTACGAGCTATGTAGTAGTTCCACATATTTGATTCCATTAGGAATTTCTCAGTAGTTTTGAAATACTTTTCTAATACCCGCACACTACGCTCTACACCCCTAGTGTCTTTGTAATGCTTTTTTGAAGATGTATAGCCTGCTGCTGGATCAATCGTTACCCCTTGAGGACAGATTAACCACAGGTTATTACCTTTCATTTTTTTAGGTACTACGCATTTGTTTTGAAATGCTACTGTTGCGCAAGCAGCAAAGTGCTTGTCTTGAAATTGAATGTTCGCCATTGTTTTAGTTTTAATTGGCAGGTCGGTAAATGAATACCTAACGAAATCAGTCGCTAGCTGTTGCTTTAAAGTGTGTGCTCACTATTAAAAGTTTGGATATGTTTCAAATTTGAAATCTCC
>Ga0098059_1001604_pt1 | contig 11187 bp, 11 predicted proteins | sample 20_taG_FD_92580 | JGI IMG/M metagenome (GOLD analysis project Ga0098059, IMG submission 92580) | Marine viral communities from the Subarctic Pacific Ocean - 20_ETSP_OMZ_AT15318 metaG | ecosystem: Environmental > Aquatic > Marine > Oceanic | place: Subarctic Pacific Ocean | collected 2015-01-19
ACAAGGCACTATGGCACTGACTCTATACAACACCCTGACCCGGCAGAAAGAAGTCTTCAAACCCATCGAAGCGGGCAAGATTCGCATGTACGTCTGCGGTATCACCGTTTACGACTACTGCCATATCGGTCACGCCCGGGTACTGGTGGCGTTTGACGTGATCACCCGCTACCTGAGAACCCGAGGCTGGGATGTCACCTACGTGCGCAACATTACCGACATTGACGACAAGATTCTCAACCGCGCCAACGACAATGGCGAACCCTATACGGCGCTCACCGACCGGATGATCGACGCCATGCACGAGGACGAGGATGCCCTTGGTGTGCTGCGGCCCGATCTGGAACCCCGCGCCACCGCCTATATGGACGATATCCTCGCCATGGTGCAGATTCTGGTGGACAACCACTACGCCTATGCCGCCGATAATGGCGATGTCTACTACCGGGTCAGCCGGTTTGCCGACTACGGCAAACTCAGTGGTCGCAACCCCGAAGACCTGCTGGCCGGTGCCCGCGTCGAGGTGGACGAAGCCAAGGAAGACCCCCGCGATTTTGCCCTCTGGAAAAGCGCCAAACCCGGCGAAGTGAGCTGGGAATCCCCCTGGGGCCCCGGTCGTCCCGGCTGGCATATCGAGTGCTCCGCCATGTCCACCTGCTGTCTGGGTGACACCTTCGATATCCACGGTGGTGGGCCGGATCTGCCGTTTCCCCACCACGAAAACGAAATCGCCCAGAGCGAAGCCGCCACCGGTAAAAAATACGTCCATTACTGGATGCACGCCGGTGCGGTGCGGGTGGATAACGAGAAAATGTCCAAGTCACTGGGCAACTTCTTCACCATCCGCGAGGTGCTGAAAAAATACCATCCGGAAGTGGTGCGCTACTTCCTGCTGTCCAGCCATTACCGCAGCCCGATCAACTATTCCGAAGAAAACCTGATCGAGGCCAAAGGTGGGCTGGAACGTTTCTACACGGCACTGCGCCCTTTTGCGGAGGTGCAGCCCTTCGCTCTGGATGCATTGAAAGACAGCGATTACTACCGCCGCTTTATCGAATCCATGGACGACGACTTCAACACCCGCGATGCACTGGCCGCCATGTACGATCTGGTGCGGGACATCAACACCCGGGCCAAAACCGACCCGGCGCAGGCGGCGAAACTCGCGGCCGAGTTAAAGGCGCTGGGGGGGGTGTTTGGTATCTTCACAGTGGACCCCGAAGCCTTTTTGCAGGGCGATGCCCGTAGCGATAGCGATGGGCTGGATGCCGAGAAAATCGAGACGTTGATTGCCGAGCGCGTTGCCGCCAAGAAAAATCGTGACTTCGCCCGCGCCGACCAGATTCGCGACGATCTGCTCGCCCAGGGTGTGGTGCTGGAAGATTCCAGAGAAGGCACAAACTGGCGCCGGGACTAGAAGCTATTTCATAACTACTGCGCTCGGTGATACTGTGTTAAAAATGGCCTCAAATTGCTCATTTACTCAATGTAAACTCCGCTTTTTCGGCCATTTTTGCCTTGTCTCACCTTCGCTCGTGACGTTATGAAACAGCTTCTAGGGTTTTATCCAGGTGCATAAAGGGCCCTAACTTTTTCGCAAAAGGGTAGGATAGGTCTATGGATTACATTGAACCCCTTTTTCGTCCCCCCAGCGAAGCCCGCTCGCTGATTTTACAAGTCACCAACGGCTGTTCCTGGAACCGCTGCACCTTCTGCGAGATGTACACCGCACCGCAGAAAAAATTCAGCGTCAAACCCCAGTCGGACATCGAACAGGAACTGCAACAGGTCGCCAACAATGGCTACCCGGTGCGCCGGGTGTTTCTGGCCGATGGCGATGCCATGACCCTGTCCTTTCGCCGCCTCAGGGAAATTCTGCTGGCCATTCGCCAATATCTGCCGAATGTACAGCGCATCTCCTCCTACTGCCTGCCCCGCAACCTGAAAAACAAATCCGTTGAGGAGCTGGCAGAGCTGCAACAGCTCGGCCTGAGCCTGATGTACGTGGGCTGTGAATCCGGTGACGATCTGGTGCTGGAAAAAATCGACAAGGGCGAAAACTACGCCTCCTCACTGGAGGCCCTGCACAAAATCAAAGGGGCGGGCATGAAAAGTTCAGTGATGATCCTCAATGGACTCGGCGGGCAACAATACTCCGAGCAGCACGCTATCAACTCCGCCAAACTGATGAACGAGGCACAGCCGGAATTCCTTTCAACTTTGGTAGTGAGCTTCCCCGGCGGCATTGAACGGTTTCAGCAAGGTTTTGGCGGCGAATTCCAACCGCTGACGCAGCAGCAACTGTTTCAGGAAATGGAAATCCTGCTGGATACCCTGACGCTGGAGCGTACCGTATTCCGCAGCGACCACGCCTCCAACTACCTGGTACTGAAAGGCACCCTCAACCGCGATAAAGACCAGTTGTTGCAGCAGGTACGCACCGCGATTCAGCGACCGGGTGTGATTCCTCTGAGAGAGGAGTGGCAGAGGGGGTTGTAATAATTAACTTGTATAAACGAAGCCATGGCTTCATAAAAGGGAGATTTCGCCATGCCAACCTTATCCGTAGAACCTGTCGCACCCCTCATCGTAAATAGCAGTAGAATTAAAGAGAGAAAGCCCTCTTTAATAAAATACTCATCCCAATATGAAAAATAACAGTTTTTTATTCAATGAGTTAAAGGGAATTATTTTGAGTGCTGAGAATTATAAGGAATCCACTCTAATAATTATTATGATGGCAAGGCTATCATTAACGTACTGTTAGGTGCTATTCGCTACCGTGGCATTTTAAAATTAAATTAGGCAGCATGACTAAAGGAGAAAGGAACTATGTCAACAACTGGAGAAAAGCCGGGAAAAGGCACATACACATGCACAAGCTGCGGAGAAACCGTCACTCTTGACGATCACGATGATACTCTCCCTCCATGCCCTAGGTGTCACAAAACAAACTATACCCCTTAACTTTAATAGTGCTAATAAAGGAGAACACTATGGGTATTAAACCAGGCCCAAAAAGAACGGCTAAGTCAACTGGGAAACCAGATAGGCGTCAACGGGATAATAAAGATACTCCCGGTAATAAACCTTCACTTAAACCTCACAAGCACAAGAAAGGTGATTAACAAAGGTGTAGTTGCACCTAACAAAGCCAGCCAGGGGGACCAAAAAACCGCCGCTTGCTTTGGTTTTTCGGTCCCCCTGGCTGGCGGCGTTAAGAGGCAAAAACTGTGGAAATCGTCCCTCTAGCCGACAAGAAAGAGTTCATTGCGGAGTTGGCGGAGCTCCACCATTCAGAGTGGAAGCATTTGAACCCTCCGCTTACTCTGGAAGGTCGAACCGAAGCAATCTCCAAAGCTGCAGGACGAGAGGGTATTCCTTCAATCTTTGTTGCCGTGTCAGGGGGCCAGCTTGTTGGTTCAGCCGCCCTAGTACAGAACGACATGGACACTAAACCAGATTTATACCCTTGGCTGGCTGCCGTTTACGTCAAAGAGTCTTTCCGGAATCACGGAATAGCAACTGAATTGATTGCTCGGTGCGAAGCTGAGGCCGTTCGCTCCAATGCTGATGCCTGGTACCTCTACACTGAGTTCGCCTCGAAACTTTATGAGAAGCTCGGGTGGCGCCATCTGGAAAGATGCGAATACAAGGGAGTCACGGTCGATGTTATGTGCAAGCAGATTGCCTCTTAACCAGAGTATCGAGAAATGGTAGAAGATAAGGAACCAACACGATCACAGAACCAGGATGTACTACTACCTGGGCCCAATGAGTATGATGAAGAAGATATAGATATTGGGCCGTTTCTCTCATATCTCGAAACTGAGAAGGGTCATGAAATTGCATCAAAAGTTCTCAGCATTTTCGAAGACATTAAAAGGCAGCTTTAGAGAAAAATGCCAGTCATGCTAAGTTTGAAAAATGGTGGCCATACCCACAAAAAGTAAGGAGCATCTAACGTGAAAATAAGGAAGTTGTCAGTTAATGGGTTTAGATGCCTGCTCGATTTTTGTGTTGATTTTGATGATGAACTAACGGTAGTTGTAGGTGAAAACGATGCAGGAAAATCCTCTCTAATTGAATGCTTAAAATTGATAACTCAAGGGAAAATGATTGAGCTAGATGATTTCAATCATGACCTAGACATAATTGAGATTAGTGTTGAGACAGAGGACTTTACATTTCGAAAGTCCTATCAGAGAAATGACGAGATTGTTGAGCATAAAAACCTCATAGCAGTGCCCACACCTCGCTATATTGGAGAAGTTTCTGATTGGCTACAAGATGATGATTTGGATGTGTCCCTCCAGGAAACAGAGGCGAAAATCAAACAGATTGCAAAGACATTGGGGATCACAGTTAGGTCAAATTCAAACGTAGAAAATTTAAAAGCATCAATATTGGAAAAATTGTCAGGTGATGGGGTAGAAATAGAAGGAGCTTCGTTTCCTTCTTTCAATAACATACAGCTTGATGGGAGGCATTTTGAGAATGTCTCCGGTTTTTTTAAAGAGGTTTTTCTAAAGGGAAAACAAAGTGAGATTTGGGACGAAAAGATAAACGAAGATAAAACTATAGAAGAATTTGTTAGGGAAAGGATTAATAGCTATTCCCAGCATATTGAGCAAAGCATTGCAGCGACGGGAATTCTTGGTCGTATGCAAATGTTCTTGAGTGATCTCACAGAAGTTAAAATTGAGCCAATATATCAAAAAAGGGATTTGAATATTGATGCGAAAGTTAAGTTTATGGAAGGTGGTAAGGAGGTATCAATAGACAAGAAAGGCGATGGAACTAAGCGAAGAATTACCATGGCCCTATTGGAGTACAAAAAAGAGCAATCTCTTCTGGAGCATGACACATCCACAATTTACTTGCTTGATGAACCAGATACGCATCTTCATGTAAAAGCACAGATAGAATTTTTAGATACCGTAAAAGGATTCTCTCATAACGGAAGCCAAGTAATCCTCACCACCCATTCTCCTTTTATAATCAATGCAGTAAGCCCAAGACAGCTTAGGTTGCTTGAAAATAACGAAAACAGAAGCAGGGTTCGATATCTAAGGCAGGATGCTGACTTGGCAGACAGGGTTCTCCGCTCTCTTGGAGTTGAGAACACATATCTGTTCTTTTCGCGACATATTGTTATTGTCGAAGGAGAGACCGAAGAGCAGTTTTTACCATCTTATTTTCTTAACAGATTCAATGAAACTCTATCGTCGTCTCTTATAAAGGTTATGAACTGCAAGGGAATTACAAGCATACCTGGATTTGCAAGAGCAATTCTTGAAATACATAACCCTGATAATATTCATTTACTATATGACAATGATGCTTCTCCAGAGCTTTCAGAGCTGATAGATAGTTTAAATGTGCCGACCGAGAGGAAGTACGTGGTAGGCGATAGAGAATTTGAGGACGCATTCAGCGATGATGCGCTGCACTCAGGTTGGAGCCAGTATTTACTTGCGGCGGAGAAAGAGGTCCCGCCGGGTTGGACCGTTGAGGCAATTTCGGAACTTCGCGCAAGCTGTCAGGAAAACGAAGAGAAGTTTTCTAAGAAGATTAGAAGCTTAAATCAGGGTGGTAAGAAGATGAGCAAACCAATTTTAGGAAACGCCCTGGCAGAGCATCTATCCGACGAACAGCTCCCGGAAAGGCTTCTTGATCTTATCCGGGCGGTTAGAGAGGTATAACAAGTTGCAGCAGTTGCGCCTACGGCGCCGGACGCTCGCACCTCGCGCGCTTTATGCGAGCGTCATGCAGGGCGTACGTCTTGACGTACGTACCTAAAGACGTACAATCGGTAAAAGTTAAATACGCAAGAGGTTCGTCATGACCGGAATCACAGCAACTGAGGCGCGCAGCAACCTTTATCGGTTGATTGATGAAACTGCTGAGTCCCACCAACCCATCATTATCATGGGTAAGCGGAATAAAGCCGTGCTGGTTTCCGAAGAGGACTGGTCGGCCATTCAGGAAACACTTTATCTGCTCTCCGTTCCCGGTATGCGAGAGTCTATTCGTGAGGGGATGGACACCCCCGTGGATGAATGCGATGAGGAACTGGACTGGTGACATGGAAGTTGGTTTACACCAAGCAAGCCCAGAAAGATGCAAAGAAGTTGGCCTCCAGCGGCCTCAAACCAAGAGCCCAGGAACTGTTAGCGCTGATAGCGGAAGATCCATACCGCAAGCCACCCCCGCTTGAAAAACTCATTGGCGACCTTGTAGGGGCCTATTCACGCCGTATCAATATTCAGCATCGTCTGGTTTACCAAGTGCTCGAGGGCGAGCGAGTGGTGAAAGTTCTCAGGCTCTGGAGCCATTACGAATAATGCATAACCAGCCGCTGTTGCCGGACAATTTTTCCATCGCTTTGCGGTTCCAAAGTTGCCGCAAAGCTCTGCGTTAGGAGTTCGAATGAGATATACCCATGATTCATGGTCAGTCGATCCTCCCAACCATTGGCAAGTTGAAGAGACCGATGAATATCTGGCGATGTATGACTCTGACGGGGTTGGAGTATTTCGAAATTAAAGGTGTCGTAACGAATATTTTTTAATCATCTCCACCACTAGGTCGATCAAAATATATTCACTCCGACCCCTTTGGTCTTATCTGAGTCAATCCTTAAACTTTCCTCTTCATTTTTCGAGCGCTACCCGGCCTGCATCCAGAATTTCCTGTGAAAACGCGGGGTCGTCCACGATCCGCGCCATGACCATGGTGCCCACCAGAGTTGCGTAGGCACTGATGGCTTTCTGCCTTTTTGCCGCTTTGGATTTGCCTGGCACTAGCTTGGTCAGAAAGTCCAGAGCAGAGCGTATGGCGTCGGTAACGGCATGCCGCACGGCCGGTCCCTGTCGCGACAGATCCGGGCCAAGCGCGGCCAGCAGACAACCTTCACCGGGGTTGTCGCGATGGTTGCTGCTCAGGTAGCGATCGGCTATGGCAGTCAGCGGATCATCCGAAGCGCGATCCACGAACTCGTTCCAGTCAGTCAGTGAGTGTTTGAGGGCGCAGGCGGACGCTTCGGCAATCAGATCCTCTTTAGAGGCGAAGTGGCCGTAGAAGCCGCCGTGGGTGAGGCCCACCTCTTTCATCAGCCCGGCGACTCCAATACCGTCAAAACCCCGTTTGCGGAATAGCTGGGCTGCCGCCTCGACAATCCGTTCCCGGTTCTGGGCGGCTTGCTCTCTGGTCACTTTCATATCGCTCTCCTTCGGTGCGCCGGTAAACTGCTTGACATTATATATGATGATTGTCATATAATTCAATCATGACGATCGTCATATAACTGTTGGGCGTTGCGTCAGACAACTGTTCACTGGGGAGGTAGCCGATATGGCCGAGCGATACCTGGAAGATTTTGCGGCGGGACAACATTTCAGTTCCGGCCGAACGCGCATCGACACTGAGCGCATTAAAAGCTTTGCCGCCGAGTTCGACCCGCAACCCTTTCATCTCGATGAAGGCGCTGGCAGTCATTCGATATTTGGCGGTCTCGCTGCCAGCGGTTGGCACACCGCAGCGATCACCATGAAGTTATTGGTTGATAGCGATTTCAAACCTGCCTGGGGGATCGTCGGTGCCGGCTTTGATGAATTGCGCTGGCCGCGACCGGTGCGACCGGGGGATGAGTTGCGAGTCGAAACCGAAGTACTGGAGACCCGCGTCTCCAGATCCTACCCCGAGCGGGGAATCCTCAAGGTGAAGAGCACTACGCTGAATCAGTACAACGAACCCGTGCAGGTGTTTGTGGTGAATCTGTTCGTCCCCTGCCGTCCTTCATCAACAACAAAACAGCTCGATTAATTTCAGGAGTAATACATGACCAACTTTGACAATGTGAGCCAGGCTTCCACCATTAGCACCAAATATATAGACGTCAGCGGTGTTCGCTATGCCTACCGCGAATTGGGTCAAGCGAATCCCTCGGACCCGACGCCTTTGGTCTTTCTACAGCGTTTCCGCGGTACTCTGGATGACTGGGACCCCGGCTTTGTGGACGAAATGGCCAGGACGCGCCATGTCATCCTGTTCAACGACGCGGGTATCGGCACCTCGACAGGTTCTGCCGCGACCAGCGTGGATGAAAAGGCCTGCAACGCTGCCGATTTCGTGAAGGCGCTGGGCTATCACAGTGTCGATGTGTTGGGCTTCTCAATGGGAGGCTTTGTCGCCCAGGCCATCGCCATGGCTGAACAAACACTGGTGCGCAAGGTGGTGCTGGTCGGTACCGGCGCGGGCGGCAATCCCGACAATGAACCGCCAACCGACATCGTCTTCAACATTGCGACACAAACGGAGTACCGCTTTGAAGATATCCGCTATCTGTTCTTTGCGGTCGGCCGTGAACAGGAGACGCAGGCGTTTATTGAGCGGGTCCTGGCCCGCAGCGATGAGCTGGAACCGGTAGTCGGGCCGGAGGTGATGGGGGTGATGGCACAGCTGATCGGGGATTTCATGAGTGGGGCGAGTGGTCACTACAGTCGCCTGAACGAATTGCGGCAACCGACGCTGATTGTGTCCGGGGATCACGATCCCTTTTTTCCTGCGAAGAACCACTGGGTCCTGTACCGGGAGCTTGCCAACGCCCAGTTGGCCATGTACCCCAATGCCGGTCACGGGCCCCACCAGCAACACCCGCAGGCAGTGGCGGCACAGATTGACTATTTTTTGGCAACCACATGATCGGAAAATATTCGACCATGAACTCGGTGGATCTGGTTAACCATTTAGCGAGGGAGATGTCATGAAGGCATTCATTATTGATGGCTATGGCAAAAAGGGCGGTGGCCGGATTGGCGATCTGCCGGAGCCGACGTTGCGGGAGGATGACGTGCTTGTTGAAGTCCACGCCGCCAGCATTAACCCGCTGGATGTCAAAATCAAAAAGGGTGAGTTCAAGCGCCTTTTGCCTTACCAGTTGCCACTGATTATGGGTAATGATCTGGCCGGTGTGGTGGTTCGTGTCGGTCCGGAAGTGACGCGGTTCAAGCCCGGTGATGAAATCTATGCGCGGCCGGATGTTGACCGCATCGGTGCCTTCGCGGAATACATCGCGATAAAAGAAGATTCCCTGGCCCTCAAGCCGAAAACTCTCAGCATGACAGAGGCGGCATCGATGCCGCTGGTGGGCTTGACCGCCTGGCAGGTCCTGGTTGAAAAAGCGAATCTGCGACAGGGGCAAAAAGTGCTGATCCATGCGGGTTCCGGTGGTGTGGGAACCTTTGCCATCCAGTTGGCAAAACATCTGGGTGCCACCGTGGCGACGACAACCAGCACGGCGAATGTCGACTGGGTGAAGCGCCTTGGCGCGGATATTGTGGTCGACTATAGGCGGGATGACTTCGAAAACATGCTCAGTGACTACGATCTGGTGTTGAGTAGCCTGGACACCAGGACGCTCGCGAAATCGGTGCAAGTGCTAAAACCCGGGGGCCAGCTGATCTCGATCTCCGGGCCGCCGAACCCCGACTTTGCGAAAGCGCTGGGCCTGGGTTGGGCTGTTACACAACTTATGGGACTGTTGAGTTATGGCATCAGGAAAAGGGCCAAACGGCATCGGGTAAGCTATGCCTTTCATTTTATGAGCGCGAGCGGCAGTCAACTGGAACGCATCGCCTCGCTGATTGACGCCGGTGTCATAAAACCGGTTATTGATTGCATTTTTCCGTTCGCCGCTATCAAGGAGGCGATGGCCTACGCCGAAACAGGGCGGGCCAAAGGCAAGATCGTCGTCAAGATCAAATCGTAGACACAATCTGTATGCATTAAAGGGGTTACATTAAAGATTAAAAGAGATTCAAGGGGACGAGATTAAAGTGGTCGTAACGATTATTTTTTGACTATTTTTCCTTTAATTTCTGGTCTTAAAGAGTTCAGGTCATTGCGATATTGATTGCTGGTGGATTTTCCCTCGCAGCCATCGCGTTGTGCCCGGTTTCTGAAACGCCGTGGCCCATGTCCCTGTCATACAAAATTCATCGGGTTGTCACGATAGACCTCTAGCATCAGTGCTGATGTTAATGATCAGTCTTGGAGGCATACGTGAAAAATACCCATAAATTGGTGCTCGCTGCAGCACTGGCCTGGTCCGGCATTCCAGCAATGGCGGAGCAATGCATTGAAGGCGGCACTGTCGATTCCCCGACGCTGACCTGCACTGCGGCAGACAGTGGCAATATTGACGACGACCGGAACAACCTGTCAGTGATCGTTGAAAGCGATGCGCAGATCGTCCGCACGGAAGGACGCCCGATGCAACTGGGCGGCTCGGATCAGTCGGTCGACAATCGGGGCCTGATCGAAAGCGGCGACGATGATGCGATCCGGGGCACAGGTGCTAACCTGACGGTCGACAATTCCGGCACTATCCGTGGCGGTGACCGGGGTATCCGCCTTCAGGACGATGCTGACAATTTCACCCTGATCAATCGGGAAAGCGGTGAGATCCTCGCGCGCAATCAGGCCGTCCGATTGGACAATGGCGACGAACTGGAAAACGCTAATATCACCAATTACGGCCTGATCGAAAGCACCGAAGGCCGCGCTATCCAGAGTCGCGGACCGGGCGGCACCGTGGTCAACCATGGCACGCTTCGGGGCGGTGAGGAAGTGGTCGAAGCGCGTGAGGATTTCACCATTGAGAACCATGGCACCATTGCCCTCCGTGGGTTGGAATGGGACGCGACGACCCGCAGCTGGTCTATAGACGGCTCGATGGCGACCGACGACGAAGACGGTGTGCAGTTCGCCAGCGGGACGGCAGATAACCACGGTGTGATTCTCGGCACCGATGACGGGATCGACATCGACGAGGGGCGGGTGCACAACCATGCCACCGGTGTGATTGTCTCCACCGGGTCCGCGAGTGATTCAATGGATGGTGGTAGCGGCATCGACGTGGATACATTGTTCGAGCCCACGCAGGGCGATGTCCGCCCCGCGGGCCCACTGACCATCATCAACGAAGGCTATATCGAAGGTGTCCGCGCCATCGGCACGGATGAGGCTAGCACCTCCGAGATCACCATCGAGAACAGCGGCACCCTGCGTGGCCGATCCGGCACCGCCATCCAGTTTGCCCCCGAACAGGGCGATAGCAGTCTGCTGGTCTCGGGCGACAGCAAGATCTTCGGCGATGTGATCTTTGGTGCGGGTGACGACCTG
>Ga0098059_1001605_pt1 | contig 11187 bp, 8 predicted proteins | sample 20_taG_FD_92580 | JGI IMG/M metagenome (GOLD analysis project Ga0098059, IMG submission 92580) | Marine viral communities from the Subarctic Pacific Ocean - 20_ETSP_OMZ_AT15318 metaG | ecosystem: Environmental > Aquatic > Marine > Oceanic | place: Subarctic Pacific Ocean | collected 2015-01-19
AAAAGGGACAATCTTTTAAAAAGATTATCAACTTTTATTTTAAGAGGTTCACGAAATGTCAAAGACACTCACCACCAATGCGTCAGCACAGTTTGACGCTGAAGTAAAGCAAGCATACCAGGGGACCGGGATGTTACGGAACGCAGTTCGCGTTAAATCTGGTGTTGTTGGTTCAACTCACAGATTCCCGCACATGGGCAAAGGACTCGCCACTCCCAGGATTCCACAAACAGACGTAATTCCAATGAACGTTGCACACACCGGAGTAGTCGCTACCCTGGCAGATTGGAACGCGCCGGAATACACGGATATTTTCGACCAGCAAAAAGTCAATTATTCAGAACGTCAAGCACTTGCGTTTACGATTGCAGAAGCAATTGACCGCAGACAAGACCAAATTATCATTGATGCTTTGAACGGCGCGTCAAGCACAGCCGGAAGTGTAGCCAAAACCGTAGGAACAAACGCGGCTATGGACACAACGAAAATCAGACGAGCCGGAAAATTGCTTGACGACCAGGGCGTACCGGGCCAAGACCGCTATTTTGTGTGGAGTTCAGCCGCAAAAGAGCAACTTTTAGGTTCCACTAGCGCAATGAGTTCAGATTTCAACGCAGTAAAAGCATTAGTAAACGGAGAAATTTCGTCTTGGGTTGGGTTCAAATTCATAATGATTGAAACCAGGGACGAGGGCGGTTTGCCTTTGTCAACCAACGACAGAACTTGCTTTGCTTTTCACGGCGGTTCACGCGGTTCTATGGGCCTTGCGGTTGGAATTGATTTCCGAACCGAGGTTAATTATATCAGCGAAAAAACTTCCTGGTTGTCAAATGGCCTTTTTTCCGCAGGCGCGGCGGCTATTGATCCTAAAGGAATCGTGGATATTACTTGCGATGAATCAGTAGTTATAACGAATTAAACAGGGGGGAGTAACGGCCTTGCTCTTCTCCAGGGCCGCCCCTTTCAATATTTAAACTTTGAGGTACAAAACATGGCTTACGATCAAAGCGGACTAAATCTTATCGGCGGTAACTCCTTACCAGGAAGCGGCCCACAGGTTTGGTCATACAGTTCAGCAGATGCCTTTGCAACCGTTAAGGGTGCAGGGTACTTTAACGACCTACGCGACACGATACAGGTCCACGACATGATAATTGTTGCGGGTTCTACAGGCGGCACAGCTACCTACACAATTATTTTTGTTTCGGCGGCTCCAAAATCGCCGTTGACTACTAACGTAACCACAAGCGCGCTAGACGTTAACGCGGCATAAATCTGGGTTAATCCTTCCCTCTAGTGGGGAGGGGAGGGTTTTCCGGGTTCCTTCCTAAACTAAAAAGAGGTTTTATGTTTAACTCCAGGGCTTTCACTCCAATCGGCGGGCAGACTATAAGACACGCCCCGACCTTTTTTAGTTACAAAACAGAAGACACATTTAAAGAGGTTTTATCTGAAGGTTATTTCAATGAAAACGCGATCATGCTTTCCCCTGGAGACAGGATAACGATTGTTTGCGTTGACGAGATTGTAGATATTTTTATTAAAGCGATTGAAGGCTTGAATGTGATTTTAGACGACAGAATGATAAAGGCAATTCCAGTTTCACATGAAACAGCAAAAAGAAAAGAAATCACACCGAAAAGAAAAAAGGCGGCGTAAATGGCAGGCTCCGAAACAGATATTAGTGTAAGCAGTCAGGCGTTAGTTAGGTTGGGCGATAACCCTATTTCATCTTTTACGGAAACTTTCGGGGCTAAGACTTGCGCTAACGTTTATCCGTTTGTGAAGCGCAGGGTTTTGGTTGCCTATCCGTGGCGCATATCAATGGTCAAATCCCCGATTTTAAACCAGGTGCTAGGAAGTCCTAATTCAGAATACAAATACGCCTATCAGTTGCCGCCTGATCTTTACCACGGGCCGCGAAGGGTATGGAACAGCCCCGCAGGAGATACCGGGAGCAAAACAGGATTTCTTGATTTTGACATTTACCAAAACCAATTATTGTCAGATGCAACCTATATAAAAATAGACTACCAGGTTGACGTTGCCGAGAGAGATATGCCCCACCATTTGCTAGAAATGATGGTCAAGGCGTTAATGGCTGAAATTGCCTTTTCAGTAACCGACCAGCAAAACAGCGCGACAGACGCAAAGATTTCAGCGTGGGGAAACCCATCAGAGGCCGGGAAAGGCGGTTACTTTCGAGAAGCAACCAGGCTAGATTCTGGAATAAGACCAGCCAGCCGGGTAACTAATTTTCCGCTAACAGCAGTTAGGGCTTAAGAATGGCAAGATTGCGACCCGCAAAAACTAATTTCACCAGAGGCGAGTTAGACCCCCAGGCTTTAATGAGACATGACACCGTTGCCTATGAAAATGGTGCAGAGAAATTGAGAAACGTTGTTGTTTTTCCCCAGGGCGGAGCAAGACGAAGGCCGGGGCTGGAATATATAGACGAGATTCCGCCTAAAACAGCATCGAACAAGCCTACAGGGACCTGGGACAATATAAAGATAATTGAGTTTAGGTTCTCAATCACACAGCTATATATTATTTATTTTGTAAAGTCCTACTTTTATATCTACCGTAATGACACTTTTGTTTTTGAAGGTTCACACACCTACACAGACGCAGAGATTCCCCAATTAAATTGGACGCAAAACCTCGATACCTTGTTTTTGTTCCATCCCGACCATGAGCAAGCAACGCTTGTAAGAAGCGGGTCAGACTCTAGTTGGGTCCTTTCAAACTTTACTTTGACCATGTTGCCAACCGTTGTTTTTGACAACACGGCAAACGGTACAGGCAACCCGTCAGCAGTTGGAACGCCAGGAAGCACCGTAACCTTTACATCCGGGGCAAGCAATTTTGTTGCGGGGGATGTTGGAAAGTTCATTCGAGGTAATGGGGGATATGGCGAGATAACAGCCTACTCAAGTGCAACGCAAGTAACTTTAACTATAGAACAGCCATTCGATGATGCAGACCTCATTGCTAACGGTTTATGGGGAATGGAAGAGGTTGCTTATTCAGCCACAAGGGGCTGGCCTGTTTCGGGAACCATATTCCAGGGGCGTTTGATACTTGCAGGGGCGAAGGCATTACCAGATTTTTTTGCCGCAAGTCGATCCGGTGTTATTAGAAATTTCGCCAACACAAACGCGGACGATGATAGCGGGTTTTCCGGCTTTTCTGATAGTGACGGAATCAGTACCTTTCAAAACGTATTGGTTGCTAGGCATTTGCAGATATTCGCTAACGATGGGGAATTTTATATCCCGAAGTCGGAGAACGAAGGATTAACGCCTAACAATTCTATTTTGCGCCGCAATAGTTCCGTAGGGGCGAAAGCAAAAGAGCTAGACGGCACACTAATAAATATTAAGCCTGAAGAGATGGACGGTATCGTTTATTTCATCCAAAAAGGCGGCGGAGATATAAGGTCATTTATTTTTAATGATGGCGAGCAAGCCTATAAAGCCGACACCGTATCTATTGTTTCGAGTCACTTAATTCGGGAGCCGAAAGACATGGCGGCCCGGAAAAGTCAGAGCATAACAGAGCCTAATTATTTATGGGTTGTTAATGGACTTGATGGGTCAATGGCCTGTTTTTGCGTTCTAGCATCGGAGGAAGTAAACGCCTGGACATTGTTAACGACTAAAGGTTCCTTTGAAGGGGCCGGGGTTTTAGACCAGGACTCTTATTTTGCAATAAAGAGGACGATAAACAGCGCGACAGTCTGGACCCTGGAAAAGTTTAACAACGATCTATTGTTTGATGGCGGGAAAACCGGGACAGGTGTAGTTTCCAGCGTTTCAAATTTAGATTGGTTGGAGGGAGAGGCTATTCAGATTGTGCTGGATGGGTCTTACATGGGGACAGTAACCGTTTCGAGTGGGGTTGCTACATTTCCCAGGGCGACAACAACCAGCTACCAATTAGGAATACCTTTTCCAGATGTAGACGAAGCCGGGGACGAAAACCCCGCAGGCGCAGGCAATAATGTATTGATTAAACCTTTGCCAGATGATTTTGCAACAAGGGCGGGGTCAACGATGGGAAAAAGGAAACGGGTAGTTAATGTGGCCTTGCGAGTTTACAACACGCAGGGGTTTTATATAAACAACCAGTGGGTTCCGTTTCGAGAGTTGGGCGGCAGTTTATTAGACGAGACAGTACCGACAAAAAGCCGGGACGTAAAAATAAAATCTATTCCTGGTTATTCAGAAAGAGGGCAGTTCTCTATTACTCAAAAAGAACCTCAGAAAATGACTGTTTTGGGGTTCGCTTACGATTTAGCGGTGTAATTTATGGAAGCAGTAGCGGCAAAGGTGGCAATAAGTTCAACGGCGGCATCAACAGCGGCGGCATCAACAGCGGCAACTTCATCAATGGCGGCAATGGCGGCAGGCGGCACTGGTGGGGGGCTGATTTCCACAGCCGGGGCAACTTCTTTAGGCAGTAGCCTGTCTTTATCTTCAGCGGGTTCGGTTGTAGGTGGGGGTAGTTTTTTTAGTAAGTTGGGAGCCACTTTATCGAATATGAGTTTATTCGATTCCCTTTCTACCGTTGGAGCTTTTGACTCTGTTATTTCTCCTATCATAACGGGGAACAGGAACGCGGACATAGCAAACATAAACGCGCAACAACAAGAATTTGATGCAAGTCAAAAACTTTTACAAGGCCGCGAAGCATCAGTAAGGGCTTTAGAGACTTTAAATTCACAGCAGGCTTTTAACATTGTCCAGGGCTTTGCGTCAGGTACGGGGTTATCGCAATCAACGGCGGCGGCAAATGATGAATTGAGCCGGAAGCAAAGGTTTGATGATGATTTGCGAAGGACTACAAATTTACTGCAAGCCGGGTCGGTAAGAAGAGCCGCAGACTTGCAACGAAGAACCGGGCAAGTTGGAAAAAGCAAAGCGGCTTTTGAGTCTTTTGGCAATACGCAGAGAGTGGCGAGCCTATTTGATGAGGGTATCCTTTAATGGCAAAGAGAATTTCAGGAAGTGATTTAGTAGGGCAAAAGCAAGAGGTTGGACTGGCTGGAAATGTTCCTGGGCAATTGGCCCGTGATGTGGGCAGTTCGTCCAGGTCGTTGCATACCATGTTCGCCCCTACTATCCAAAAATTGCAGGAAAAGGAAGGACGAAGGCTTGCAAAGCAGGGAATCGTTGACGGGCAACAAAACAGGCTTGACCCTAAACTTTTATACAGCCCGTCCTTTAAGGGTAAGGCTTATACCGATTCAGCCGTAACCGCGTACATGAAAACCCTTGAACTTGAGACAAGGCAAGCAACCAACGACATCCTAGCGGAAAACCAGAACGATTCTGGGCAAGCAGGCCATCTTATAGATAATTATGTTCAGGGCCGCATTGAAGGTATGCCCCCGGCATTGCAGGAACGATTCGGGCAAACGTATCAATTGCAGGCTACTATTTCCGCGTCTTCCGGCATTGCAACAATAAGAAGAAAAGAAAACGCTAACAGGCTAAAACAAGCGAAGGCCGAAAATATAGCCCTTGAAACCGAAGTTGCTAAAGGGCTTCCTGGTATTGGCCAAGCGGTGGGTTCATCGGATTCAGTAGAACATAACAAAGGCGTTTTGGCATTTATTCAAGAACGTAACCGAATTGAAGGTGCATACGGTTCTAAGATTGTTGGGGAGCTTGCAAACGGCGGGGACGATTTGGCGTTTGATCCCGCAGACGAATATAACGCGCTCACTAAGTTTGATAACGTTGTATCTCGAAACATGATTGAGCAAAGGTTTAACGATGCAGACGACAAGCGGGCGTATTACCGAGCTTTTATAAAGAAAGAGCTAGAGGACTCTTTTTATATAAGGGATGATGAAGGAGAAGAAATTGCGGACCTAAGACCTTCCCCCGCAACCCGTAGGCGGCTTGATGCTTACATGAACCAGGCGATTAATGGCGAAAACGCGCTTGTAAAGAAAAAGCAGGCGGCAGTTAAAAAAGGCATTGACGGTTATGCTGATGCGATAACAAACAACAGACCCGTAAGCCCCGCAGAAGAAACCGCTTTACAGCAAACGGTTGACCAGTTTGGGAACCCGGACCAGCAGGAGCGATACGAAAATTGGTTTAATTTTAAACCTGAATACGAAACCCTTAGAGGCGGAAGTTTGGCAGACATTGACCGTTCTGTTAAGGATATGAACGGCGAGATTGACCAGGCGGAAGCCGCAGGGGAGTTTGTGAGCAAGGGGACAATTGAACGCCGGGACATGGTTGTAAAGTTGCGGGACGAAAAGGCAAAACTGCTTTCTTCAGACCCAATCGCGGCGGGAGTTGTGTACGATGGGCAGGAAGATATAGGTCCCTTAGATACCCCAGAAAAAAAGAAGGCGCAGGCAATAAACGCCCATGAAACCGCAGAGAAATATGGAATCCCTTTGCGAATTTTAAGCAAAAACAATTTAGGGCGGATGAACAAAATATGGGAAAAACCGGACCTACAAGGCGAGAACATTCTTAGTTTAATTTCCACCCTTGACGGGTTTGGGGAAGATAAGTCGCAAGTCATTTCAGAGATTGCACCGAAAAACCCAAGTCTTGCCCATATCGCAGTATTAATGAGCAACGGCGCGGACGAAACGGTAAGTGACGCGGCAAGAGGTCTTGCCCTGATCCGAACCGGGCAATCTAAGTTTTCAGGTGAAAAGAAAGACGTAGCCGCAGATGAGGCGGCGATCCTGGGGAACGCATACAGGATGCACCCGAAGGAATTGCAAGCGGTAATTGCTACAGCGCAAGCAATTTATGTTGCCAAAATTGGCGGCAATGCAGACGGCAGGGCCAAGTTTGATGAAGATATGTATAAGCAAGCCCTTAAAGAAGCAAGCGGGGAGCAAGAAGGCCCCAACGGGAAAACAGGCGGCATTATTGAAATGGGCGGGGGTTTTGTTGTTGTTCCTCACGATGTAAGCCAGAAAAAATTTGAAGATAATATGGACGGAGGATTTAGCGCGGAGGATTTAGCTAAAGGCGGATTAAACGGCGGGGCAACCAGGCCAAGAGCTACAGGCGGAGCCGAAACAATAGATACCAGGGAAGCGACAGAAGATTACAAAATCCCTATACCCGTTGGGGACGGTTTGTATATCTGGGGGAGAGATTTAGGCAATGGAGAGGTAGAAATTTTAAGAGGGAACACCGATTCGGGACACGAACATCCAGCGGTAAGACAAGGCTTTTATGTAACGGACTACGCGGCGGCAAGTGCAAACAAAAAAGCGCGGGAAGAAAGCGCAAGCATTAAAAAAGAAGAGGAAGAAAAGGTCCGCATTGAGGTGCAAAAGAAAGACCGCGAAGAAAAAGCGGAGAAATTTGACAAGGCGGTAGAAGGTGCAGGCGATACCCTGCAAGATTTAGGCGATAAGTTGGAAGATTTTGGAGGCCAAGTTTTTGAGGGAATTTTCGGGGGCGAGCCGCAGGCCGAAAAAACGGAACAAAAGCAACCAGCAGACCAGCCTGGACTCCTTGACGATTTGAAAGAAAAAGGTTCGGACGTTAAAGACTTTGCCGAAAGGTCCGGGGAGGAATTAGGCAACCTTGTCAAAGAGGGCGCAACGGCTATAACCAAAGGGGCAGAAAGCACAGCTATAACCGCGCAGGAAAAAGCAAAAGAACTAAAATCAAAAGTTGAAGAATTAGGGACAAAGGCAGGCAAGGCTATAGACGAGGCCCCAGGGTTCATTGAAGAGTTAGGGCGAGATTTTCTTTCCGGCATTGGAGAAATTACCAAAGGCATTATTGAGGTTGCGGATGAGGTTCAAAACGGGATTCAAACGGTTAAGGAATTTGCGGAAGAAAACATACCGGAAGCTAAACAGCTTGCAAAACTGGTAGAGCTAAAGGTCCGCAAACTTACCAGCGAAAAAAGCGTAAAAGTTTTTGCTTCAAGTGTCGCCCCTATGATTGTTACACCTGGAAGTGTTGAAGGGTTGCCCCCGGTTGAAAACATTATCACAGCATTGGTCGAGGTGGAGTCTTCATTTAGGCCCAACCAGGTTAGTAGGCAAGGTGCAACAGGTCCAGCCCAGATAATGCCAGGGACAGCGCAGGACATAGCAGATCGCAGTAATTTAGGATATACCGCAAAGGAAATCCTAAAAGACCCAGAGAAAAATATCATGGCGGGTATGTGGTATTTTTTCGAGGACTTGCTACCAAAATTTAAAGGTCCCGATAGATTGCAATTTGCAATGGCGGCTTACCATGCAGGGGCCGGGGGAGTGAATAAAGCAAGAGCGAAATCCGCCCACAAAAACGACTACAAATCCGTAGAGATTAATCTAGGACCAAAAACCCAAAACTACGTTAAGAAATTCACCAAAGCGTTAAAGGGTAATCTATGACCGGGTTAAGCGCAAAAAATGTAGACCTGTCAGGGTTTTCCGGTGGTTCCCCAGGAACAGGGTTCAGTGAGAACTACGAAAGACAGATTGACGTTGTTTACAATAAATCTCAAAGCGTATCAAAATATAACGCATTTCAGGAGGCTTACGCCGGGAGGATTGAGAGTGCTAGAGAGTTTGGGATTGACTTAGAAAGCCCCGTTACCCCCACCAATTTTTTTAGCCTGGATGAAAGTTTCGAGGCGTTTGAAAAAGACTTTGACGAAAAGACCTCCCACTTAGACGCGGACCAAAAGGCGTTAATGGGTCGGGAGAGGATGCTAGAGAAAATCCGGGAAAGAAGTAAACGCTTACAAACAGAAGCAGATTTTGCCAGCGAGAACTCTACAAAAATGGGAGCCGTAGGGGGTTTTGTGGGCAACGTTGCGGGAATGATGCTTGACCCTTTTGTAATAGCCACTCTACCACTAGGCGCAGGCGCATCAGGCTTTGCAGGCAAAACCGTTTTAGAATCATTTGTTAGAGGCGCAGTAATAGAGGGCGCGATAGCGGGCGCAGTCGAGGTCCCTATCCAGGTTGGGGTCCAAGACTTTCAGAAAGAAACCCTTTTAGACCCAAATGCAGGACTTAAAGCAGGCGCGATAAACGTTGCAGGCGCGACAGTGGGCGGCGGGCTTTTAGGCGGAGGAATGGCGGCAGGAATAAAAGCGTATCAAAGGAAATTCGGGAGCGAGTCATTAAATGCTTTATACCGTGAAGTTGACGGCATGGATGCAAAGGAACTCGCAAGACATATCCGGGAAAATGAGGGCGGTTTTACTGAAGAACAAAAACAAGCAGGCCGGGAACTAGAACAAAAAGCCAGGGAAGAAGAAGCGAACCCTTACACAGCCCCGAAGCATGGCGAAGCACCAGAGACAAAAACACAGTCGGCGGTTAAAGAACCAGCCGCCCCTGAAATAGTACAGAAAAAGGTTAAAACAGTTTCAGACGCGGAAGACGATTTTCTAAAAGAAACAGACCCCGCAAAGTTTGAGGAACGCTTGCAGGAACTAAACGCGGCGCGACTATTTGCAGACCAGCAGGAGAAAGTTAATAAAGCCCAATTTGAGTTTGATAAGGCTAAAAAAGAAGTTGACGGCTTAGAGCCTGAAGAAATAACAACCCCAAAGGCAGAACCAAAAGGGGACACCCTTTTACAGACAATCTCTAAAATGGGCGGAATTAATCGCCAGAAAGCGATTGACGAGTTTGGATTTGACCCCGAACAACTAAAGGGGAGTCGGGCGTTTAAAAAGGATGGCGGCATGGACGCAGACAGGATTGCGGAGCTATTAGCTGAAGAAAGATATTTAACCCTGGACGAAAACGGGAAACATGATTTAGCCGAATTAGAAAGTTTATTGCTTGCGGAATTGCGAGGCGATAAGCAGTACAAAATAGGCCGGGATATTGCAGACGATGAATTTGAGGCCGCTTTCTTGCGAGAGGTTGAAGACGTAAGCCCAGAGCTTGAATCCGCCAGGATGAGGTTCGCAGAGAAACAGGGCGAATTAAACAACGCATTGCGGGAACTGGAAAACGCCAAGAAGTTTACCCACGAACAAAACCTGGCAGAAGCTAACAAAGCAATGAACGAAACCAGGCAACCAGATATTGCAGAAAATAAAAACAACCCGGACCCATTTCGTGTTAAGGGTGAAAGAGCAAGAGAGGACGCAAAAGAACTTGAAGATTTTAGCGATCCGCAAGAGGGGAAAACGGCGATAGACGAGCAAGTAAGGGAGTACGATGTTTTGCTGGAAGAGGCAAGAGCCAATCCAGAAAGGGCAGACGACCCTATAGCGGTTGGAACCGAGACAGACGTTAAAAAGAAAACAACCCCGACAGTAAGGACGTTTTCAGACATAGCAGACGAGATTGAAGGGGACGATGATTTTATGAATGGTTTGGTTGGGTGTTTAAGGTAATAAATTATGGGCTTTGAAAGATGCGTAAAAAATGCGGTTGAGGCGGGGGAGCTTGAGGCTTCCAGGGCTGAAGAAGCGTTAAAACTATACGCAAGAACCAAAGACATTGAAATAAAGAAAATGGGCGAGAACGCGGCAGACGCAAAAGCGGCCCGCAAGGTTTTCGAGGCTATGAAGTTTCAGGCGAAGGAAAAGAAACGCACCGCCGCCCTAATGGTAAGGATTGCAGAAAAAAGACAAATTGAAATTAATGGGTTTAGGAACAACACCGGAGAGCTTGACAGACCCGCAGGGTTCCGCGCTTTGTATGAACGGCACAGTCAAGCCAATTACGGGAATGTTGTTGCTATCCATGACGAGATAACAGCGAGGGCCTCTTCTATTATGAATGAGGTTTTGACCGAGTACCGATTGACGGTTACAGGCAACGCGAGAAACCAGGCTGGATTCCGGGACGTGGTACACGAATTATTCGGAACGGACACCAAAAGCCCGCAAGCAAAGAATTTTGCAAAAGCGGTAAGCGAGGCGCAGGAATACGTCAGACTAAGATACAACGCGGCAGGCGGAAGGATACCCAAAAAACGCGGTTTCGGAATGAGCCAGGGACACAGTAAAGAAGCGTTGGTTGACGCAGGCAAAAAGGAATGGGTTGAGTTTGTTTTGCCAAAGCTGGACCGTGACAAAATGTTGGACTACGACACCGGGTTAGCAATGACCGAGCAGGAATTAGAAAAGGCGGTTAATGAAATTTGGGAAAACATTGTAAAGGAAGATTTGAGTCGAGAAGCCCCGGATATGTTTTTAGGCGCAAAGTCAAACGCTAAC
>Ga0098059_1001607_pt1 | contig 11185 bp, 8 predicted proteins | sample 20_taG_FD_92580 | JGI IMG/M metagenome (GOLD analysis project Ga0098059, IMG submission 92580) | Marine viral communities from the Subarctic Pacific Ocean - 20_ETSP_OMZ_AT15318 metaG | ecosystem: Environmental > Aquatic > Marine > Oceanic | place: Subarctic Pacific Ocean | collected 2015-01-19
GCAGTGCGAAGCGCCTCGGTGTTCTCTGTGGTTCAAAAATAAAGGTTTTAGGAGAAAGTTAACTGGTTGCGGGGATCGGACAACCGGACCTGGGCATTACAATAAGCTCTTAAAAATTTATTTACCACAGAGGATAGGAGAACACAGAGAAAGTAATTAAAGACAAAGATTAAAGAACTGTTCTTAGTTATTAGATTTCCAAAATTGAAGCTTTTTCTCTGTGCAGCACGAAGCGCCTCGGTGCTCTCTGTGGTTCAAAAAAGGTTAAAGTTCAGAGTAGACGAGCTGCGAGGTTCAAGGCCCGTTACTCGAAGCTCGTGGCTCGTGTTTTAACCACAGTATTTATTAAACATCCAACTGCCTCTAATAGCCTCATAATGAGAACCAAATTGCAGCGATAAACACACTATTGGCAAACGATTCATTTGCTCAGCCATACTAAACACATCATAAAATTTATAACCATATTTAGAGGCTAATTTAAGCTCATTCACATAAAGGGCTTTGTAGGTAGGTGGTAGTTCACTCCAGTGCATTAACGCAATTTGAATAATGCCTAAATGAATATCTAACTTATATGGGCCTACTTTTTTGGCTTGCTGAATATAATTGTATACCCGCTCTGTTGGCCCCTCTTGATAACTTACAACCTGCGCTAAGCTCATCCAAGTTTGTGCCCAAGTTTGTCTAAGCTCAACCGACTTTAATAGCGCCTGCTCAGCTTGTTGATATGTTTGCTTTACTTTATCTGATTGCTCACTTGATGTGGTATCTATACCACTGAGGCTTAGTAATTTTATATGGGCTAAAAAATGCCAATAATGAGGATGCTCGGGATCCATATTCGTAGCTAACGTAATCGCATTTTCTGCAGCTTGAAGCGATGAACCAGATAAAGCACCATCCGACTCTTGCACAATATTAAGTGCATGAAAGTACCATGCATTAGCGCGCATACTTTGCATGCTGCTATATGCAATTACAAGCACTATTAGAGCTAAAATAACAGCAGGCACTACCTTGATCATGTTTAATTTAGTCATTAAATAAGCTCTCGGTTAATTGCAGCGGGTTAGTTACAAAAAGCGCTGTTGCCTGCTCTTCACCTATTAACTGCGCTACTGTTTTTCTAGCTTGACTCAATATAGGAGGTCGGCGCTTTACTGAATGCGCATCAGAGGCAACATAGTTTACTAAACCATCTTTTAGCATTTGTAACGCTATAGTTTGTGCGTTTTCACCCCACTCACCTTCAATGCTCGATGCCGTTAGCTGAAAATCGCAACCTAATTGGTTTAAGTGTTGAATATAATAAAGATTTGACTGAATATCGCGATTACGCTCTGGGTGCGGAATAATAACGCGTATATTTTGTTTAGCGAGCCACTGAATAAACTTATCGTAACCTTGCGGCATGTGAGAGTGCGGTAACTCTAATAACAACACGCTTTTGTCTGCTATTTTACCAATAAAAGGCAGTTTATTAGCCATCACCATTGCCATCAGTTCTATGTCCAAACGTACTTCAGCAGCGGCAGCCAACTTTACATTTATACCTTCTTTTTTTGCCTCTTGCTTTAAACTCTCTAAATCGTTTTTTATTTGAGCCGTCGCATTATTAAAGCGCCCCACATGTATATGTGGCGTTGCCACCATATGAGTAATGCCATCGTTTTCGGCCAATTTTAAAAGCGCTAAAGATTCAGTTAAATCTTTAGCGCCATCATCAATACCCGGCAAAATATGCGTATGAATATCAATCATAAATTAACTTAATTACGCTTGAGGCTTTTCAGGTTGCTGTGAGTAATCGTAATAATCATAGTAGCCATGGCTATGCTCATCTTTAGATTTACTCATATCGACCTTATTCAGTACCACACCAGCAACGTGAGCTTTTACTTCAAATAAACGCTCAAGGCCGGCTGTAATAGGTTTAATACGGGTAATATCTGATTTAACAACATAAACAACTGAATCAACACTTTGCGCGATTACCAATGCATCGCTTACCGCTTGGGTAGGCGGTGTATCCACAATAATATGATCGTACTGCGCTTTTAACTCGCTAAGTAGCTCAGCAAAGCGTGGGCTTGACAACAACTCAAGTGGATTAGATGGTATTTGCCCACTTGGCATAATAGTGACACCCGATTGCGTATCAACATGTACACACTCAGCTAATTGCTCAGTACCTATCATTAAATTACTTAAGCCAGGATGAAATACAGGTATATCAAAACGTTTAGCTAACGTTGGTTTACGTAAATCGGCATCTATCAGTAATACCTTGCCCATTTGTGCCAACGACATCGCTAAATTAGCAGAGGTGGTGGTTTTACCCTCTCCTGGGGAGGTAGAGGTAACCGCAATAACCTGATGCGCACGGTCAAGATGAGTTAACAATAAACTAGTACGGAAGGTACGTACCGACTCAGCAAAACGGCGATAGGTATCTTCTAAATAAGCATGAATCGGAAAATAGCTCTTTTTAGGAACTGCAACGTGAGGCAACAAACCAAGCATACGCTGAGCAAGTTTATTTTCGACATCATTTTTATTTTTAACTGTATCGTTTAAGGCATCAAAAACAAAAGTCATTACTACTGCAAAACCAAAACTGGCTACAAAGGCTAAAATAACAATTAACTTTTTGTTAGGCTTGCTCGGTTCATTTGGTGCAAAAGCACGGTCTGTAAAACGCGCTGCTGCAGAGCTAAAATCACTGGTTACTTCGGTTTCTTTAGAGCGCGATAAAAAGGTATTAAAGATGTTACGATTTGTCTCAACTTCACGCTTTAGTTGATTATATTGGGTTTCTTTGCGGGTAATATCTTGATATTCAGCACGAATTTTAGCTAAGTCGCGTTCAAGCGCATTTACAGTGCGTGTGGTTCTGTTAAGCTCTTTTTCAATACCCGTAATTAACCCTTTTATTTGCTTGTTAAGGTTAGTTTTAACTGTAGCAAGCTCAGCTTTAGCTGAAATCATTTTAGGATGTTTAGGGCCGTAAACCTCACTAAGCTCACTCACCTTACGCTCAACCAATACTACTTCGCGTTTAACATCTTGTACTACACGGTGCGAAGTAATTTCAGGCATGCTTCCAAGTAACTCTATGTTATCGTTACCATATTCGTTAATAACACGGTTAATGCTTTCTAGGTTATTTTTAGTCGCTCGCGCATCTACTAGCTGTTTTGAGGTTTGCTCAAGCTCTTGGGTAACCAGCCCTGCTATACCTTCTATATCAACTAACTTTTGTTCTTCTCGGTAAGCTTGTAAACGCACTTCAGAGCTATCTAGTTGTATACGTAGCTCTGATAAACGCGTGTTTAACCAGCTCGATGCCTGCTGGGTAATGCCCATTTTAGCGCGCATTTGGCTTTCTATGTAAACCTCGCCTACTGTATTAGCTACTAAAGCTGCCAGCTTAGGGTCGCTCGACTCAAAACTTACACGCACTAATTGGGTATTACGAATTGGAGACACCGTTAAACGAGACTTAAACGCAGCAAGTAAGCCCAACATCTCACGTTCGGCTTGCTCCTCAACTGTAAGAACAGAGCTTTCTTTTTTATTTAAAAAAGGCAGTAATTGCTTAACCATACCTTTTAACTCACCAGTGAGTGAAGGCTTAGCAATAAAGTCGGTATGCTCTTTCAAATTAAGCTTAGTAATTACCTCACGAGCAATGCTGTTTGACTTAATAACTTCAAACTGGGTTAAGTAATACTCTTTTTTAGTTGAGTCTAAGCCATATACTTCCTCAAAGCTGACCGCTTTGGTTTGCTCCGACTCAATCAATAAAGTGGCTGTAGCTACATATTTTGGCACTAGAGTTAACGCAACCATTATAGTGAGCAAGGTCACTACAATTGCAAAACCTAATATTTTCCATTTACTTTGCTTAATAACATTAAGGTAAGCACCTAAATCAATAACTTCCTCGTTGTTGCTAGGTTTTTCAGAGTGTGTATTCATTTTTTTAATTACTACCTTAAACTGCTTAAAACAAGCGCTGTTCTATTTTTATGGTGTCACCCGCTGCAATTTGGCTGTTTAAACTACCTTTTTGTTGCTGCTGTTTGGTTTGTTCTTTAAAAATAAATATTTTATCAACCGAGGCGCGCTCGGTTAACCCACCGGCTAACGCAATAGCCTGGTTCACCGTCATAGCGGGTTGGTAAGGGTAAGCGCCTGGTTCTTTAACTTCACCATGAATATAAAAAGGTCGGTATTCTATAACTTGCGCATATACATTAGGGTTAACTAAATAGTCCGGCTGTAAGCCTTCGCTTATTGTTTGCTCAACTTGCGAAACACTTAAACCAACTAGTTTCACCTTACCTAAAAATGGGTAGTTAATCTCACCGCTATTACCAAGCAGTGAGGTTACATCTAAATCAGGCTGGCCAAATACTTTAATTTCTATTTTGTCACCCGCACCTAAAATGTAGTTTTGCGAATCGTTCGCAAAACTACAAAAGCTCAGTAATAATATTAAGCCCGTTAAAATTTTAACCTTCATTCATTTCCCTTTAATGCAAATGTAAAGTTAAGGCCAACAATTACGCGGTCAAATTCAATATTAGTTTGGGTAGAATTGCGATCAATAAAATCAACATAGCCTGTTACCATACCAAAATTACTAGCTAAATAATTTAAACCTAGGCGGGCATTTTTTACTTTATCTTTTCGGTTAAAATTACCAGAGTATTGCTGGTCAACGTAATTAGCGCTTACTACCGAGCTTAAGTAGTCGCTCCAATCATGCTGCCATGTTGCACCATAAACACTTTCGCGAATGTAATCGCCTTCTAGTAATGGGTCTTTAGCGGCACGACTAGTAACCAACTGTAGTGATGAATAAGTAAGAGGTTTCCAAACTGCAGCAGCTTCCCAACTTAAACCACTAAAGTTATCGCGCAGGTTTGACTCAAAATCTTTATTTTGGTAACCCACTTTAAATGAGCCAGTAGTAACGGCTGTAGCTTCCCACTCCATACCCAATAATACTTTTACGTCGTCTGAATCACGGGTAATACCGTTTGAATCAATAACGTCGTATTGGTAGTTTTCTTGCTTTACTTCTAAAAAGGCACGCGTACCAGCTTGGGTATTATAATAACCTGTAATACCTAGCATAGGCTTGTCGTAATCACGAAACTGCGATATTGCCGTAAAATTTTGATAATTTTTGTTATAGTAACCTGCTGTAAAAGCAACCTGAGCTTTAGAGCTTTCTGCACCATATTCGTAACGAGCAGTTACGTTTTGTTGCTGATAATTTACAAGCTCATCTAGTGCGCTGCCCTGGCCTTCAGTTAATCCGCCACCACGTTGCTCGTACAACCAATCTGCGTCACCAGTAACATCTAAGCGGTGTTGGCTAGTAAACTCTTTATGTACGCCGGCACCCACATTAACTTGGGTAAAGTTATCGGTAGTGTCTTTATTATGAAACGACGTGCTAGATGCAATATCAAATTTATAACTGTCTGGGCCGTCTTCAATCAATGCATTTAAACTCGGCGCTATATTCCATATTAAACGTGACTGAGTGGCAGACGGCGTCATAAAAAAGTTGTCGTTGCTGCTCACACCTAGTTGCAGCGTAGGTGTAATCTCAGCGCCGTCTTTAGTCATTACACTGCCCGGCTTTAATTCTACTGCTAAAGCTGGTGCTGATAAGCCTAACGCAACGAGTAAAGTGGTAATTGTATTAGTACGCATTTTCACTTTTAAATCCCTTAAAAATTGTCATAAAAATTATTTTTACATCAAACCATAAAGACCAATGTTTAATGTAATGTAAGTCGTATTCAACTCGCTTGGCCATTTTATCTAAAGTATCGGTTTCGCCGCGCCAGCCGTTTATTTGTGCCCAACCGGTAATACCCGGTTTGGTTTTATGCCTAAACATGTAAAACTCTACTTTTTTTCGGTATTCTTCGTTGTGGGCAACCGCATGGGGCCTTGGGCCAACAATCGACATATCACCTTTTAAAACATTTATAAACTGCGGCAGTTCGTCTAGGCTAGTTCGGCGCAAAAAGCCACCTAACGGAGTTATTCGGGCATCGTTTTTAGTTGCCTGAGTCACCACATCGCTGTTTTCGGTCACCGTCATCGAGCGGAACTTCCACACTTTTATTTTGCGGCCATCTAAGCCATAGCGATCTTGCTTAAATATAATAGGCCCTTTAGATGTCAGCTTGATTGCGGCAGCAATAATCAATAATAATGGGGTGATTAAGGTAACAATAATAGCTGAAACAACAATATCTTCTGTTCGCTTTATAAATTCATGAGCACCAATACACGGTGCTTCAAACACGCTTAATGTATCAACATCACCCACGTGCTCAATGCGAGCATGTATTAAGTTTGAGAGTAAAAAATCGGGGACTATATGCACATCAACGGTGGTATCGCCCAACTGCAATAAAATATCAGCTATGCGTTTTTGCGCTTTCATAGGCAGCGCAATATAAAGTATGTCTATTTCGCCATTACGTGCTGCGTCTACCGCATTTTGAATGCGCCCCTCAACGCCCTGCTGTTCAAGTTGTTCAAACAAACGTTCAGGGCTTCTGTCGTCGTAAAAACCTTTAAAGTTAAACCCAAGCTCATCGTGTTTAACTATTTCAGCATGTAAGTATGCGGCCGACTCAGTGGCACCAATAATGGCCACATTGCGTTGCGATAGCCCTAGTTTACGGCGACTACGTTTATACCAATAAACCCCTAAGCGCCAAATGTACAAATAAGCCACACTTAGTAAAAACCAAATAACCACACCAACGCGTGAAAGCGACTCGGTAAACTTAAATACAAAAGACACAACTAATAAAAACGCAAAAGCAATAAGCACACTACCCCATGCACACATTACCATTGTTCTAAATTTCCCTGCACGCCAAGAGCGATAGGTAGAAAACAGCTCAGCGCTGTATAAAAAGCTAAGGGCAACAGTTAATGCAGAGGCAGCATAAATCGGAGTGAGTTTAAAACTGTAGAGTAAGGCTGCGCACTGAAAAGCTAAAAATAACGCAAATATATCAAATAATCGGTAAAAATTGGCATCAGAGGAACCTGAAGGTTTAAAAGTCCTTGGAGATGTCATTTTGCTTAATTCCTTATAGCTAATTCAGTGTGAGTAGCACCTCACAAAATCCACGGGGATAATATAGTATTAGCCAATTTTGTTCAATTACTGATTCCGACAAAAGTACTAAAATTCGTGTTTAAACCTTTTAGCTAACTCTTGCTTGTTATTAAGTATCAAAAAGAATACTCACATTTTATTTAAGTTTAATTAAATAACCCCTTAAACCAACCCCAAACCCCAAACGAATATCCATCAAAAATATCAATTCCCAATGCCGACTTAATCAAATATAAAACCAGCAAGGTAAATAAAATAGTAAACGTGACTACAAAACTTAAAATTATTGCTTGAGTAAACCTTGCTATTTTTTGCTCATTTAAGCTTAATTCACGCCTGTTTCGACCTGCTAAAAAAACATAGTAATAACGGTATTTAAAAAACTTAACTACGCCTCTGCAATCAACAGTATGGTTACCCCACTGCCTAGCGCCAATGGCTATTTTTAAATGCGCTAACTGTTCATCGGTAAAGGTAGATTGAATGTTTTTAGGCATTCGCTCTAATAAACTTCTAATAGCTGGATCTTGCTGTAAGTTCGACAAAAAAACCTCAAATTCAACGTGATTATTAATTGCCAATTATTTTAAACAACTATTTAATAATAAAAAGCCAATTAAAAATTAATTGGCTTTTTATTTGCTAAAAGTACTTTTTATTTAAGCGTACTAGAGCGGTAAGTATTATTATTTAACCAGCTTGGCAACTCTACCGTTGGTACAGTACCATCTTGGTTAATATTAGTTTGATGGTATGAGTGTTGGTTCCAAATGCGAGTTGCATTTTTCCAAGGTTTGCTGTTATCAGCAGCACCATACACAGTGACACCATTGTTAATGCTATATCTAGAATCAGTATTATTTGATACAACAACAAGCTCTGCATTATCGTCGCCCTCTAGGTCAACCACAATTGGGTATTCCCAAAGCGTTCCTGATGAGTTAGCAACTGTCGATAATACTTCACCATTAACACCATTTAACACTCTTACTTTGTAGTGATCTTGTACAATTACTTCATCAATACCATCACCATTAAAGTCATAGGCACTCAAACCTATCTTACCACTCCATTCATCGTCATTAGCTACTGACCATACTAAACCACCTTGATTATTGTACATATCAATTGATTTATATCCTGCATGTGCTATACCCATATCATCTTTACCTAAAAAGTTAGATATTGACTGTGCACCGCTACCGCCGTTTACTGAATTATCTAACTCCCATTTAACATTTCCATTAGCTTCAAGTGCGACTAGCTTGCTCTTGTTAGCTGTAGCTGATGTCGCTGGAATAGACAGAATAACTTCAGGCTGCTGGTCCCCATCAATATCTGCTATTGATGAAAACCAAATTTTGTCCTCACCAACATATCTCCAAAGTTCTGCTCCATACACATCATTAAGCTGACCACTAGATAAAACTTCTTGGACACCATCAGAATTAGAATCAAATATTACTGAAGAAGGAGCCCAATCGAAAGTATAAACTGACCCAGTATCATAGTTATAAACGGCATCACCTAACGAAAACTCTACAGAGCCATCATTATCTAAATCAGCAATCGAGACGTTACCAATCGTTGACCAATTAGAACCGACTTTTGATATCTGTTTTTTAATTACACCTTCATTATCAACGACAGAAATATAATCTTTAAGCCTACTCGAAACAACAATTTCAACCACCCCATCACCATCTAAGTCAGCAACAGCTGGTGAATACCGCGCATCTGCTGCAACGGTACCTGTTGAATAATTCCAAAGCTCAGTTCCATCAACACCATTTAAAGCCCTAACAATACCATTAGATAAATCTTTATCTTTGTAAGATATTATAACCACATCAGCAACGTCATTATTGTTAATAACTCCATCACCATTATCATCGTTTAATTGAGCAACAACTGGAGTAGAAATTACTTGGATGTGTTCAGGCATAAAATCACTTGAGTTCCACTGCCATTTTTGTTGCATTGAAAATGGAGCTATAGGCTCTGCAACTGTAGGCAAATCACCATTGAATTCGCCACCTAACAATGCCATAGAGCCTTTAAAACTTTGGCCAATAATTGGCATTTTAGCCGTGCCGTAAGCGCCTTTAATGTCAGCGTAAGGCGCTAATATTACACCCTGCCAGCGGTTACCTTTAATATCGAGCTTTTGAGCATTAGTAAAGTTAAATACTGTTTTACTTGCATGGTGGCGTAAACGCGCAAAACTCTTACCTTTAACAACTACGTTGTCATCACCTGTAATATTAAAAATTATAGTGGCATCAGCAGGTATACCCCATACTTTAAAAGTATGCGCTTTAGCAAAGTCACGAGCATCTAAATTAAATACTTGTCTATCAGAACTGCCATCACCTTGTAAATAAAGGCCTCCCCATTTACGGTAAACTGTACCTGTTTCATCTAGCTCACTTAATTGCGCACTTAAATCTTTGTAGTATTGTTCTTGTTCATCAAAGTTAAATGGCATTGCCGATTCATCTTGGTTAGAAAGGATTTTAGAGCCCCACTCCATCCCCCAACGAACACTCCAGTGAACATCAGTACCGCCGCCTGCGATCATGCTACCTACATATTGGCGACCATATTTAAAGTCGATGGTAGATTCACTAATTAGGTAATATTCTTCAGGGCTGTATGGGCGAGTGTAACCCACGCTGTAACCTTTAAGGTCTATTTCACCGGCGGCAATTGCGCCGTCAGCACGACCAAAGTTCGATTTAAAATCGTCAAAAACAAATGCTGAAAAATTATTGGCTACGCCTAAGTCTGCAGCCAGTGTTGTAGAGCTGGCTAAAGAAAGTGCGATCACTGCACTTATCTTTTTAAATTTAAGTAATGAGTTAGTCATTTTTTCCCTCGAAAATGAAAAGTGCATTATAGGCACCAAGTTTGAGTCATTTGTTTAATGAAAGTTAATTCATCAAGCGATTGGTGAACATTATATACACAAATAAAATCAAAAGGAACAAAAAACACTACGAAAGTACTAATTTTCAGTACCTAAAAGGACACAAAAACATAATATCAATGAGTTACAGTAATAAAAAATCAAAATTAATTTAAAAAAAACACAAAACACACCTTAAAGAATTGCAACTTGTTAATTTTTTGTGAAAGAACAGAGGTTACATAAGAGTATAAGAGTTACTCTGTTGTAACTCTTATATTATTATATTGTCAGCTTGAAATTTGATGCCTAAAAGTGATTTGCGAGGGAGGGGGGTTTTAGTCAATGTTAAAAAATTAGCTACTAAACTTATTCTTTATTAATAAGTATGCAAACTTTGAATTTGTAACTAAGTAGCGCTTCCACATTCTGCCTGGTTCTTGAATTACCCTATATAGCCACTCTAAACCGGCTTTTTGCATCCACTGTGGTGCTCGCTTTACTTTTCCTGCTACAACATCGAACGTACCGCCAACACCCATTACAAAGTCTACCCCAAGCTTGTCTTGCCATTTATTAATAAAATTTTCTTTTTTTGGGGAGGTAATCGCAACAAATAATAACTTAGCGCCCGATTCGCGTATTTTAGTGACAACGGCCTCTTCATCATCCCAAAAGTAGCCATCGTTATAACCTGCTATGTTTAAATTTGGGTTCTGCGCTTTAACTTTGCTTACTGTTTTGCTAACCACCTCTTCGGTGGCACCGAGCAAAAACACAGGGAAGTCTCGCTTGGCGCTCATTGCTAACAATTCATGAAATAAGTCAACCCCTGCTACACGCTCTGGTACTTCGTGCCCTAAAAAACGCGCACCAAAAACAACGCCCATACCATCAATATTAATTACCTCACACGCTTTAACCGACTCAGCTAAAACAGGGTCTTTTTGCATATTTACTATTTTGGCAACATTAACCACAACATGTTGTAAAAATTGCTTTTGCTCAATTCTGTTTTCAATAAAAGACACCGTCTCTTGCATGGTGGCAATATCCATAGGCGCTTTTAAAAATTCAATACGTTTCATTATTGTGTCCGTTTTAAA
>Ga0098059_1001612_pt1 | contig 11180 bp, 14 predicted proteins | sample 20_taG_FD_92580 | JGI IMG/M metagenome (GOLD analysis project Ga0098059, IMG submission 92580) | Marine viral communities from the Subarctic Pacific Ocean - 20_ETSP_OMZ_AT15318 metaG | ecosystem: Environmental > Aquatic > Marine > Oceanic | place: Subarctic Pacific Ocean | collected 2015-01-19
TGGAGTTGTTGGTGCTATGTTTGTATATTTAGTAGTCCAAATGTCGAATAAAGCAGCTAGGCAACAAGAAACTTTAGAAAATTTAAAAATAGAAAACAAAGGTCAATCTGAAACTTTAGAGAATACAGAAGGAATGATTATAAAATTAATTACAAGATGGAATCAATCTGATGATAAATTAGATAGAAAATTTGATGCTATAACAAAAGAGATAAATGATTTAGATAATCAAGTATCCGAACTAAAAGGCTCTATGAGCAGAATAAATGGGAGACACTAATGAAGTTGTCTGAGGTATATAATAAACAACAAAATAATAAACCTTTAAATAAAGGCAACGTTCAAAGTAAGCCTAAGGAAACTAAGAATGTAAATGTCGTTGTGCATCTTCCAGAAGTAGGTGGATTAATAAAGCATTTAGAAGTTCTTTATTCTAGTATGATTGTTCAGAATATGAACAGGTCCTCAGGTGGTTCAATGTGGGATAGGGTAAGTTGGTTTAACCCTGGTCAAGGCGCTGTTAAGCAATCACAAAGTGTAAACTAATGGATACATTAAAAATAGCAGCTATTAGTTTTAGTAATTACTTTATAGGGTTAACTGAAATACATGAATTATTACAAATTGTAGTTGCATCACTTTCAATAATTTTATTATTAATGAACATTAAAGGAAAAAAATAATGGATATTAAATCAATGCTAGTCAAGTTAGCTGAAGAACAAGCAGATAAAATGAAGGAAGAGGCTATGAGTCATTTAGCTTCTGATGAGTTTTCAGATAGTCTTGCTACAAAATTAAATGACAAAATTAACATACCATTTGTAAAAGAAGAAAAAGAACAGGTATTCTTTGAAGAAGTAATGGATGTTGTTACAGACCTTTTAGAAGGTGTATTTAAAGGTAAGTAATGCCAGAATCTAAAAAGAAAGTAACTAAAGCAGCTCCAAAAATTTCTAAAGAAGTTGATGAATGTTTAAAAGCTATTGCATATTTATTAGAAGAAATGGATACTGTTAAAGAAAAAGTAGATAAACTAATGAGTAGAATGGGGCTATAATGGCTGATTCTATTGGATTGTCTGATGTATCATCACCCGACACAGGCAAGGGAAGTCAATTAAAAACAGGTGGTGGTAGAAGGAAACATAATATGCCAAGTAAAGATAAATGTAAAAATTGGAAAAAGCTAGGATACAAGAGTGAAAAAGATTGCTCTTCTTATGGAAAGAAGAAAAAGAAAACTGCTATTGAGTATCAATTAGAAAAAACTATGGATAAGCAAACTGGCAAGGATTTGCAAAAAAAATACGGAGCTTAGTTATGGCATTGACTAAAAAAGAATTTAATAGGCTCGGTAAAATGTCTAAATCTGAAAGATTGATTGATTGCATGAAGAAAGCAAAGGGCAATTCTTCTAAAGTTAAAAATTGTAAAATAAGATTTGCAGCTCAAACTGGAACTGCAAAACAACATGGATGGAAACCAAAAGGTTAATTAGTGGGTAAAGGTAATGTTGATTTATTTGGGCATGATGAAAGAGATGCCAATGCAATAGCTGGTAGATACCACTTATTAAAAGATAGAGATGCTTACCACATATGACCAGATAAAGGAACTCCACACCCAGTTTGGGAACGTCATAAAAAGAAAAGAGGTAAGTATGCCAAATCAAGAAGAAAGAAGTAGGTATATACAAGAAAAAAACAATAATGTCAGGGGAGGTAGAATTGCATCTGTAGAAGGTGGTCTACGTCTTGATGTATTTGACCATGATGAAAATTCTGAATATGATTTTTCAGAAGATGATTGTTCTTTATGTGAGTTACCAGAACATTCTCAAAATCTTATTATAGAAGATATGGAATCTGAAGAAAATGCCTAAACAAACATATGTTATTAATAGGTTTGAAGGTGGTATTAATGATAGCTCCGACCCTAGAGATATAAAAGACAATGAATTGTCTCTTTGTGTTGATTTAATGATAGATGAAATAGGTTTAGTTAGGACAATTGGAAGCAATGTAGGTCACGATGCTCTTGTTTTAGACAACACTGGAAGTGCAGCTACTCAAACTCCTGGTTCTGGATTATTTTATTTTGCACATGATAGATTAGGAGCTGAAGATGCTGGGTCTGGTGAATCTGAAACTGGAGATAATTATCTTGCTTTATATGATGATGCAACTAATGAAGTTTGGATATATAGTTTAGCAACTGATGATTGGGTTGATGATGCTAATAGCACTAATAATGGAGTTATAAATTTTTTAGGGAAAACAACATCTGCTGCTGCTAGACCTTCATATTATTCAATAGATGGAAACTTAAGAGTGTCTACTGGTGAATTTAGTAAATATGCATCTGGTTCTTTAATAAATGATGGTAGCCATTTCTTAACAACAGATACCACATTAACAGTTGACGATGGAGGACATTTTGCAGTAGGTAATTATTTGCGAATAGAAGATGAAATAGTCTATATCACTGCTAAATCAACAAATGATTTAACTGTTAGAAGAGGGATATTTGGAACTAAAGTTGTTCAACATGACAATGATACTATCGTTTATGTATTAAATATGAATCAATGGTATGGATATGTAAAAAATAATTTTTTTCAAAATTCATCTAAAACGCCTACTTATATAACTGATAAATGGTACAATTCTTTACAACATCTTAGGTCTTTAGATGAATTAGGTATTTCATTAATTACTTATGATGCAAATTCTTCTTCTCCAACTTCTTCTCAAATAAATGCAGTTAATAAAGTAGTAGTATCTTATTGGTTTACCACTACAGATGAAGATGCTGGTTTTTGGCAAGGTTCTTATTGGCTAGGAATGACTCCAGTTTACTTAGGAGAACAAGAAGGCCCTATATCTATAGTTGGAACTGAGCCAATTCAAATACATAAAGAAATATTAAATGTTCAATTATATGTTAATCATCCATCCCTTACTTCTACTAGCGTTGCTTCGCATCCTTTAACGGATGATAGAATTACTGGTTTAAAATTATATATTAAAAATTATACATCCGATGAATGGTTTTTATTAAAAGAATTTGATTTACTTGAAGGAGGAGAGCATGGATGGGCAACATATAATTCTGACGCAGGAGCAAATACAAGTTCATCTGGAGGTAATACATTAACTGGATATTGGAAAACTACAAGTACAGCAGATGCTCTTTCTGTGGCCGCTCCTTCAGCTACTGAATCTTTTGATGGTGAAAACGAAAGTAATACTTGCGCTGTAACTTTAAATTTAAATGAATCTAAAGGAACTGGTAGAAAAGGGACTGTAAGATTAAATGGATTTTCAAATAGCCCATTATATAAAGAAGCTGATTTAAATGATACTAATCCACAAACATTGACATTCAATGTTATAAATCCAGCTGTTGGAACTCATAAATTCGTTGCAGAATTACTTGATGAAAATTTTAATATTATGAAAAGATCCGAGCATCAGCAAGCTATTTCTGATTCTGGCGTAACTTCTGCTCCTCCAACTGACGGAGGCGGAGGCGGTGGTGGAAGTAGTTAATTCTATAGTAAATAAATGTAAAGAAAAATATGGTGATAGATTTGAATATTACTTAACAGGTAGTTATGCTCGTAATGAATCTGGATATAAAGATTATGATATTGCTATATATGACAATAGAAATGAATCTAATGATTGGGAATCGTTATTAAAAATGTTTTTTAATAAAAAAGAAAAAGATGGTAAAAATATTGATACACAAATAGATCAAATGACTAGAGTTATAAAAAGAATGAGTGGCCAAATATTGCATGAAAATAGGAATGAAAGAGTTAAAAGATATGTTTATAGCGATGAAAAACTTAAAGATTGGAAATATATTAAGTACAATAATCTTTATGGAAATTTATGGGAAAAAGAAATAATGCTTGTTAAACCCAAACATAAAGCAATGGGACTTGATAAAATTAAAAGGATATATATAAAAATCTAATGGCTAATTATGCACAAATGAACCCCGGTAAGTATCATTTGGGATACAGGTTCCCTACTCCTGTTCTTATTGAAAAATTAAATATGCATGCTGAAAACAAGCATAGATTAGAATTGAAATTTAAACATTCAGTAGTCGTAAATAGAACTGTATATGTTGGTAACGTACAAGCATTTTCAAGGCAAAATGGAACTATAAAAGTAGAAGGCGATGCAATGTATAAATCAGTTGTAAATGAATTTGATACATTTGCAGACTATAATAAAATTGAAGCAGCTGTTAATGATGGTGAAGAAATTACTGCATTGACTGAGTATAATGATAAGATATTACAATTTAAACAAAATACATTATATATAATTAATGTAGCTAATCAAATAGAGATATTAGAAGGAACTCATTCTCATAAAGGAGTTAATAATCCATCAGCTGTATGCAAAACAGATTATGGGATAGCTTGGGCTAATCATCATGGATGTTATTTATATGACGGAAGAAGAGTGCATGATTTATTAGAAAAAGATGGATTAAGAAAAATAAAAGAATCTACATGGAGTACATTTTTAAATGATGGTTCTTATAATCCTATGGTTGGATTTTTTCCAAAGAAAAGACATTTATTTGTAGTGGATGATATAGCTAATAGTGGAAACGGTTCTTGCTATATTTATGATATAGTTACTAGAAGCTGGACAAAAAGTAGTCATTCTAAATTTGAAGATGCTACAAAATCTAATTTTATAAATGATTGGAACGGTGATTTAGTTTATGCTACATCAGCTACTCCTAAAAAGTGGAGCGATACTTCTGTTGATAGTTCTTTAATTCATATTAGAACAAAAGATATAGATTTTGGTCAACCATCTGTAAGAAAAAAAATATATAAAGTTTATTTAACTTTTAAAGGAAATGCGACTCATGTTCAAGTCCATTATGGATTAAATGGAGCTGCTCCTGGTTTAACTTTCCATGATACAAGCAGTACTAATGGAAAAAGTACTGGTAGTGGTTCAAATGCAAAATGCATACCTTATAATGCAGGTACAACTGATTGGTTGAAAGCTGAATTAAAACCAAGTGCATCTATTAATAACATTAATAGTTTTAGATTAAAAATAAGTGGTGATGGTTCTAATCCCATAGATTCTAGTTTTGAAATTAATGATATAACTATTGTCTATAGAATGAAAAATCCAAACTAATGGCACGAATAAAAACAGGGCCTCCTACAGTTAAGGAATTAAGAGAAGGTGAATCTGAAAAAAGATATATACCCTCTGTTGGATTAGTTAACTATACAAGATTTAATAATACATTATATAGTAGTAAAATGTATGATAGTCCTGCTCCTCCAGTTGTTGATAAAAAATTAGTAATAGCAAATACAACAAATATTATATCATCTGAAGATGTAGAAGGAGGTGGATCTGGGGGAAGTAGCTCTGAAGATTCTGTTTTAAGAGACGGGACTGTTACATTAACAAATAATTGGGATGCAGGTTCTTATAATATTAGAGCTGCTACTTTAACTGCTGATGGATTAGCAAGCGGTCGAGTTGTATTCACTGGTTCAAATGGTCTTCTTTCAAGCGATTCTGATTTAACATTCAGCACAGATACATTAACAGCTACTAAAATAGCAGCTTTTACATTAACTGGAAAACTTACTGCTGGTGCTGTTGAAATAGAAGGAAGTGCATTTGATATTGATGGTGGAGACATATCGTCCGCTACAATAAGTGGTGGTCTTACTTGGAGTGCGGCTCAAGATTTAAATAATCAAAATTTAACAAATATAGATATAGATAGTGGAGCTATTGATGGAGTAACAATTGCCACTTCTGACATAACAGTTGGTTCTGGAAAAACATTAGATGTAAGTGGAGGAACATTAACATTAACAAATAATCAAATTAGTGGTGATAAAGTTGAAGGTGGTACAATAAATGCAACAACGATTACAACTTTAACTACAGCTGGTATAACAGCAACAGCTAATATTGATATAGGTTCTTATGAATTAAGAGCTCAAACTTTTGAATCAGATGTATCTACTGGGACAGCTCCTTTTACAGTTGCTTCATCAACTGAAGTAGCAAATTTAAACGCAGCTAAATTGAGTAATGCTGATTGGGATTCTCCATTAGCTATAGGAGGTACTAGTGCTAATAGTGGTGCCTTTACAACTATAACCTCTAGTACATCTGTAGATATTACAGGTTCTGCTGGATTGATTCTTGAAAACGATGAAACGATTACCAATTCTAATGATGGAACAATAGCTTTAAGTGGAAGTGCGACTGTAGGTTCTTCAACAGACCCTGGTGAAATGAGTGATTTATTAACAAATAACCAAAGAACTTTTTTTGGTGATATATTAGACGCTGGTGATGATGTATTTGATTTTGGAGGTAACAATGCAGATGGAGCAACTACATTAATTGACACTGGGGATAATCCAGACCATGGTTTTTCTGCAAATGCTTATGCAAGTTTTGATGTTAATAGTGGATCTGGTAGATTGCAAAATACAGACAGTAGACCTGGTGAAGTTTATTTATTGCTTACAACTGTTGCTGATAAAATTTATGAAGTATTATTTGATATAACAACTGTAAATGGTTGTGAAGTTAATGTTTCTTTATCAACTTCTGCTGCTATAAATGCTTCATCTGAATCTGGTGATAGAGGAGTTGGAACAAATCATTCATTAATAAATAATTATACAGCAGACGATACAAGCACTTATTTAGTATTAAAAATATCTACTAATACTAGTGGGCATTATGTAGATATTGATAATTTAAAAGTAAGGGAAGCTAGAGTTTTTACAGGAGCGGAAATAGGAAGTTCTTCTTATGTTTCTGGGTTTGCTGGTTCTGGTTGGAAAATAGACAAAGATGCAACAGCTGAAAATGAATTTGACTTAACTGTTGATAATATGTTTATAAGAGGAAGATTAAGTGTATATGAATTATTAATACAACAAATAAGAGCAACTAATGGAGCTATTTTTGTTACTTCGTCAGCTAAGGTAGAAAGTTCTTCTGGATTATCTGCTGGTGATTCTGCTGGAGACATTACATTTGAAGACCCAAGCGGTCATAGTATATGTCCTTTCGCAGCTAATGATATAATTATGATGCAAAGAGTTGTGCCTGGTTCTACAGCAGCTGGCGATTCAACTCAAGGGACAACTGATGTAATTAAAAAATTAGTTTATAAAGTTAGTAGTATAAGTGGGGCAACTGCTACAGTTGTTGCTGCTACTGGATTTTCTAATACAGACTTTCCGTCTAAAGGAGATGATTTTGTAAGAATAGGAAATACAGGCGATTCAGATAGGCAAGGATCAATTTATCTTACATCTGATGATGCTAATGCTCCTTATATTGATATTAAAGATAATATTGATTCTTATGGAGATTGGCATAGTACCACTACAACAAAAGCACGATTAGGTAATTTATCTGGAATTACACATAATTCAGCATCTCTTAGTGGATATGGTCTTTATAGTGGTAATGTTTATTTGACTGGAGATATTACTGCTTCGACTGGATATATAGGTGGAACAAATGGTTGGGTTATAGGAACTAATCATATATACGGATTAGCAAGCGGGACACCAGGTTCTTCTCCTTCTGATGGTATAGTAATGACTAATAATGGAACAGCTAATTTAACTGTTTATGAAAATACTCAAAAAAGAGTAGAAGTTGGATATTTGTCATCTGGTATATATGGAATAAAAGGATATGCTGATGATGGTAGTACTGCTTATTTTGAAATGTCTGATACAGCTATTCAATTAGCAGGTTGGAATTTTACTAATGAAGATTTTTATAAAACAGCAACAACTACAATAGGATTAACAACTTCTGGTCACGCAGATTCTCCCGCTGGGGCACAGGCACAATTTTTTGCAGGTGCTAGTGGAACAAACGCAGCTAAAGGTGAAGATGCTACAATAACTTTTGCTAAAGATGGTAAAATATATGGTAATGGTATTTATGTTAAAAATAGTGTTGATTACCTTATAACTGCATCTAGATTATTTGGAAATGGGACTAGTGGAACTGTTGTTTCAGCTGGAACTGTAAACTTAAGTGCAGATATGTATTATGATAATTGGACTGTAGCATCTGGAGCTACTATCAATACAAATGGATATAGAATATTTGTAAGAGGGACTTTATCAATAGGTGGTGCTTGCACTATACAAAATAATGGATCAGATGGCAATAATGGAGTAAATGGAAATGTTGATGGAGGAGCGGGTACTGCTGGAAGTGGTGGAGGTGCAGGGGCGGCTCAAGGAAGTCTTCGTGGTGGTATAGCTGGTGGGAATGGTGGAGCAGGGGGAGCAGGTAATACTGGAGGTGGAGTTGGTAATGGAAGTTCTGGTTCAGCAACATCTCAATCTAATGCTGTTAAGGCTTATACAAATTCAGCTGGAGCGGCAGGTGGATCCGGTACAGCTTCTGGTGGAAGTAGTTCATCTGCAAGTGCAGCTTCAGGCACAGAAGGAACTGTAAGTATGGCTAATTCTGATTTAACATTTATTATAGCAATGAGAGATATTTTTGCAGTTGGAGATAGTGCTCCTTCTTTATATCCAGCTTGTGGAGCCGCTGGAGGTGGAGGAGGAGGTGGCGGTGGTAAATCATCCGGCAACGGAGGCGGAGGAGGCGGAGGAGGCCAAGGTGGAGGTTCTGGTGGCCATGTTATGGTTGTTGCTAAATTTCTTTCTGGAACTAAAAGCAATTTAACTTTAAAAGCTGAAGGTGGAGATGGAGGGAACGGTGGCGCCGGTGGAGCTGGTTATGGAATAAACGCTGGTGGAAAAGGAGCAGGTGGTAATGGTGGAGATGGAGGATGTGTAACTTTAATAACTGGAACAGACCCCGGTACTTCTGGTTCTGGAGGTGTAACGATAGATATTACTGGTGGAGCCGCTGGTAGCAATGGAAGTACAGGTGGTGCTGGAAGTATAGGAACACCGGCAACTGGCACATCAGGAACAAGTATAATAATTCATTGCTAAATAGTTTCCAACATTATAAAATATTTATTAAATTAAGTAGTAAAGGTGTATAATTAATATGGCAAATAATTTGTATTCAGCATATAAAGCGGGGGCTAAAGCAGAAGCTGAAGAAGGAAAAAGCTTAGTACAATTAGGTAGCTCTGATTGGAAAAGTAAAATTATAGATACTAAAGCATCTGCCGAATCTGAAAAAGTTGGTGAAGTAATAGGTACTATTGGAGATACATTATCTTTAATGCAAACTGCTCATAGTTCTTATTCGGATGCAATGGGGGATGTAAGCGCATTAGAAGGTAAGCATGGGGAATTAGAATCTCCAGAAGGTTTTTTAGGAAAAGCTTGGCAAAAAACTAAATTATCACTTGGAATGGGTGAGCATAAATTTGGAGACACAAAAATTAAAGGAAAAGATTTAGCTGTTAGAGGAGCTCAAGCAAAAATGAGCATGTGGGATGAGGCTAATCAAAAAGTATTAAAAGAAACCGAAGCTCCTTTAGAAGGTGATAAAGACTTTATAGGGCCTGAAAAACCTCCAGTTCAAAAAGTTGAGAATCAACAAAAACAAGAAAAAATAGACCTTACTTCAGATAAAAATCCTTTTAGAAAAGCAACAAAAGAATTATCGGGAAATCTTAAAAAAGATTTAGAAGAAATTGGTGAATTAGATGAATTATTAGATGAAGATAATATGTGGAATACTGCTAAATATGAAGAAATTCAAGACACAAAAGGTGCGGGGTATTAGTAATGGCTTCAATGGCAGATAAGCATTTATCAAAATATGGAAGATTCGGTGACACAGAAATGTACACTACTAAACATACTAGGCCCGGTTCTAAATGGCATGCTAATAAAGCAGAAGTAAAAATAATGAATCTTATGGGAGCGGAAGGTGAAAAACTTGTGGATGCATTAGGTTCTGGAACAATAAATCCCGTTACTGGTAAAGAAGAAAAATGGGTTGAAGCTGCTTTAATGGGAGCTAGTTTTGCAATGAACCTTGTAGAGGGAAGTGCCCAAAAAGATATATCCAGACAACAAGGAGCTTCTCAATCAGCTTTGATGAGTCAGAAAATGAAAGATATTGATAAAGCTGAAAAAGCCGCTGAAGAATCACTTGGAGCTCAGAAAAAGATTTTAGACTTTGAAACTCAAAAAGGATTTGAAGGTGTTACTCAACAATTTTCTCAAAAAGCGTCTGACGTTGAACAAAGTTCTAAACAAGCTATTCAGCAAAGTGGATTAAAAACATCATCAGCTGTTACAAAACAAGAAACTACAACTGATGAAAAATTACAAAGAGCGTATGAATCTACTAATGAAAAAATGATGGCTGATTATGGTAAAATGGCAGGTTCTTTAGAAGGTGAAATGGAAGTTAAAAAAGCTCAATTTAAATCTCAAAGAGAACAAACTAAAGCACAAAAAGCTATGTATGATTCCCAAGCTAGTCAAAAAGGTTTCTTTGGTAACTTAATGGATATGGTGAGTTAAATGGCTAGGCAAGCGATACAAGCATTAGATAAAATACTTCAATATAAACAGCAAGAAAAAAGAGCTGATGTGCAAGAAGCTTTAGCTTTTATGCAATATGGTATGCAAAAAAGAGCTGCGGATGTTAAAGAATATGGTTTGCGAATGGAAACTTTAAAACAAGCAAATCAACAATTTCAATTAGATGTAGCTAGTAATTTTTTACAAACATCTGGATTAAAAAGTCTTTTAGATGCAGTTCCCACTGAAGTTGAAGGAGTAGAAGAAGGATTAGAAGGAATAACTGAAATTTCAAAACTCTTAAAGAAAAAACAATATGGTAAATTTGACAAAAATAATTCTCAAAGTATAGCTTCTGCTTTATGGTCTTATAAACAATCTAATGATCCTTCAACTATACTTAATCTAGCAAATAGAATTGAATCTTTAAGTGTATTAAAAAAGGGAACTGATTCTGATAAAAATCTATTAAAAGGTTTTAAAAATATATCCAATCTTCCTGCTTTAAGGCAAGTATCAAAACAAGCTCAACAATCAATGATTAATAGAGATAAAATATTAGAAGAACAATTTGATTTTGCTACTGGAAATACAGATATACAAGAAGGCATTGGAATGTTTTCTAAAGAAGCTTATGGTGATTTTCAAAAA
>Ga0098059_1001613_pt1 | contig 11176 bp, 13 predicted proteins | sample 20_taG_FD_92580 | JGI IMG/M metagenome (GOLD analysis project Ga0098059, IMG submission 92580) | Marine viral communities from the Subarctic Pacific Ocean - 20_ETSP_OMZ_AT15318 metaG | ecosystem: Environmental > Aquatic > Marine > Oceanic | place: Subarctic Pacific Ocean | collected 2015-01-19
TGTTAGGTATTATTTCTTTAAATTTACTAACATTTTCAGGATATATCTCACAAGTATAATAATCATTTAACTTTGAACCTTCAACAAATTCATTGTGATTAATATCAGAATATGACTTACTTAAAGCTCGTTTACCGGGAGATGCACTACCTACTCCTACTCTTTTTAAGAAGTAATAATCACCATCACCAAATTTATAAAAAGTTTTAGATTCTTTATTATCAACTAACTCTGTTAAATGATTTTTAAATTGTTCTAATTTATCTTGAAAATCTGGAAAGGTATCAAGATTATTAAAACATGGATTTGAGTCTAAATTAATAGTTCCTTTAATTTTATATTTGTCTAAATACATATTATTTTAACACCTTATATATGTTATGAAATGCAGTTTTCCCTTCGTGGGAACCTTTAAATTCATGTATCAACTCAAACTTTTCTGGAAATTGACATTTTTTCTTGAAATGGTTTTGATTATCGCCCCATGTTGACCATTGTGGTTCTGTTATAACAATATAATTAGTGTATTTTATAAAAAAATTAAATAAATCTTGAATAAGTAAATCTATATTACTTTTTTTCTGCATACCATGCATAGTATTATTTATCACAATACAATCAAAAATTGGAATATGTTCAGTATCACTTTTAGCATACTCGATAAGACTTTCAAAAGATGCTCTAGCTACATACGGTTCCTTACCAATTCCATTCCCGTCAATAATTCTAGGTTCAATACCAAATGAAGATATCCCCCGTTCCATAGTTTTTTTAAGAAATTGAGCTTTACCGCATGCTAAATCCAGAACACTACCAACACCTAAATCCAATAATTTATCTGCACATATATCAAAGTAATCAAGGTCTGGTTTTGTTTCTAACCATTTAATATCAGCTGTTACAGTTTCTGCGTTTTTATGTGCATCTAATCTTTTAATAAATTGCTTGTGTGTCATTATCATTAAAAATTCTCCTCAAAATATTTGTTAACCCAATACACAACATAATCAATATCCTCTTCTTTCATTCTGTTATGACATGGTAATGTAATCAATTTTACCCATTCTGATTCACATACAGGATATTCTCTATCCTGCACTATCGGTCCATATTTATATAAAGGTTTGAAGTGAACTGATGTGTGTATTTTTTTACTACCTAAATAATCAATTAATTTATCTCGGTGTTCTGCAGGCACCCTTGGACAATAATACTGCACAGTTTCAGAATGAGGGGGTCTTTCTATCATAGGATTTAATTCAGCATTATATCTTGATTGGATATGTCTCCTAAATTCTAAATGTTTAGGTAATTTTTTCATTTGTTCTAAACAGATTGCAGCTAATATATCAATCATATAATATTTATAACCTAACAACTCAACTTGATAATCCCAAGCATATCCAGGTTTTCCACTCACACCTTGAGCTCTACTCCAAGTAGAAGAAACTCCAAACCAAGTCATTTCTCTACATCTATCAGCTAACCACTTATCATTAGTTGTTATCATTCCACCATCACCACAAGGCATTGTTTTAACAGCTTGAAATGACCAAATAGCACAATCACCCCCTAAACCAGCTCCTGGAGTATAACAACTATGGGCTGTATCTTCGATTATAAAACCACCAAATACTTTTCTCAATGCTTCATAGTCTGCTGGAACTCCAGCCTCATTCACTGCTACTAAAAGTTCACTATTTGGTTTTTTATATCTTTCTACATCTTCTGGGTCTATATTAAGCGTATCTCTTTTAACATCTACAATATTAGATGTGAAACCATTCCATAACGGAATTATCGCAGTTGCTATAAATGACATAGCCGGATTGATAACATCAATACCTTTCCAACCCATAGCTTTCATCACTAAATCTTGACCATGTGATGCACTCGTAACTGCAATTGCATATTTATGCCCAACCATTGCAGCAAATTTTTCTTCAAATTCAGCTACCTTAGGACCTTTTCCCCACCAACCACTTTCTATGACTTCACGGATAGCTTGAACTTCTTCTTCACCACCTTGTGGTCCTAGCACCGGTAACATTTTTTCTCTAATTTCCATGTTATTCATAACATAACCCTCCATCTATTTTTTCATAAAAACCTTTAAATTCTTCAAATAATTCTTCCGGTGTAGATTCAAAAATGTCAAAGTTATGGTATTTGTCAAACACTTTAACATTTTTTAAATTATCTGTTAATTCTCTTTCCCATTCAAATTTCAATCTAAAACCTTCTTCAACCGTTTGTTGTGTAAATGTTGGTGCACCTTTTATAAAAAACGGAAACACTGCAGTTCCTGAAGCTCCATACACACTACATCGTGTTGTCTGTAATAATGCAACCTGTTCTTCCACAGAATCTTCACCCTCAAAAACTATCGGCATAATATAATCCTTATTCTTCTCATATACCTCAGTATCTGATAATGTTAAGCCTCCTCCTGCACTACTATCCTTTTTTCTAGGAATCCCTATCATCACCACATTAACTTTCAATTTGTTTATAACCATATCTACAAAAGTTTCCCAATGTTCTGGATTCCAATCTAATTTACAAACATTACCATATCTTCGCCTGATTCTAGCCATTATTGCAACAGTTTCTCTACCATTATCAAAATATTTTTCTATTTTTGTTTTCATATTATTATATATATTTTCATCAGCAGTGTAATGTTTATATATACCATATGGTCGTTGTGATAAAGTTCTTTCCGCAGATATAGGCATAACCCCAGGATAATAAACTTCTATCTGTTCATAATTGTGTTTTATTTTATTTATGTTTTCATTCACAAAATCAACTAAAAAATCAGGTATTATATCACCTCCACCTGCAATATGTTCTCCATATGTAGCTGGATAAAGTAGTTTATCATCAACTGCTTTTGGGTAAGGTATGTATTTGTCTGTAAAATCCTTATATAAAACTTTTCTACCATTAAAACCAAAAACTATTGCTTCCCAATCACTATATTTATCCTGTTTTACTTTTCTTATTTCGGGTATCCACCAACTTAACTCATAACAAAATTCTCCACACCATGGTCCAAATACAATCAGTTTACGCATATTCTATCCCTACACTTGTTAATTCACTAAAAACACCATGTAGATGTTTTGCAAAATTTTCATAATTATTTTTCTCGATAAATTTATTTCTCATATTTTCTACTAAAGATTTTCTAATATTTTCATAATCTGATAAAACAAAATCAATCTTTTCTGTAAGGTTTGACCAATCATAATATACGGAAATATATGTATTCAAGTCAAGATAAATATTTGGTATTGTATCAATATAACTTAAATCTGGTTTCACTAACACACTACCAAACATTGCTGATTCTAAATCCCTTGGAGCCATTTCCCCATAACCTAGAGGTGCTATAATTATTTTTGAATTAAACATTTTATTATAATATTCTTCAATAGAAACTCTTTGCCCGCCAACTAATTTGGCGATATTATATTTATCACCTAAAGTATTTAATAATTCTTTTCTATGTTTATCATAGTAATTTGTTTGACATACATCATGTTCATACACTTTATTTTTTGTTGGATACCCAAACATACAAGATATGTCATATTGTTTATCCACATCTTTATATTCATACCATTTCGGTTGAGTGGTTGATAACCAATTACAACCAGTTAATTTCATTTTTGATTTTAAATCATCTATATCGGGAGTAGAATAATCACTTGAGCCCCAATACATCCTACCATTGGCCCAACCCTTTTTATATAAATTAAAATCTTTTAGATATGAGTTTTTAAGAAATAATAAAGCATTAGATTCTCTGAATACATCAATAGTACCAATTAAGGAAGTAGAATCTTGACCATCTATAATCATGTAATCACCATCAATTTTAGAAATAAATTCTAAACCTTTATCAATAGATTCTTGTAATGATTTCTTTTTGTCAATTATACTAGCTTGACCTACCCATGCATAATCATAATCATCTGATTCAGTAAACTCTATACCTATTTCCCTTAACACATTTTGAGCAAAAAGAAAAGGTCTAAAGGTAGTTTCATTTCTATGAATATGTGGTTCTAATAATTTAATTTTTATCACGGATTATCCCACTATATTTCATATTTTGTTGTTCTTGTCTTTTTATATCTTTTGGATGATAAAATGCAAATTCTTCTTCAGCTGGTAAATATGTGTATTGTTTAAATCCTACTAACATTTCATGTACTGGTTTTTCCCATCTAATATTTGGTCTGTTTCTCCATATTCTACCTTGCCAATCAGGAAAGTTTATCCAACCCTTTTCATTGACATTCCAACCCCAATGATTAATATGGTCTTGGGTCAAACCATCTACGGTGTTTACTCTTGGAACATAATATAAATCAACTGATGGGTTAGCTTCCAATATAGGTTTTAAATTATTCATAATTCGTTTATGAGGTATTTCATCAGCATCTAAATTAAAAATATAATCACCAGAACACATGTTTTTTAAATGATTTTTTTGTCCAGCAAAATCATTCATTAAATGTCTTTGTTCAAATTTAAGTTCATTAACTGAAACATAAAAATCAAGTAATTCCTGTGTTCGTTCATTATCTGAATAATCATCGAGAATTACAATTTCATCTTCTTCATCTTTGCGTTTAACTAAAAAATCAAGTAAATTTTGTAATGAATCTGTTTCATTATGTGTTAATATAGAATAAGATATTTTCATTTTTTGGCCTTAATAATATTTTGTGTATCAACTCGTAAATTATCAGTTTCAACTACAGCTCCCTGTTCAGTTAATTGTTTAAATAATTCAGCACTTTTGAGTGCATATTTAGAAATTTTAGCATCTTTTCTAACTTGTGCTTCTATTACATCAAGTTTATAACTAATTAAATTTAAGTTTTGTATTTTAGAAAATTTATAAGTTCTATAACAATTTTTTGTTCTAACTTTAGTAAATAAAATAGGTTTAATAACACTTTCGTATAACTTGTGACCATCAACTTTTTTTGTAAAATTTATACGGGCAGTTTCTAACTTTACATTGGTTTTAGTTTTTTCATAATTATTATCAAATTGTAAATTTATTTTTTTACTTATGTTATTAAATAAATTTTGTATATCTTTCTCATAAAGATAATTAATATTAATACAATGAATTAATTTACTTTTAGTATCTAATCCCAATATTATAACAAGTGGTTTATTATCAGTTACATTGGGTTTATTATAATAAAATTCAACGAACATTCCAGGAGTCAAATCAAATTTTGCTATTCTCTCTCTTCCTAAAATTCTACGATGGTGATTTATTTGTTTATTTGCCATTTATTATTTTTTTATTTTGGTAATTCTAATTTCATTTCATTAGATTTTTTAGCAGTTATTTCTTTTAATGCATCACCAAAACTATTAAATAATTTAGTTTGAGTGTTGTCATATCTTTTTTTGTAATAACCACCCGCACCATCAGGGTATTCTTCTTTTTCTTCTTCTTTTATATCTATTGCAGGAACCACAGACCATAATAATTTATCTTCTACATTTATTGGGGATATTAAACCATCTGGTAGGGTTAATAAAGAAGGTATCCATATTCTTTCAGAATCTACAATAGCCATCTTTTGCATATCTGAATTTAATGTTTTATACATCTCATTATTTTCTGGATCACCTAAATACCTATTTGAACTAGCATAACCGCAGCTCAAACACTGCATAGTTTTTAATTTGTCCTCTGGTAGTAAAAACACACTTCTTTCAGCTTTACATAAGACACAATCTATTTTTATTTCCATTTTTATACTTTCTTTAATTTAGGTAATTTTAATTTAGGTTGATTGTTGTTATTTTTAATTTTTTTCAATTTAGGTAAATTTAATTTTGATTCTGATGGTAAACCTTCACTCGCTTCTGTTATCACTTTGTCTAATAATACAGACATTTTTTTCAAAGTAAATTTTTCTCTGTTAGTGTGCATAAGAGTTTCTGCTTTTCTTTTGTAATCAAAGTAATTTTTATGCATATCTACCAAACCATCATAAGCATGATTTTCATCAATTACAAACCATTTACTCTCAGGTATTAATATGTCGCCCCAAATTGCTGATTTAGGTATATTTTCCATCTTACCTCTAAATAAAAATGAATTATCAGGATGTAAAAAATCTAATTGCCCACTCCAACCTGAAGCCATTACTGGTAAACCTGCCATTGAAGCTTCCAACATAGGTCTCCCAAAACCCTCACCATGAGTAAAGGTTACAAACGCTTTTACTTTAGGGTGATTATATAATGAATTCATTTCTGTATCAGATATGCCACCGTGTAATAAATAAACACTTGGTAGCTTCCAATCACTAGGAAATTTAGTTTTTATATTTTTTATGTTTTCAAGAGTGCGCTCATAATCCATAATAGAAAAAGAAGCACCACTGGTTTTTAAAATTAAAGCTGGTCTTTTATTTTTATTTGCAAATGATTCTAAAAATATTTTTATCATTTTAAAAATATCTTTTCTATCTTCACCATAATTACCTTTAACCCATTGACCAACAAACAAGAATGCAAAATCCTCTTTTACAACATCATTTAAACTATCTAAAATGTTTTCTTCAATTTCATCCACATTTAATTTCTTATAAACATTTTCATCTACACCTTCAAATACAACTTCCATTGGTTTTTCTAAAGTAATTTCTCCAATTTTTACTGAACCTTGCTCACCACGGTCTTCCATTTTATCATAGCGTGTGTCTACAAATGATTTTTTAGAGTGTTGGGATGGTACGATATTTAAATCCATTTTATTACACCCATCTATCCATTTCACCGAAACAGCATTAGTTTCTATACCAGCAGTAAATCCAATGTTAATTTTACCATATGTTTCAAATTCATTTGGGATTCTTAAATCAATATAAATATCTGGTTGCCTATTTAAAACATTTTCTGTTAAGATACTATCTATTATTAATTTATCATTTTTATTATTTTTATCTAATGCATTCCTAGGGCAATCACCCCACGGTACATCTAATACTTGTATTTCATATTTATCTGTCATATACAATGCATGAAATACATCTCTTGCATGATTACCATAACCACTTCTTGTTTTTATTGGTGCACATAACAACAACAATTTTTTTATCATACTAACTCCAAAATAAAATTACTTTTAGGTTCCCATTTGTCGAACATTTGTTCTACTGATTCAACCATTCTTTTACACATATTTTCTGCCGTCATATTTATATTTGTGTCTGTAACATATTTACGACCGTTTTTACCAAACAATTTTCTTTTTTCTCCACCTAAATCATACCAATATTTTATAGCATCACCTGCATCTTCATATTGGACTCTATCATCAAAAATATAAGGTGTTAATGGTGACCCCTGACAACTTATATTAGATGGAAACACTGGTTTAACCCAATCACCATGTTCTTTATATTGACCTCTATGATTAGAACCTAACTCTACATAGTCACCAGCTGTAAGATAAGTTTTTTTGGGATTGGACTTATTACCATCTTCATCTTCAGTCCATTCTGTTTTTGTAAATCCACATTGGTCTTGTAATCCACCAGTGACATTAACTATGATTGGTGTTTCAGTCATCAACGCTTCAGCTGAACCTAAACCAAATCCCTCATTTGATGCTAAATTAATATAGACATCCACTGAATTATAAATAAAATTCATTTCTTCTTCATTGAGTGCTGCATTATGTTTATCAAGAGTGAAAATTACATTACAATCTTTAAGTAATGCCTTATGAAATGCTCGTAAATCAGTACCATGTTCATCTGTTGGAGCAGTATGAAACACCATACAACATTCATCTTTTTTTGTTTCTGGTAAACTATCTATAAAGTGTTTATACGCTAATAAAACATCACCAGGATTTTTTCTCCTTATATTTCTATTCAGATATAATACTTTAAATTTGTATCCGTCTAAACCATACTTACTTTCAAACTTTTTAAATTTTGTATCATTTTTATCTACACTATAAAACTTTTTATGGTCTATACCATGTGGTACATACTGAAATTGCCAATCTTTATAGTCGTATCCATCCATGACTCGTTTATTTATACCATAAGTTTGTTTTGAAATAGACATTAATAAATCACTACTTCTATAATAATCTCTATTATAATGAGGGTCAGGTAAATCGTCCCATATATTATAATACATAATAGGTATTTTAGTTCTTATCTCGTGTTCCATTTCATATAACCAAATCCATTGTCTTGGGTCTGTGAAATGCAGTATAGCATCTGGTTTTTCTAAATTTATTAACTCTCTTAATATTTGGGGATTACCATAACCACTGGTTGGATATATAAATACGGAAGCATCTTTAATACCCGTTAAATCTTTTATAGCATCTGACATGTCTATTTTTTTACCTTCTTCAGGATGTTTTACAGCTGCTCCTAGTTGGACCCAATCATATTTATCTACTGTTCCCATTATCAATTCTTTACTCATAACTGCCACACCACTAAACATTCGCATATCATCTGATAAAAATAATATTTTTTTCTTTTTCATATAACCTCTTTTTTAATTAAAGACAACTACCACTGCAATGTAATTCAGAATATTTATTCATTTCCGATTTAAAATTTGAATCATTAACATATCTATGCATCGTTCTATTAGTTAATTTTTGCAAAGACATAGAAGAATTTATAGTTTCAACTTTAAATTTTTCATATAACGATTTTAATAATTTAACCGAAGTAAGTTTTAATTTTTCCATATAATACCTCACTTTATATATAAGTATATATAAATATATAGAAAATAATTAAAACAACATTTTTTTAATCAATTATTAAAGTTTTTTTTCCAAATTTTTGAGCGTATTCAAGTGTGTTATTTGTACCATTCGCTTCAACACCTTTGGGAATAAAACCGACAACAATATCACTTGCTTGTGCTATGATTTTATTTCTAACGAAGAAATTTCTCATGTTGAATGGTTTATTATATCTGGATTCTGGTAAAGGACAATAAAGTGAATGAGTAGAATGAAATGGTGGGTATTCCATATATTGTAAACCTAATTCAAGAGCGTATTTTTTAGCGTATTTATCAGCTCCATCTTTACATCCACCACTCACAATTGTAGTATCTTCACCTTTTTCTTGTTTTAATTTAAATATAAAATCTTTTATCTTTTTTCGGTTTTCATACTTTCTTGAACCAACGATAGCTATTTTCATAATTGTTTTTTTATCCAATCTTTTAAACTTATCTTTGGTTCCCATTTTAATTTTTTTCTAGCTAACTCTGACCTACAAAGTGTTTCTCGTGTTTCACCTGGTATTTCATCTATATAAACTTTTTTACTACCAAACATATCAACAACTTCATTTATAGAATGATTTTCACCTCTACCTAATTCATAAACACTACCCCATTTATTTAACTGAACTACTTTTATCATAGCATCAACTATGTCATCAACATGCGTGAAATCTCGTCTTTGTTCTCCATCAGATGTAATTGTTAATGGTTTACCATTTTCATATTGTTCTTTAAATATAGATAATACCGTTCTATAAGACCCCTCGTTTATCATATAATCACCATAAACATTATAAAATCTACATATAGTTACTGGTAGTTCATATATTTTTTCATACATTTTACACAACTCTTCACCTTGCCATTTACTAAATGTGTATGGATTTTTATAAGTTCCTCCCCAAAATGAACTTGAACCTGCATAAACTACAGGTATACTATGTTTTTTGGCATATTCAAGAATATTCAAAGTTCCACTGACATTTGTATCCATAACTTCTTTTGGATTTTCAAATGATGGTTTTATTCTTGGTAAAGCTGCAAGATGAAATATGACATCGAAATCGTCATACATACTAAACATCCATGCCAATGAATTACTATCTTTAATGCTTATGTCAACATATTTACAACCTTCTTGGTGATTTTTGTTATGACCTGTACTGTAATTATCAAATGATATGACATCATGCCCCTCTTTTAACAATCTTTTTATTAAATTAGTCCCGATAAAACCGGCACCACCTGTTACTAATATTTTCATCAAACTCCTTCTGAGCAATACTCAGTATTTTTGAACTCGCACCACTTACATGCTTTTTTAGATGGTTTTGTTTCATATTGCTTATCAATACGATTACCTTCTTCGTCAAAAGCATCATCCATAAACGCTTTCAATTTTTTGGCCACTTTATTCATTGATACTGTTCCACTAGCAGGTGCAAACTTTTGAACTCTTTTCTGAGGAAACATTGCATTCTCATATAGTTTTCTTTTAACTATAAAATATTCGACATCTATATTTTCTACTGGAAACCCATATTGTTTAGAATAAAATTGTTTATATAATAATAACTGAGCTGTCTTGTTTTCATCTTTTTTCTGCCACTTATTCCAACCCATAGTAGATGTTTTTATATCGATGATTTTAATTCTGTTACCTATTTTGTCATACATAACAATGTCAAGGAATCCGATAATCCTAAGATTGGTTTTTATTTCAACATTAATAGGTTTCTCGATACCGACTAACTCCCAGCCATTTTTACTGAAATACTCACCTCGTTTCTTTTTGAAGAAATCTAATATCTGGATTCCATCATCAAAAAATTCTGATAATTGTTCTTTTGTACATGGTGGTTTTCCATCAGCTTCTTCAGCTTTCTTGAACTCTGTTATCAGAGCTTTCTGCAGAAATTTTGGTAAGTTTATCTCATCAGCTTTTTGTATTGTGTGCTTATACATAACATCAAGATAATGTTGTAATGTTTCGTGCATAGCAGTACCAAATACTAAATAAATATTTGATTCTGACTCTCTTATTTTATCTACATATCGTAATTTCCATTGATGTGGGCAATTAGTATATAGTGATAATTGTGAATATGATATTTTTGACATGTTATAATATACTACTTTTTAGTAATACAATCCAAGTGTTTTTTTTTATATAAATTCTTGTTTACCGCCAGTTAACCAAGATGATGATTGTATTTTTCCACCACCAATTCCCCATAACATTTCAACTTCCATCTTCTCACAAGTTTTCATTTCAGGAGTGTTATCAGTAGTTCTATCTCCACCATTAGCAAAGTATAATGTGTATTCACTTTCGCCTGTTGGGTTTGAA
>Ga0098059_1001614_pt1 | contig 11172 bp, 11 predicted proteins | sample 20_taG_FD_92580 | JGI IMG/M metagenome (GOLD analysis project Ga0098059, IMG submission 92580) | Marine viral communities from the Subarctic Pacific Ocean - 20_ETSP_OMZ_AT15318 metaG | ecosystem: Environmental > Aquatic > Marine > Oceanic | place: Subarctic Pacific Ocean | collected 2015-01-19
CCCGCCCCCGCCGCCGTCGCCGCCTGCTGCTGCTGGGCGGCCCGGGTGCGGACGTGTGCGGCCTTCGCGGCGGCGTAGGCGGCCTCCTGCGGCGGCGCGTGCCCGCGCGGCGAGCGGCGGATGGGGGTAGCGGGGGTGGTGTTGTTGGCGGTGTTCATGGTTTGTTGTCGAGAAAGTTGGAAAGTGAGCTGCAAATGTGCAACATTGAAGTTGCAAAATGCTGTCAGGGCCGGCCAATGAACGCGTTCCTGTTTTCAGAACGCTGTCAGAAAAAAACAGGAAAACGTGAACCCGGAAGTGACGACGATGACAACGATGACACCACTAGTTCCGAGAAAATCGGTTTAACATAACCGATTCTTCGTTTTGAACTGGCTCGAACTGGCTCTTTTCGAAGAGACACTGCCCCTTCGCGAACGGACAGTGTCCGCTCGAAAATCGGTTTAATATAACCGAAATCGGTTCTCAACTGCTAACATTCCAAAAATGCAGCCGGGATGGGGTTCTCAATTATCAACTGCTAACATTCCAAACTTCGCAGCCGGGATGGGGTTCTCAATTATCAACTGCTAACATTCCAAAAATGCAGCCCGCGTGGGGTTCTCAATTATCAACTGCTAACATTCCGGAAATGCAGCCCGCGTGGGGTTCTCAATTATCAACTGCTAACATTCCGGAAATGCAATCCGCGTGGGCTTCTCAATTCTCAACTGCTAACATTCCGGAAATGCAATCCGCGTGGGCTTCTCAATTATCAACTGCTAACATTCCGGAAATGCAATCCGCGTGGGCTTCTCAATTCTCAACTGCTAACATTCCGGAAATGCAATCCGCGTGGGCTTCTCACCTCACTGCCCGTTCTCAACTGCGGATATTCCAAACTTTGCAATCCGTGTGGGATTCTCAGCTCACTGCCCGTTCTCATATGCGGATAGTCCGAAATTTGCACAATTTGCCCAACTCAAAGAGGCGTTTATGTTTAACCGATTTCGAAGGGTCACAGTCCTGTTTTAAGCGTCGCTGTTGGGCTCGCTGCCGGAAGCGTACGTGCGCTCTTTGTCCTCGATGAGCGCAAAGAACGCGTCGTAGGGCTCGGAGCCGCCGCTCACGGTCTCGTACATCTCAAGAATCATGGTGGGGTCGGGAAGGTTCGGCTCCCAAATGGTGCACAGGCGCTCGAGGCAGTCCGTGGCGTCCTCGGGAAACTGCAGGTACAGGTCCGTCAGCAGACAAAAAAGCTCGGTGTGCTGACCGTTCCTGGTCAGGCGGGAGATCATAGAGGCGATCGCGGTGGCCATGGTCTTTGTTGTGTTCGGTAAGTTGAAAAGTGAGCTTCAAGTACTGTTATTTTCGCTGTCACCAAAAAAACAGGAACCGTGACAGTTCGGTTATCTTTAGCCGGTCACGTCACGGTTCCTGTTTTTTTGGTGACAGCGAAAATAACAGTACTTGAAGCTCACTTTTCAACTTTCTCAACAACAAACCATGTCGTCCAACAACACCAGCAGCCGTCTGAAGCAGTACGCCCTGATCAGGTTCTCCACCGAGGCCGCACAGAAGCGGGCCATGCGCGCCGTCATGGCCGGGGAGGTGGCGACGGCGGCGGCGGCGGGAGAGGAGGAGCAGATGGAGCTTCTGAAGTGGGACGCATCGACGTTCAGTTCCGCGACCCACAGCTGCCCGTCGACCGTCCTCACGCGTCTGGCGGACGCCCACTGCGTGTGCGCGACCTGCCTCGCGTACACGCGCCACACCAACCACCGGGATCCCGTCGAGTGCGGCATGTGCAAGAGCAAGGCCTGCCGGGTTCTCGCCGGCGAGCACCACCGGCTCGCCGCCGAGTATCTGCTCCGTCGCGGCGCCACGAGCTTCCGCGCGCCGACCCGCGACATGCGCGTATTTCACGAGATCATGGCCATGCACAACGACGATCTGGAGAAGCTGGGAGAGGACTTCCGCAACCTCCTCCGCAAGCGCGACCGCGAGGACGCCCGTCGCAACGAGGACACCCAGGAGTTTCTCGCTCGCAACTCCGGCGACAGCGCCGGGAACCCCTTCGACGCGATCCCCCACCGCAACACCTCCCAGTGGCGGACGGCGAACAACACGTGGATGCTCAAGCGGCGGCGCACGGTCGCCAGCAGCGCCCCCATCCCCATCCCGCAGCCGGGGGGGTGGACTCCTTTCGGAACAGACCGAAACTACAACACGGCTCTCCTCGCCGGCAACGCCGCGTTCCAGCGCAGCTGCGCGGGGAACGGGAAGGAGGAACCCGTGCGCATCGGCTCGCCCCCGTCGGCGCACTCGAAGGCCTTCGAGTACGGCCTGCCGTAATCGTAAGGTAGAACAGGACAGATTAGGTTTTTTTTAGGTAAACAGGACGTGACGTTTCATTTTCGATGACGTTTGTGACCCTTCGAAATCGGTTTAACATAAACGCCTCTTCGCATTATATCTAAAACACTAGTGTACACAACACGTCATGGCCACCGTGGCGAGAACGCTGCCGCAGGTCGAGTACCTCGGCGTCAGCCGCGCCCCCGTCATACCGACGGGGGCGTACAAAACGCCGGCCGAGAGCTTTTTTGACTCGTCCACGAAGCGCAAGATGGGGGAAAGCGGCGCCTACAACGAAATGGAGAAGGGCGTCCTCAAGACCAAAAAGCGGCGCGGCAAGGACAAGGACTTGCGCAAGGAGAAGGTCGTCCGCATCGGCACCGAAACTCGCGTGAATCCTATGCGCCACATCACCGCCTACGCCGGCACGGGCACGTCCGGCACCCGCCACGGGGCGCACGAGACCGCCAACTACACCGGCCGCGCGGCCGTCGGCGTGGCGGCCGGCGACGGCACCACGGCCATGGCCATCGATACTCCAAGCGGCGGCCTGCTCAGCGCCCCCTCCGACGGCGGCAACCAAACGGCCATGCCGGCAACGGCCGTCGAGGGCACCGGCGAGGGGCGCCACGTCGAGGCTGACGCGCTCAACGTCGACGATTCATTCGTGCAGCGTCTCACAAAAAGCGGCGAGCTCAAGAAGGTTGACGTCGCGTCGCTCAACTACGAGATCCTCGCCGGCTCGGTCAAGGGCCTCAAGAACCTCAACAACTCACGCAGCAACGAGCGCCTCATACACGATGCCAGTTTCATCAAGTCCACGCTCGAAGGAGGGCAGCGTTCGGACCACACGCTCTCAATGCTCGACACAGCGGCGGTCATGAGCGAAGACCCTTTCGGAAAGCACAAGTACAACGCCAAGCCCTCGCAGGAGATCCAGCATCAGATGCACCGGGGCGTCGTCAACATTAACCACGAGGGCGCCAACATGTTCACTCGCGGCAGCAACCAGCGACGCAACAAGCACATCCGCCGCAAGGAGGCCGACTTGGGCACCGAGGTCCCGACCCTCACGCCCAACAACCCCGACATGATCAACCTTGACGGCAACGGCATGGACATCGACGACGAGAACAAACAGTGGTGGTACGTTCCGGCGGAGGACCGACGTTTCCATTACTCGCGCCGCGACGAACTGGCGGACAAGGTCGCGTACGCTCAGCGTTCCTACTACACCGGAGCCGACACCACGGACGGCAGCGACGGCGTTAATGTGCTCGTCACTGACAGGCCCTGGCTCACCCGCCAGGGGCAGTCCGGTCGCGGCCACCAGGGCGCGCTGCAGCCCGGGAACCGCACGCACGGAGGCGAGGGCGGCGCGCGGATCAACGAGGGGCGCGCCCAGTGGGGCAGCGGCACGTCGCGCATCAGTCACGGCGTCGAGACCATGCAGGGCGGAGTCGCGCCCATGGCCGGGTTCACCACCCACGTCACCACAAACGGCGTCCGGACATTGGGCGGCGGCGGCGTCGCGCGGGCGGGCCAGTCCGTCGTGCGCAACGCCGGCAACCGCAACGCCATTGGCGGACAGAACGATTCGGGCGCCAATCAAAACGCCGCCGGCTCGAGCTGTGCAATGTAATACATATCCTATTTGTGCATGGAATTCGACTCCCTTCTCGCGTTTCAATGTCACGTAGAGAACCTTCCACTGGCTGAGCGCGACGCGTTCATACTCGGCAACCTCGGCGTCATGAGGGAACTCCAGGCGCTCGACGATGACGGCGAGCTCGAACTGGTGGACGAAGGAACGGTCGCCTGTTGCAGCAATCCTGAAATGGTGTACGTGGAAAACGTTCACGATGAAGTGTGCCGCTCGTGCGGCGCGGCCAGTCACATGGCCGCCGAATGCGTCAGCAACCGAACAGTGCACTGGGAACTCCGCAGTCACTCTTTCATTGTCACAAAAAGCAAGTACGAACGACTCTCGCACTTCAAAGCTTACATCGCTAGCGTGCAGGGAGGCCCCGTCAACTTGCCGTCCGACGTCGTGCGCTATCTCAAAAGCGAGATCGACGTTCCCAGCGAGTACACCGTGAAAGCGGCGCTGAGAAAGCGAAAGCTCATGCGCTACTACCATCACTGCAAGTACATTGCCATCAAATTGGGAGCCCGGGACAATCTGCCCCAGCTCACCAGTCAGCAATCGATTGTTCTGCAGAACGCATTTCTTCAACACTCTACCGCCTTCGACCGCATGAGAGACGCGGGCGCGACCAATGGCAGGCGGAACTTCCTCTCGTACAACTTCATCCTAAGGCAGCTCTGCATCAAGTTTAATTACACCCACATGCTGCCGGTCATACCCCTGCTAAAAGGAAAGAAAACGAGGCAGCAACAGCAGCTCATCTGGAACGGCATCACCAAATACATCTAGCAGAATTCCGCTGTCTGCCGCTCGAGCTTCGGCGGCTCCGGCAGGTCCGTATCCGGCAGCGCCTCCCGCGGCGCGCTCTTCTTCCCCTCCTCCTCCTCTTCCTCCTCCTCCTCTTCCTTCACAGTCTCCAACTTGCCGCCGTGGACGCACATGGGGGGCTGGGTCGGCATCTTCAGCTGAGCCATAATCAGCATACACTGCGTGGCCAGCTCGTAGCACATGCGCCGCGTCTCCGGCGGCACGTCCGACGACCTGGCGCTGAACTCGGGCGAACCCGACTCCTCGTCATACGTGTACGTGCTGACCACCACGTTGGGGTTCGTGAGGCAGAGCATGAACTTCAGCTGCTCGCCGAGAACCAAGACGGTGTGCAGAAGACGGCCGTCCTTCGTCACCGCACGGCGGTTCTGAAGAAAGCGCAGCTGCTTCGACGTCATCTTCGGCGGGGAGTACGTCTCCGTCAGAATGGCCGAGGCCTGCATGTGCATGAGACGGCACCACTCCAGCGTCGACGACCGCGACTCCACGCACAGCTCCTGGGAGTCGCCGAAAAAATCCTCCATAAAAGTCGCCTCGTCCGCCGGCACGTTCTCCACAACGCTCTCCTGATCCGCGTACGCGAGTATGTTGGTGTTCGCCCAGTGGCCGAAAACGTCATTAGTTCCAGTTGAGGGTGTAGGAAGACTCGTCGATCCAGCCGTCGATGTCGGTGACATTGGGGTCGTTGGGCCAGAGCGTCTGCTGCTGCTGTCCGACGTCTCCGAAGACGAAGACTCGGTCGGAGAAGGGGTCCCAGTCTTCAGGGTAGAGCTCGATAGAGTACTGGACGACATCGTTCTGGTAGCTGTGCACTTTGACAATGTGGTAGGGGTGGGTGTTGATGTGATGGGCGTATCTCCAAAAGTGTTTGTTCCAGCACTCCTCCAGCAGCTGCAGAGTGGGCATCTCCCATTGGCTGTCATGACCGTGCTTCTTGGAGTGTAGCCAATAGAGTGAAGACTTGCTCCAGAGCCACGTCGTGCGAGCGGTCCAGGAAATGTCCCGAGCGAGGAAGATCCGGCTCGAGTTCAGAAGGTCGCCGATCCAGTAACCGCCGCGCTGATGATCGCCCAGAACGAAGCGCTGGACCACGCTCGCCACGTCGGGGTTATCGTGAACGAACTGCACGACCGCAGCCTCCTCGTTAAGACGATTCTGGCGAGCCCGGCTGCGTGTTAAGACCCCCGTAGTGGTCCCACTCTTCTCCCCAATCGAACTCATCCGATGCGTCCTCCGCAGTCTCTGCGGCGTCCCAGATGTTGTGAGTGCTCCCGTCGAAAGACTGCGCTTCATGGTGACGATGATCTCGAATGACGACGCTGTTCAGAGCGAGCTCCAGACCCCCAACAGGATTGTGAGTCCACAGCAGACGTATCTGCGCGAGCCGCGTGCGAAGTCGCCGCAGAGAGTCGGCGTTCTTCGCCACACACTGACGCGCTCCCGGTAGACCGCCGGCGAAGGGCCACAGCAGCGAGGGGTCTCCGATCGCGGCGGTGTCGTACTCGCGAGGGTAGTGAAAGCACGCCGCGCGCCAGTAGGTATACTCAAACAGCACGCCCTCCAACGTCGCTGTGATGTTTGGCACCTGACGATCGCGAAGCTCCCACCACCGATCGGTCTCGAATGCGACGAGATCCTCCTCCAAACGGTGAAACTCGTCACGGCCGAAAGCGTCCACCGCTGGGCAGTACTGCTCCGTAAAATAACCGTAATTTGGCGCCACTTTTACCTCTTAATTTAAGTGGGAAAGTGAGGAACAGTCTCCCGCCTAATTTGAATTACAGTAACCAATCGCAGATTACAAAGTTCCTGTTTTTACCACACAATCTCGCGCGCACACACACATCACACACACACACGCGTGATATAATATGCCGTGTCGGTGTGGGTCTACGACGCACATGCGCACGACGAACTACGACTGTCCGCTCAACACCTACAGAAAACCCAAGTACGCAGCGCGCCGATACGGAGGTTACGGCATGCCCCTCAAACCGATCCAACCGCAGCCGCTGCCTCTGTATCCAACGCTCGAGGACCGCCACAACGACCGCTTTCTCGGCCTCGAGAGCATCACGGAGGAAGACGTCGACGACTTCGAAGAGACGGAGACGTACCGCGACTTGGCGAACGCGCTCGTCGCGTTGCAGCAGCGACCTTCCCAGCAGCCGCTTCAGGTGTAATTGCTCAGGTCATCGTCATCGTCCTCCGGCTTGTTGCGGTCTTTGTGCGGAAGCCCCGCGGCGGTGGTTTTACCGACCGCCTTCGACTGCTGGCGGGCCGCCTTTGACTTCTTGCTCGATCGCATCCTTTTGCCCTCGGGGTCCTTCGTCTCGGTAGGAGGAGCATCTCTCGCTCTCTTTTTGGCCGCCGCTCTCGAGTAGCGCGGGTGAGCCTGCGGCGGAGCTACGGGTCCGGACTGGGGCGGCGGCCTACTGCTGCCCGCGCCCGCGCCCGCGATGCGCGGACGCCCCGGACGGACTCGAAACTGTCTCGGGTTATCCGGGTGAATTCGCTGAAACTCGACATTGCCCTGCTGCTCGGCCGTCAGCCGCTGCTGACGCGGGTTGTTACCCAACTGCCGCATCTCCATGTTGCTGTTGCCCTCCGGCACAAACTGCCTGGCTTTGCGGCCTATCGGTCTCCAAGACGATCCGCCCCCATTCGGATTCAGGGGCTGATTCGATTTTTTAGGCTTCCAGGTCGACGTGACATTACGCGCCGTCTCCCGACCGCGCTCGGCACGAGTACGCGGCATGCTGCACTATTCACATATCACAGAGATATAAATCAATCAACGACTGCTCTTTACTACTTGGTTATTCTTGAAAGTCCAGGATCGCCTGGGCTTCTCCACTTTCGTGACGAGCCGGATCTTGCACCGCACCGTCCGGCTGTGATTTCTGATCGCTACTTTGCCGGCCATGTTCAACTTTCCTCTGTACCTGTGCCACACATAATATTATATAGAGATGGAACAGGAAAGGGGCCATGACGTCTCAGAGGGCGGGACCCGCGCTCTCGTCGAATCGAGGACACTCGTATGTTAGCCATAGCACCATCCACGATCTCGTCGGGAGCGCAACCACTGTGTCTCTCAGCAAGCACAAGCCCCTGACGATTTCAGAGACCAATCCCACGACTAACCAGATAAGGACCACGGTGGACCACGTCGCCAATGGATTTACCAACAACGTTGTGGTGCGCTACGCGTGCACGGGCGATCCAATTCCCGGGCTGGAAGAAGACCATTTCTACGACATCAAAGAATCCTTGGCTGACTCTTTCCAGCTGGAGAGCCACGGCACAACGAGCGTCGTCTCCATCAGCGACCCTTTCCCATCGGGAACTCACACCCTCACAGAAGTCATGGCTCCGAGCTTGACCTTTGCAGGCGACCCCGGCACCGGCATCGAGTCGAGCGCCGACCGCACGCTGGAGATCGTGTGCGGCTCCCACCTCTCCACTCGTTTTACCGACAAGGAAGTCGTATTCGCTGGCGAATATATAGGTGAGTCGTCAGGATTCGGCGCCGATCAGCCTGCGCTAGGCAGCAGCGACCGGGCCTTCCCCAGAACGATCATTCGCACCAACCAGGGTGACGATGAAGCCGATTACGGACCGCTGGTGGATATTTGGGGGAAAAACGATACCGGTCTGTGCGTTCGGCACACTGGGTGGGTCGAACGTCCCCTGCAAAGGTTGTGGGCAGTCAACAGAGAGGAGGCCGACTGTTTCATCGAGTACATGAAAGCGGGCGACTCAACAAACAACAACGAAGACGACACGAGCACTGCAAACTGGGGTGCCGTCGGCTCCTGCTGGCACATGGGTATACTTGGCGATCAATACGACACAGACAGCACGTGGCCCACTCACACAGGAGGCAGTTCCTTTGGCGCAACGCCGATCGTCGACCACGGCGAGAACAGGTTCTCACTTGTCAACATGGGTGCCAATATCCAAACGGACTCGAACAACGGCACGGGCGGGTGGACGTGCTCGGGGACCAAGATGGAGGTCCACGGCGACCTGTACATTTCAGGCACCATCTACAGCAAAGACTCCGCCAGCAGCTCGGACACCTCCAAGAAGATTTACGACATGACCGGCACGGGCGCAAACATCGTTTGGGGCGGGAAGTCCTCGGGCACCTATACCAACACCATCGAGATTGGCGAGCCGGGAGTCGGGAGCGTGGCGTGGCCATCCGCCAACATATTCGGAAACGTCACTAACAGAGGTGTCAATATGTTCTGGGAGTGCCAAAAGACGTCAACCACCGGACGCGTTACCATGAAAATGGTACACGACACAACGACCATGTACACGGCAAACATTGTCATGCCGAACCTTCCCGACAATGCCAGCGGGCTCGCTACCGGGACGCTCTACAACGACAGCGGCACCCTCAAAATTGCCTAGTAGTATTAATACATTTGCTCTATAAACGCCCCCAACATCGTCCCTCGAACCGCCGCCTTTCCCTGCGACGCCATCATCGACATCGCCGCCCGGTCGTTGTGAAGCGCCTGGTGAAACGTCTTGTTCCATTTCGCCTTCGCCACCAGATCGCTGCCGTGCGCGCCGTGCCTCGCCCGCTTCCTCGAACCGCCGTCGCCTCTGAACCCGGCCGGATCCACCTCCTCCAACGGACGGCCCTGCGCGTCGGCCAGGGACTGGAAGTACGTGTTCCAATCGAAATTCTGCAGCTCCTCCCAATTCGCCGGCAGCCCGGCGGTCTCGCTCTCCCATCCCATGGCGAGACTCGAGCCCTCCGCCCACGTCGCGTCCGTTCCCGTTTCCTCGGCGAGAGGAACCCCGAAATGATGCGTGGGTTCCCCGTCCCCCTCGGCGACCCCCAGCATCTCCCCCTCGGCGGTGGCCTCCGCCGTCACCATCTCGGCGGCGGCCTCCGCCGTCGCCATCCCGCTGGCGGCCTGCTGCGTGTCCCCGTCGGGCCCCACCAATCCCGGCAGCTCGCTCAGGTGAAACGTGTTCGCCCACTCCGTGTACTCCATGTTTGACTGGTCGAAGTTATCGAACGCCGCCGCCAGCTCGTCGGCCGACAGGTTCGGGTACATCTGGCCGAACGACGCCAGCACTTGCGTTCTGTAGGGGTCCCCGAAACCGAGATCGTTCCACAGGGGCTCCCATGCGCCCGCCGCCGCGCCCTCGCCGAACGCGGCGTCGTAGTCCGCGTCGTTCTGGGACCATAGGTAATCCCAATTCATTCCAACGAAGAACCCTGAGGAGTCAAGGGTGGCTTGGTGGTTCATGCTGTACACCACGCGCGCTATCTCCATTCGAATGTCCGCCAGCGTGAATCCCGTCCGGGTGACCACTTGGTACCCCCACCCAGGATCGTCGTGGGTCTCCTGCCAATCGAAATCCTCCGTGCCGTGGTGGTACCACGTCGTGGTGGGGTCGCCCTCCTCGCCGTACGTCACGCCATCATCCAAATCGGACACTCCGAGCATGACCTCAATCAGCGTCTGGATGCCCACTTGGAATCTGTCCTGGTTCGACTGACCCTCGATAGCGCCCTGTCCCCCGATCAAGTCGACGAACCGCATCAGCGAATCTCGAACCCCCCTCTCCTCGGAGCTCCGCATGCTCTGCCGCAGCGCGTTGGCGACGAGGCCCAAGCTCTCTTTTTGCCCCGGCGGAAGCTCGGCGAACTCGGTGTTCCCGTGGGTGTTGATGACCGACATCACCTCCGACTTGTAGTTCGCCACCACCGCGTCCCACTCGATCCCGTTTCTCAGCATGCCGGCGTCCTGCCACTGCGCCACGTACACTTGCTGCTCGATCTTGCGCCACGACACGCCGTTCACGTTTAAGTTGAACCCCCCGTTCTCCTCGCTGGCGGAGGAAAACGTGAACTCCCCGCCGTACTGCTCGCACCAGCCCCAGAAGTCCAGATCCTCGCCGCCGAGCACGCCCTCCGCTTCGGTCTCGTGGTTGCCCACACGGTGGCCCTGCTCGTCGTAGGGATGCTCCGTATCCCAAGTTCTCCCGGTCGTCATCGAGTAGACCGAGTACATCATGTCCATCATCCACGGCTGCGAGTAGAATCCGTTATCGGTGCGCCACTCGGGGGGGAACCAGCCCGGTTCCTCGTCCCCCTCCGGTTCGGCCTGGGTGTATTCAGACGTGGCGCCGTGCTCGTCCGTCTCGCCCCACCACGTCCCCGCGCTGGTGCCGCCGAAGTGCCACCTCTGGTAGTCGTTGCTGGTCCAGTGATTGGTGTGCACTATTCCATTCATTTCGGAAAACACGGAACTCCCGTTCGTGCTCTGGTAGAGCGCGGGCGGACGCCACCACCACTCGCCATCCGCCCTGTGATCCTGAATATC
>Ga0098059_1001616_pt1 | contig 11169 bp, 24 predicted proteins | sample 20_taG_FD_92580 | JGI IMG/M metagenome (GOLD analysis project Ga0098059, IMG submission 92580) | Marine viral communities from the Subarctic Pacific Ocean - 20_ETSP_OMZ_AT15318 metaG | ecosystem: Environmental > Aquatic > Marine > Oceanic | place: Subarctic Pacific Ocean | collected 2015-01-19
GTAGCTTTGTAGATTTTAAACAAGCATATAAAGAAGCACCAACGAAAGTTCCTCTAAAAAAGGTAAAGATAAAGAGAAGAAAGAAATGAATATAGCACAAACAAGATGTAACACTTGTGGATGTGCATTAGCATTACAGTATGCCAAGTATAAAGATACTGCTGGGAATACCTATTGCTATGTATGTTATACGAGGTTACTATGAGTAAAAACCAAGCATTAGATATGCTGTCTGGATTCCTATTTGGTATAGGTTTTGGAATGATAATAGGAGTATACTTATTATGAATTTTAGAGGCCCTCCTCATATGGGAGAAGCTGGATGGTATATACTTTTAGGTGCTTTTATGACTCTATGGATGTTGATGATAATATGGTAGAGATGTGTGCATGGTGCAATATAGAACGAGAAGAATTATATATGGGTGGGGGTTTATATGTTTATAAATGTCCTAAGTGTAAAAGCAGAATGGAGTATAGAAAACAATGAATGAAGAAGAGAGATATAACAAAGTTGTAGAGAGAGCAAGATGGCTGTTGGACAACAGCGACTATCTATTTGAAAAAGCAATAGAGATGGCAGAAGAAGAATTAGAGATAGACGGAGAATTTAAATCATGGTAAAGACAAGAGAAGGTGAAGTGTTAGATAAAATTGCAGAAATAATGAAACCTCTTAGGGATATGGAAGCTGAGAATAAATTGTTAAAGGATTATATTGATAATATAGCCTGTATCATATACTACCAAATGCCTTTAAAGGAACAAGACTTATGGGTAGATGATGTAGTTGCGATGGGATGGTATAAAAAACCGGAGGATGAAGATGGTAGCGAGTAAAAACGAAATAGAAGAGATAGTAAGAGTTATGTGTCAATGGTTACCTGAGACATATGCTTATGATATGATGACAGAAGTATGGGATGTAGTTGGTCAGTATACTGATAATGAATCCCTTAGTGAGACTATACGTTTGATTGTAGAAGAGATAGAGAATCAAGACCACATTAAGTGGGATGGTATAGAAGAGATGAGATGAGTGGTGATTGGAGTTTCTATAATGTCAAATACTGTAAAATATGTAGTGATAGGATTCGCCTTAGTCAGCACATCCTTTATGATGGCACTTGTTTTGGATGTTTGGAGGATATAAGAGATGCCAAAAAAGATAAAAAGCGTAAAGAAATCGAGAAGCTCAAAGCCCAAGTCGATTGGGATGACTAAATATACCCTTGAAGAATTACAAGATATAGTTGATAAGGAAGAGATAAAGGAATTAAACAAGAGATATGATGAAGCCACTATAAAGTCTAATGCAGAAAAGGCAAAACTATATGACTATTATAATGATACATCACAATTATACTTGTTAGGTAGGCTCGGATATAAACCACCACAAAGTTATATTACTGATAAAGTTTCACAGGATATGATAAGAGATAAGAGAATAGAATTACAGACTGATATAGATAATATATTTTATTGGAGTGCATTTTTAGTTAGTATGATTGCTTGTGGTTTAGTTATTGGGTTAGGTTTATTATTTAAAATGAGTGGCGCATGAAATGGTATAATATTAAACAAACAATACGAGAAGTATTAGGAATGAGTTTTAATTATAAATGATTCTATAGCCCTATTTAGGCTATATGGTATATCTATAGGCTCTATTAATATATAGCTTAATATATATATACCGAAAGCTTTATATATAACCATGCTCTATATAGATATATAGCTTTAGTAGAGCTATATGAGTGGCATGGCATGGCTAAGAATACAGGAAAGAACTTTGAGAATGAGATAAGACGGAGCCTCAAGAAAGCAGATATATGGTGGTTCCGTATACAGGACACCAATGACGTCAGCAGATTTGTTAAAAAGGCAGTCGCCGAGAAGCAACCAGCTGACTTTATGGCTGTGTATCGCAGTCGGCCTATCCTTATCGAGTGTAAAACCACTCGCAATCTTACCTCTTTTCCTCTTTACTATGGTAGTAGCAGGTCTATACCTACACACCAAGTTAAGATGGCGATAGAGGCACAGAGACATGGGGCTTTAGCATTTATAATAATAAGAAGAGACGAGCCGAGAAATAAGCGTGTTTGGGCTATAACCCCTGAACAAGCTGACTATCTTTACAAAAGAAAAGATGGGAAGAGTATTAGTTGGAAATGGTTTCACGCTAATGCATTTGAATTAAAAAAATTAAAGACTCCAATAAGATGGGAACTTATACCATTATTGGAATCACATTTGTGAGAGATATAAGCAGACCGAAAGCTTTAAATACCCTCTCGCTATGACATTAACAAGGTGATAAAATGAAAAGCAGAACAGCAAATCAGTTGGTAGAAGCAGTAATGCACTACCAAAAAACAGGAAACCACAAACAAGTGGTGATAAATTACAACCCTGAGAACCGAACACAATTCGATTTTAAGGGATGGAAACATGAGAGAGACCATCACTCTCCACGAGCTATACTTCCAGAAGATATACTCGTAAGTAAAGATGGAAATATGCTTGTAGTAGGATATGACAATAGATATAACTTAAAACAGTTTTCATCTCAAAATCCTCAACATATAAGAGCATATAGAATGGATAGAATATGCTAAGTGAGTTTGTCAAGTTAATAGATTCAGATGACGAGATAGTTGATGTCAAAGATTTATTTAACGTAAGAGACAAACGCAAATGGCAGAAATGGATTGATATATTCGAAACCATACAGATAGATAAAGTAGCAGTTGGTTTAAAGGAAGTCTCTGAGACATATAAGTTAAACAAAACTGAAGAAATAACTATCTTAGCCTACGTCAAATTCCTTGAGTTAATGATAGCAAAGGTAGAGACAGTGGGGCGTATGGAGAAAGAAATGATGACTAAGGTTGAGCAAAAGTCTCCTGAGTCAAATAGTGAAGGAATGTATGGGTAGAAAGAAAGGAAACTTGGGGCGTAGAGTCCCAGCTTTTATAGGGAACCCACCAAACAAGGAGATATATCCTGAATGGTGGCAAGACGAGGAGAACCTTATGAGGTTACATCCGTCATATCCCCAAAGGAGTAAATATGTGGAAAGACAAAAGAAACAAAAAGACTAACAATATAGACGATACGTTTAATGAATTGTTAGATGCTTGGATGGATATGTTAAGCATATCTATGCCAATGGCCAATATGAATGATTGGGTAGAAGTGCCCTCTAAAGCTAAGAAAGCTAACCCTATGTCATATGAAGATAGAGATAAAGATATAGTCTTTACTATTGATATGCCGGGTGTAGCTAAGAAAGATATAGATATAAGTATAGAAGAACATTCTATAAAGGTATCTGCTCAGAATGAAAAGGGCAGAAATTATAACTATACTCGTAGATTTAAACCGACGGTAGACGAAAGTAGTGCTGTTGCCACTTTTAAGAATGGTGTATTAGATATTACTGTTCTAAAAGTAGAGGAAAAGGAAAAAGGAACGAAGGTGAATATAAAATGAAACAAATAGGAACTGTTAAGCGTATAGACCAATATGAACGTGTATATGTACCAAAGCAAGTTATGGAAGCTCTAGGAATAGAGAAAGAATCAGGACATTGTGTATGGGTAGAGACCGAACATGGTTTTATGCTTAAGAAAGCAAACGTAGAGATAGAAGAGTGAGCAAGGACAAGAAACTACAGTTCAATCGAATCTGGGCAAAAGGAGGGAAAGCAAAGCAGACCCTTCTCCAGAAGGTTGCTGTTAGAGGATTAGAGACTACTGAAAAAATCTGTTTTGAATATTACATGGGTTGGATTAAACCCTTTGTAGTTACAAAATGGGGAAAGGTAGAATGGAAGAACCCATATTGGGATAGGAATTTTAGATATGCTAGACGAGGAAAGAAACGATTTAAAAGACAAAATAAGGATAAGAACGGAAAATCACGTAGGTGATTGGACACCGTTTGTCAAAAACGTAGAGGATTTACTCAGTCATATAGATGAGTTATCTGCTGGTATAGATGAACTACAGAACGAGATTGGTGAAGTGAAAGGAATGGTGAAGAATTTGAGAAAAATATTAATAAAACTGGAGGTCATAGATGACAGATTTATCTTCTAAAGATGATGGAAATCAGGCTATGACAGATATGGCTGGAGAGTTAATCCAAGCAAAAATGGATGCGGCTCGGCAGCCACAAAATTTGACTCATCTATTAAAATTAGGTTGTTTCCATATGGAAATTGTCCCTAATAAGAATATAGATGTTGAGACTGTCTTTAAAGAGGTTATATCAGACTTACATGCTAAGTTTGGTGATAAAATATTAGAGATAGATATAAAAGGCTTACATGCTGAACAAAATGGAGTTATGCACGGATGAGAACTCCCGAAGCAGGAACTACAGTAGGAAAATGCACCTTTTGTAAAGATTATATTATAGAAGGTATGGGTAACAGAGCTAAACATGCTACTGTTAAAAGTGGACATTGGATGTGTGGTGACTGCGTGTTGGGTATGAAAGATATTGTTCTTGATGCTTTTATGGATTACCATAAAGAAGCAGATAAGGAAAAAGAAGAGCTACTGGCTCAAGTAAAAAAGTATGGATGGTCTGTAAACCCTGAAACGGGAAAGCTACAAAAGCTTTAAATAGACCCCTGTACATATAGGAGAAGTGATTAAAATGGCTGAACAAACAGAATTAGTAAATGTAGGCGGATTATTCCGCAATGAAAGCAAGAAAGGTGACGTATATTACTCTGGAAAGAGTGAAGATGGCACTAACTATGTTCTATTCAGGAACGCATATTGGAAAGAAGGTGAGAATAAACCTTACTTCCGATTAATGAAGAAAGTTCCCGTAGGTTCTGCACCAACTAAGGTGCAAGACTGATGGAATATAGCGACTGGGTTGAATCTAATGGTAGGGTATGGTTACACGACGATATGACTGCTTTAGGGCAGTTTGCATACGTCAACCCTATTATTAGAGCAAACCATTGGCATAATGGTAGGAAAAAAAGGTGTTATAAGAATGATTATGAAAAGTGTTTTAGCTGTGAAAAAGGCGTTCCAAGTCAGTTGGAATATACTTATGGAATTTTTACAGTTAGTAAAGACAAAACTGTCAGATACTTATCAACGAATCTCTCTACTCATAACTCTATTCAAAGAAGCTTCGCCCAGCTTCTTGAAGAGAATGTTAACCCTTGTTCGATTTTATTCGAAATTCACAGGGGGAAAGTAAAAACTGCTACTGGTAGAGAAGTTAAAGGATATAACCTTAGTGGAATGATAGATATACAAGATGGTGAAATAACTACCTTAGCTACTCCATTTATAGATGAAGTAGATAGGCCGTCTCCCTTCCCTGATGAAGCTGAGTGGGTTGTTCCACGAATAATAGCTGACGGGTTGTTAGATAAAGATGGACATGAATTTGACCTTATATCTCTATTCTTAATTATGAAAGATAGGTTCCCCAGTCATACGGATAAAGATTTAAAGCAATATGCTATAAGATTAATAAATAATGGCACGTTAGATTTAAGACGTGCTGTGGAGAACGCATGGGAAATTTAGAAGATAAAAGAAGATTAAGAAAAGAAAAAGATAAGCAGTTATATGATGGTGACGTAGTTATATCAGAAAAGGATGAGCATATGTATATACCTTTTGTAAAAAGAGGTAATGATGAGACTCGCCCGTGGATATATAAAGGATTTTATCGTATGCCAGATGGAAATATAGATATGGAAATGATTAGAATGGATGGACATATAGAGTTGAAAATGAATGGTGTAGATAATCATAAAGAGTATATGGGTAGAGCTGTAGGAGAATTTATAGACAAAGTATATAAAGAAAGCCCTCACGATGCTCAAACTGTGTCTATCAAGGAACATGAAACTGAGACTGACTTATTAAAGAAAGAAATTGCACAACTACATGAACGCCATGAGAAAGATAAGATTATAGTAGAGCGATTTAGAAAGTTAATGGAAAATTTAGAATAATGGAAATACACGATATAGTAAGATATTTACATAATGTGAGAAAGGAAGATGGAAGTGCTAACCCTATCATTGGAGAAGATGAACTAGGGGTAGTAGCTACTCTATCTTACTTACTTGAAGATAACAACTTTGTTATAAAAGCATATAGTGGTACAGGAAAGACTGTGATAATGGATGCAGTATTTGGGCTTTTGCCTGATGAATACTACCATACTATTGAACACTTATCTGAAACTGCGGTTTGGTACGAGATGGATAAAATCAATCGTGCTAGATTTATTGCTATTCCCGAAGCGCAGAAGTTACCCGAAGGGGTAATGGAAGTAATTAAGACTTGGGGAGACCAAAGACCTGCCATGAGGAAAAGAACTGATGTGACTGTGCAGGATGTCGTAGAACAGAGACTCAACCCTAAATACACATTTATGTGTGTTGCAGTTGAGAACAACAAAGGTTCATCATATTTTGATGCTGAGCTGGAGAGACGTTGTATGATAGGTCACACAAATCCAACATCTAAACAAACAGAAGATGTTATTAAACATAAGTTAATGGACTCGGCTGTGCCGAAGTCTACATTAACTACAATGTCCAGTGAAGAGATAGAAGCATTACAAAGGCATATAGTGGATGCTATCGGTAGAAGAGACGATGAGAATGCTATACTGATACGAAACCCGTGCGCTCCTTTTATTTCTGAGGCCATACCGTCTTTGTTTCCTGTTGCAAGGAGTAAGGTTATATATTTATTGAAAGTTATTAATGCCGTAGGCCGATTTTATCCAGATGAAGTGATGAAAGTCGAGAAGGATGGTGTTACCTATGGATTATTGACCCCAAAGCACACTTGGTTAGGACTACGCATCTACTTGAATTCCTTCATCAATGAATGTCTGCATATGCCATCACACGGAACTGACTTACTTAAGTTATTCCCAGATACTCGTATTGATAAATTTGGATTAGCAGGTTCAGAGATTGTTAAGATGACATCACGTGAGATTCGGTCTGCCGCCAAGCGTGCAGGGCTACCATTTACTAAATTAGAACCAGTATTACAAGGTTTACTTATGACTGGTTTTCTAGAAGAGAAGGAAGAAGATGGTAGAAAGTATTATTTTAAGAGTCCGTTATTAAGAACTCCTGAAAGTAAGGTAAAGTGGAATGACCTTATATCTGAAACAAAGGGGTTTGTTAGAGAACATTGGCCTGAAGTGGCTGAAGAATATATAGAAAGGTATTGCGAAGACGTAAAAGCAATAGACCCTTTCACTGGTGAAGAAGTTAAGATAGCTGCCGACGCATCTGATGCAGGTAGTATTGAAATTGTTGCTGGTGAATTTCCTGAGTTCTTTAAATGTAAAGAAGATTGGGAATGGGTTGAGAAAAATGAATGGGATGAAGTTACATTCTTATTAAATGTTAAAGGTGATTATGGGAAAGAAGAAATTGAAACAATCAAAAGCTGGAAGCTCGGAAAGAAGAGCAGGTAAATTACCAAGAGGTGACCAACAGTATGCTATTGTCAGAGAAATGTCTGGAGGTAGTCGTATGGTAGCTCTTTGTGAAGATGGTAATAACAGAATGATTAGGATTCCCGGAAAACTTAAACGGAGAATGTGGTGTAGAGTTAATGATATAGTACTAATAAAACCTTGGCCTGTACAAGGAGATAGGAAGGCGGATTTAGTATATCGTTATCTACCAGCAGAAAGAAACTGGTTATACCGTAGGAATATGGTGCCAGAGGATTTAGTGATATAATGGATTTTGAAACATATAAAATTTGGACAAGAAGTACAGCAGTCTATCCTAAAGATAGAGAAGAAGAATACCTAATGATAGGTTTAGCAAACGAAGTTGGAGAAGTACTAGGTAAGTATAAGAAACAGGTTCGTGGAGATGGAGATAAATACAAAGAGATTCGTGGAGAACTTGGTGATGTTTGTTGGTATCTAGCAAGATTATTTGATATGTACGATATGACATTAATAGAAGTATTACACGAGAACTATCTCAAACTAGAAGATAGAAAAAGAAGAGATGTGATTAAAGGTGACGGGGATAATAGATAATCATCCAGAAGAATCTGCTCGCAAACAGTGGTGTGAATTATTACACACAGCATGGATGTATCATCAGCAAATGGTAAAAGATACTGCAAGTCCTATTATAGGTGCAGAATTTAATGATGAACAAGTATTTCATATGGGTATATCTGTTGCAATCCAAGATGCCATAGCACTAATCCAACAAATGGAAGCGTATGGCTACTTCGAAAAAGAGGAAGATAACGACGAAATGCCACAACATTCGAGAGGGCCAGCAGGATGAGCTGGACAGATTATAATAGCCCCAATCACCTTGATATAATCTTCTTTGGTATAGTGTGGACCTTCCTAGTGATAGAATACTATTTATGGAGGGTGAATTTCAGATGAAAAAACCCGGATATCCTATGATAGATGCTATATATGTTATTTATCATAGAGAAGATGTTAGATTAAGGATAGAGAAAGGTCTTAGTGAATTAGATAACGACGTTCCTATTAAATATATAAAAGGTCCTAATGGTAATGACCCTCATTTTTCTAAATGGTTATTAGATAATGATTATAGACCTATGCCTAATTGGAAATTAGGTTTAGACCCTAATCCAGAAGGATATGCATTCAGAGATTGGCATAAGAGAGACCACAAGTATGGTGAGATTGCTTGTGCTATAGGACATTTATCTGCTTGGAAACAAGCAAAAAAAGATGGTGCGAAGTGGCCTTTGTTTTTAGAACAAGACGCTATACCTAATACGATATATACATGGAAAGAAGCATATGCAAAGACAGAATATTATCTAACTCAGTTAAATAATAGGTCTATGGACTGGAATATTTTATATGCGGGGCAAGCGGATGCTTGTGAAAGTGACCCTATAGTAAACCCTCATTTTAAAATTCAAAAAACCCACTGGACATACTGTTTACATTCTTATATTTTAACTCGTAAAGCGTTAGATGAGATACTAAGTCATGATTTTGAGCATCATTTATGTGTGCCTGATGACTATATACCTGCCTTCTATTCAGAAGGACATCACGCTATACATCCTAACTTAAGACATCTCGGAGGGAGACTTCGGGCATATAACATGGAGACTATGCCATTTATACAAGAACAGGGTACAGAGATAGGCTCTCATAAATTACACAGTGATACTGAGAATAGCCCTTATATAAGTGATAGTTTTTTCATAGAGATAGGAACTTCTGACTTTGATACATTAGAGCCATTGGCTCAACAAGGCTGGAAGGGGATATTTGTAGAGCCTATTGGAGAGTTATTAAGTAAAATAAAACGTTTTGAAGGCTGTTATTATGAAGAATCAGCTATATTAGACTATAACGGGACTACAGATATACAATATTATGACCTTGATTGGGCTAAACAGTGGCAAAGAGGTGTAGGTTCTACATCTGATATTAATAATTTCAATGCTAATCCACAATTTAAAAAACATGTCAAGAAAAGAGCAGTAAATGTAATGACTCTTGATAGATTGATAGATAAATACGACGTTAAGAATATAGATTACCTTAAAATAGACATAGAAGGAATGGAATGGGCTATATTACAAGATTACACTTGGGAAATTAAACCTAAGAAAATTAAATGTGAGTATGCACACTGGCCAAGTCACGGTATAGAGTTAGGGAAGTATGTAGAAATGTTAGAATTTATGAATTACAAAGTTACAATATTAGAGGAGGATTTTATAGCTGAGTTATGAAACCAACATATTATGAAGCCTTGTGGCACAACTGCAACATATGTAGAATACATTACATGGCAGAACAACCACACCTGAGAGCATACTTATGTGACGAATGTTGGAACAGTGTGCCTCATTTTGTAGTCAAAAAAACTCCAGTTCCGAAAAAGAAAGACGAATGGAGTTGGGCAACGATAGCTTTATATACCCTAGGCAACCTGTGTTGTCTAACAATAATAGGATATTACTTATGGATAAAATAAAAACAAGATGGTGGATATGCAATTGTGTGCATGGACATCAAAACTGCAAATGCGACGGAAAGACTGGAAAGAAGATACGATGAGCTTAATACAAGGACAAGGAACGAGAGCAACGAAAATGGATGCTAGTGCTAGTTTACTGAGAAAGGTAAATAAAAAACTAGACCGAATTATAGAATTATTAGAAGAAGGTAATTCATGAGAGTACCTCTAATTGGAATAAGCAGTCCTTACACTAAAAACATGGAGACCGGTGACCTCCAGACTATCATGTGGCGTAACGGGATTAAGGAAGTGTATGGTAATCCATACGAGCCTTACGTATACGTTCAGGATAGCGAAACAGGGCATCAATACAGCTTAACAGGGCAATCAGGCTCAATTTTGCTGCGTAAAGAGCCCTATAGAGCCGGAGAAGAGCTTCCATCGAGCCTAATATTAGATGGAGGCCGAGAAAATATAATGGATAGGCTCGCAATAGAGCATCCAGATTACTTTTATGGATTTCCTAATGACCAACCATTGAAAACTCTTTGTTTTGATATAGAGACACATTCACCTGACGGGTCGTTTCCCTTCGGGGAAAACTACCCCGTCGTGGCAATCGGGATTGTCACGTCAACCGGTGAAAGAGAAGTCTATCTGTGGGATGGAGAAGATGATAAGCAGGTTTTAATCGATTTTGCCTCGTTTATCAATAAGTATGACCCTGATGTAATCTATGGGTATAACTTAGTAGGGTATGATATACCTCAAATTTTATTTAGAGCATCATATCACGGTATGACCAACTACAAAAAGTTATTAAATAGAGATGGGTCAGACTACGGTTGGCAACCATCTAAGGACAGAGATGACCTTAGAATGAAAGCAGGAGGAAGAGTGATAGTAGATGTCTTGAGACATACTCGTCTAGACTACGCACTATCAGGACTACCACGTGGACTTAAGCCTGTGAGTAGACATTTTGGACTAGAACCTATTGAATTAGATTTTAGTGAAAATGATTTACTCGATTACAGTCTTTCTGAAATACACGAATATGTCCTGTCTGATGTAGATTGTACGAAGTTCTTGTTTGACAATTACTTTCCACGTCTTGAATTCACAGCGGAATTCATAGGGGTGCCACTAGAA
>Ga0098059_1001617_pt1 | contig 11165 bp, 13 predicted proteins | sample 20_taG_FD_92580 | JGI IMG/M metagenome (GOLD analysis project Ga0098059, IMG submission 92580) | Marine viral communities from the Subarctic Pacific Ocean - 20_ETSP_OMZ_AT15318 metaG | ecosystem: Environmental > Aquatic > Marine > Oceanic | place: Subarctic Pacific Ocean | collected 2015-01-19
CCTTTGGCTGTATTATTTACATTATTTCTATCTATTCCAACTGTAAAAGATTGTGCCCTACAAACTCCTTCAGCTCTATCATAAGTATATCCATAAGCTTCGCACTGTGCTTGGTTAGGAGTTATATTAGAAGTACTACCATTAGTAAATGTTACTATTCCTATTGGACTTATTTCATAAGGGGCTAGGTCAAAGCCATTTCTAAATGGTATTGTTGTTAATTTTGTCATTAAGGTATAAGTATAAATTCAACTGTTGCTAAGTCGTTTGGTTTGTAATCTATTTTATTTACTCTGTATTCTCTGTTTTTAATCATTACAGTATCAAAGAAATTAAATGAGTTAATGTCAGAAGGACTTAAATTAACTTTCAAAGTCATAATTCTTGTGTCAGCATTATATAGTTCATAATAATAAGGAGACCAATATTTATTAAACAAATTATTCATAGCTGTACTCCCAAGTCCAGGCATATATTGACATTCCCCAAAATGAAAATCTGCTGTTGTAGCTGAAACACTTGGTACTTGTGATAAGTGGCTAAATTGTAAAAATGTACTTGCGTCTTCAGCAGTACCACCATTTTGTGCAGGAATATAATAAGTGCAAGATGATAAAGTCTTTATTCCATTATTATACATTATTCTAGGTGAATTATCAAAACCTTCAGTAGTTTGTGCATCAGCATTATAAGAATAAATAGCAGGGGTAATTAAATCAGGATATTGTGTCATTAAAGGTTTAGGAACTGTTGCTGCAAAAGGTTCTGCTACAATTTCATCTTCTCCTGTTAATACTGTAAACGCTGTAGCGTCAAACTCTTTACTTCCATATAAATGACCACCTACTGAGTTTTTATAGTTCATAAAAGGATAATCATCTTCATCTTCAACAAACTTGAAAATTGTATCTTTCTTTAAGTCTGTCAGGGGTTTTAATTTTATAGCTGTAATATCTATCTTATCTGTCCAATCGTAAGCAATACCTCTTGAAGCTAAACTTAAATCTGAAGTTGTACCACTTGATGTATTATGAATAAAAACATTTGAATAGGGTTCAAACAAAATATTATTAGGATTATCTTTATCAGGAATGGAAATCAAGTTAAACATTGTGATAATTCCTTTTAAAAAATCCCATTGTCCTGTTTCACCTCGTAAGCTTTGAAATATTGCATTCCTAAGAACCCCTTGTATATTCAAAGACACATAAATTCTTACAGGAGTAGCTATTCCAACATCTTGACCACTTGGATAAGGATAAGTATTTAACCTAGCACGACCTGCAATAGTACTTTTCCATTGTAATTCTAAAGTGTCTCCTGCATTCATTACTTGTGATAAATTTCCACTATAATAGTCATTTTGACCAATTGATTGAGGTAATCCGTTAATTAATATAGTATCAAAAACATCACTATAATTAGTTCCTCCATTTGTTATTGTTATACCTGTAATTGCAGTTCCTGTCATTGTTACACTAAAAGTAGCTCCTGTTCCTGAATTTATACCACTTGATGCTATTGTAAGAGTAGGTGCTGAAGTATAATACCCACCTTCTACAATATTTGTTCCTGTTACTACACCATTTGTTTCAGTAAATTGTATAATAGCACTTCCTGTTGCAACCTGATTTTGATAAGCTAACGGTTGTGGAGTACCACCAGAAGGAGTATAAAGCCATCTAAACTGTAATGCTGATGGTGCTGAAGAAAATGTAGTTATATAACCTGAGAAGTCAAAATTTGCATTAGATTGACCTGAAGGACTAGTAAACCTATAGGTACTGTCATCATAACCAAAATCTGCACTAAAGTCGTCTTGTGATACAGGTACATTTACCCAAGATGTAGTAGATAAAATAGTAGGCTGTCCTGATGTATATAAAGCAAACCCTGAAGTGTCTAATGTATTAGGATTAACATCACCACCACTAGACCAATTAAAATCCATATAAAGCTTTTCAAAATCAAAATCACCACCTGTAGCAATAGATGTGTTAAAAAAATCACTTTCATAAGTAAAAGGGATTTCATCAAATATTCTATCTATAAGATACTTAATACTTATAAAAGGTCTGAAAGTACTTTCTAAATTTGGTATTACAGGGTAAGCTGTGGATGGGTTTACTGTATATTGATGTGTCCAATCTACAAAAGGAAATTTTATAGTGTTATTATCATCTCTGAAGCCTGAAGTATTAGGGAATGTAAATGTTGGTCCTGTTCCTGATCCATTCCAACTATTTTGTATATTTGTTCTATTATATTCTAGCTCTAATTCACCAAAAGAAATATCTGCAAAAGTTTTATTTTCTAATATATCTTTTAAAGCTACAACTTCAGAATAAAGATTTACATTGTAACTTATTTCTCCTTCTTTGTCAGACATATCTATAAGCCTTAAATATCCTTCAAATAATAAAAAACCATCTTGTTTTAAAATGCATTGTGTTTTAACATACGGGTTAAAGTTAAGCCCTGTATCTGTTCTTGTTACTTCAAAAATATTATCAAAGATTTGATTGTTTCTTTTTGTTGCAGGAAGTTTAAAAGCTTTTGAATAAGACTGAACTTTCTCAGCTACATTTTTAAAATCATCAACACTTAATGTTAAAGGGATATCTTCATCTTCATAAAGGTCGCATATAACTTGACCATCTGCAAGGTCTGTAAAGACTAGATTTTGAGGATTAAGCGTATCAATTATTTTAATACTATTTACAATACAACTTTTACCTAATGCAGAGCCATCCCAATCAAAACTTGCAGTAGCACCCCCACCTGTATAAGTAAAGTTTTCTGTCATACTTCCAAGTGCAGGCGACCACAATTGAGACTTAAAAGCAAACCCTGTATCATCATACATATTAAACTGAAAATCCCCTGCATCTGAACTTCCAAAGTCTACAGTAATAGTATAATTCACTCCTACTGTAAGGTTAGATAGTTTCTGATATATTCCTGAATGATTTGGGGTTGTTACATAAGCACCACTAAATAAAACATTTCCACCTACAACCTGTGGTTGGGTAATATTATAATAATAAGAACCCCCTGAAGTGTGGTATCTATACCAAGTATTTGGAATAGAAACAGGTTGATTAATTACTGCTAATTGCTGCACATCAGCTTGGACACCATTATAACTATATAAAGATGTAGAATTTAAATCTGTAAAAAGTCCACCATTTACCAAATATTGAATAGTAAGAGGGTAAGATGTAGAGTTATAAACTCCATTATAACTTTGTGGAAATACTATTAATTGTACGCTCATTATACTGATTGTGTTCTTAGGGTTTTCGTTTTTTCTACTTCAAAAGTGTATTGTATAAGTTTATCATTAGCTACTGTCTTTGTTGTAAAGTTCTTACTTTCAATTCTAACAGGTGTTACATATTGATTGAGTGCTGAATTAGCTGCGTCTGTCTGAAAGCCATCTAATATATAAACCTCAGGGCTGTTCATTAATTCTTCAAACATTGTATTGTGGTCTTCATTTAAAAAGTCTGTATTTATTTTTATTTTCTCAGTAGCATTAACTCTGAAAGATTTTTTACCACCTTTATAGCTATCAACTCTGTAAGTGCTTTCATTCCAAGTTCCTGCTAACTGATTATTTGTAGAACCTTTAGTTGATATGCTCCTTGTAGATTTTTTATTAAATGTAAAGTAATCCCAAACACCATATTGATTTAACCAACAAAGTCTGATAGGTTCATAACCCCTACCATCAGGACAATTTACATTTATTCTATAATCTTGTGCTCTATAAGAACCTGCGTCCTGAATACGAACTATATAATGACCGCCCTGAATAGTTCCTGCTGCAACTAATCCTGCAAACATTGTAGTACCATCACCTCGTAAGTTAGCAGGGAAACAACCAAAGTACAATAACTGATAGCTAGTTTGTGAATTAAATGTGTTAAAAGCACCATTATCCCAAGTTCTCATTATAGACTCAGCATTAAGGTAACCTCCATTACTGTCATAATACCATAAGTCAACTCTGTCTATACTTGTAACTGGGGATAGTGTTTCAGGATATATAAAAGCAAGTGTTCCATAATCTTCTAAGTTTGCTGATTGAGTAGTAGGTGCATTTGTTAGAAACTTTTTTGTATTGTTATCTAAGAAAAAATCAGTCATCCAATTCCAACCAAAATTCTGATTTGCATTTCCACCATATTCTAATAAGTCTGTTTCTTTTAAGTACCCATTAAAAAGAGTAAAAGTGTCTGTATTTACTTCTTCACCACACGCTTCTCTAACAACATTATCGTTTTGTTCATTACTACAATCAGTTGCTCCTATATATTCTATCTTGAATTGAATTGCTAGGTATCTGACATTGTTAGTGTTCCTAGAGTATTTATCTACTAAATGAATAGGAAATGGTATAACTTCAGCACTTGCCCCTTTATATTCAGCAGGTTCTAAACTCATATTATCTGCTTTAACATAATTCTCTACAATATTACTGAAGTTAAATATACCTACTCCTTTATTATTAGGTGTGGTCTTAAAAGTTCCTATTAGATTAGTACTTGTATTTAAGTTAGGTGGTGTTCCTGAGCTTATGTGTACCTCTGCAACAAACTTTACTTTTAATTGTTGTGCTACAATAGTCATATTTGAAACTGCAAAAATTATATCTTGTCCTACAGGTAGTAATTCAAACTTAGGTTGTTGTTCTATTATATTTGGCATTGTTCTTTTTTTAACTAATTATTTTTTGATGTTTTAAATTGTCTATTATGCTTTCTTTTAAAGACGCTCCGAACTTTCCACTAAACTCTTTCATACCTAACATTAAAGGTTTCTGAAAGAAGCTTATCCCTTGTATTCCTTTTTTACCGATACTTCTAGCAATTAAAAACTTTAGAGTTTTTCTCGACATAAACTTTCCTGCTTTATCTCTTGGAGCTATGCCTTTTTTTACTACCCACTTGTCAAGTGCCTTAGTAGGTGGCTGTGAATGTCCTTTAGAGTTTTTATATCGGAAAGGACTTACAAGAGTTTTACCTTTGTAATTTGTATAACTTCTTTCTTGTTCTGTTCCTGAAACTCCCTTATCTACAAATTTACCATAAGGAAGCATTTTAAATTTTACAGTAATTAAACCCTTATCAGCAGTAATAAAAAAACCAATAGACTTTTCTAATTTTTCACCTTTATCAGCTTCAGCTAAGTTCGCTTTTGCTTGGTTTATTACTTGCCTTCCAAAGCTATTAAGATATCTTTCAAGAGCATCTAATTTCATTACACTAAACCTGCAAAAATTTCTACCTGAATATCAGTTGATGCTGAAGGTCTTACTTCTACAGTAACTAAGTCTTCTAATGTAGGAAAAGCAGGACTTGCATCTTCTTCTCCAATTAACACTTCTTCAGTTTGGAATAATAGATGAGAACCTCCTGCTCTTACAGTTATTTGGTAGTTTGTAGCTGCTGTTACAAAAGCCACTTTCATATCTTGGTCTGTACTTAAATTAGTTATCCTTAAGTATTTACAATTCTCTACATCTAAAGCACCATCAGCACCATAAGGAGTAGAATTAAATACTGCAACTGTTGTAGTCTGTGAATGAGTACAAGTTAATATTCTTTCAAATACATCTACTATTCCTGTAGTTGTAAGCGTGTTTGTTGTTCCTCTGACAGCTCCGTTTAAGGTAACTCCTTCTGAGATTGTTGTGATTAAGTTTGCCATTTTATTTTTATAATTTTATTGTTATTTTAAATTTCTTCCATCCTATGTGTACTATTAATCTTCCTATCTTAAATTTTAGCATTAGTAACCCGCACCTGTATCAGTAACAGGAATATTACAAGTTTCAAAATCGTTCTGAACCAATACGCCTAATGTAAATACATATCCACAACATAAGTTATCAAACCTTTCCTGAAACGGCTCTATTGTAAATTGATCTTGTGTAAAATAGATAGGTTCATTTATATCATCAACTCCTGCTATTGATTGTCTTGAACTATGCCTTAACATACCTATAATGTCTGTGCATATTTCTAAAGTCTGATTGAATACTTCCTGTTCGTTATTCTCTCTATCTATTAGCTTAGTTAAAAGCTCGTGCTGTTTAGTTTGCCAATCTGACTTTTCAGATACCATATCCATTATAAAGATTTGAAAATTGTAAGTTAATTGACTGTCTCCTGTAGTTACTGATGTTGGATTTATGTGCATTAAAGGAAACTTCTCCATCTTTTCCAGATTGATGTCATACACATCTCCAACTGAAGTAGTACTTATTTGTTCGTGATACTCACCTAATCTAAGTAAAGTATTGACTACATTATTATATGTCTTATTATTTACCATTTCTTTTTACTTTATTTTGTGAGTTTAAGTCTGTTTCATAACTTAACCAAGTCAAGCATTCTAACAATCCTAAATTCGTTATTCTTTCTAAGTTTACTATCTCAGCATTACACAAGCGATAAAAAACACCGAACCACGACCACTTCTCTGCAAAGCTTTCAGAAGCTATTGCGTCTTCGTTGCCTTCAGCTGCTCCATCAAATACAATGGCAAAATCTCTGATAATTCTTTCCCTAAATTGTAGAAAAAAAAAAGAGCTGCCTGTACTTGCTGAGCTGACATCTTTTTCATTTCTTCCGTCCTAAGCCGAATATCTCCATCATAAGCGTCAATAATATAAATATCATTCTTCTTTTCTTTTATCGGTCTATAAAGAACAGCACATATTTCAGGTAAATGCTTTTCCATTCCATTCTTCATAAATGTTTCTAAGTCGGCATACTCCCCTAATGTTATACTATCCAAATCAGGATGAAAGCCGTACTCAATACCATCTATTTCAATAATCCTTTTTAGCTTTGTATCTTGCTTTTGCTGTAAAGCTGCTATCCTGTTCATTATAACTGCTACATCTGACAAAGCTAATTCCTTTACCAACTGCTTAGGAATATTAGATAACGCTGCTATTGTTTCAGTTGCTTCTTCTGTTTTAGTTCCTGTTTCAAAATCAACAAGTTGCAACCACTTCTCAAGAGTTACTTCTTCCCAACTGTTAATCAATTTGAACTCTTTTACTTTACCTTTCTTTTTGACTTTTACTTTCATCTGTTATATAATAGAAATTTGTTGTTTTTAGTTTACTGTACATAATACTTCCCTGCATTAGGGTTATCTAAGTGATAAATAACATTATATCTAACACCATCAATTGCGTGGTTATAGTTGTCTACATAAAGTTTAGAACCTTTGTCAGCGTATATATAATTGTTCAATTCTTTAGCTATGTTAGTACTCTCAGGAGTTATGATTAATTCATAGTCTTGCATACGAGTTATTCCACTTTCAATAGTTCCTTTTTTTACAGGTTTGATGTTTACTCCTAAATGTCTAAGGTCTGCTATTAGTCTAGGTTCTGCACTATCAGCAATGATAAGTTTATTATCTACTTTGTCTAATATTATTTGAGCCAATTCGTTTGACTTCAATCCATTCTTATAGATATGTTCTTTTAAATATATCTTACGCTTTCTTTTATCTATAGCTACTTCAGTAAGGCTATCAGGATCAACACTAAAACCAAAGTCCATACCACAAGAAGTTTGTAAGCCATCAGGATTAAATTCTCCTATGCTCCAATTCTCAAATACAACTCCTTCTGCTTTATCTAACCAGCCGCCTAAGATTTTGTGCTGATACTTTTTAAAGTTTCTATGCTTTATGCTCTTAATACGCTCTAGGAAGCTCTGTGAGAGGTTTGTGATATTATCTAGGTAGTTGGTATGGATATAACATACATTGTCCTTAGAGCCATTAAAACCACCTTCTACACCTTTGTCCTCAAAAAACCTTTTATATATCCAATGTTCTTTAGTTACAGGGTTTAGTATTAATACAACTCTATTGTGTATGTTCTTTTCTCTTATACTTAAATCAATAGTATCAAAGATATTCTCATCAACTAATTCTTCTGCCTCATCAAGTACCCAAGTACTTATTCCTTGTAAAGATTTTAGACTAGCTGTCTGATTACCTGCCGAGGTTTTAATACCTCTAAATAGAATATCTGAATTATTTTTTGTATTGACTACTTCTGCTTTATTAATACTAAAGACTTCATCAAACCCTAGCAGCCCTATCTTTTCTAAGAATTCAGGAATGATTGATAAGTGAGCTGATGTCATTGTAAAACGAGTAAAAAGAATTCTAATCCCTTTAGTCATTGTAAGTAAAGTCAAAAAAACTGTTACAGCAAAAGACTTGCCTGAACCTCTACCGCCTGTAATTATAAAGTAACGAGCATCAGAAGAAAATAATGGATTATATTTCTTATTCAGTATCAGTTTCAACAAATGTTATTACAGGCATATTAATTGCTTTATCACCTGAAGTTATATCTACCTTATTTGTTTCATTCCAACCAAGCCTAGTCTTAGCTGCGTGTATTACAACTGATGGCACTTTATCCTTTACACATTCATAATACTTTGACTTAATAAAGTCCTGCTGTATGTTTTCTATTTCTTCAACCTTTGCTGCAAATTCTTCATCTTCTTTTAGCCACTTATAAAAGTTTGTTCTGCTTAGGTCAGTTGCCTTCAAAGCTGTAGTTATTACTCCTAGTGAACTTTCTAAAGCTTTGAGTAATCTCTCTTTGTTAATCTTTGTTCTATTTTGTTCCATTTTTAAAATATCTAAATGCTGCTGTTATTCTATTTTTAGTACTTGTTTTATTGAATTCTACCATTTTTTGTTTACCTGTATTTCTACCAAAAAAATAACATTTCCAATTTTTATGTTTTTTGAGTGAAAATATTAAACTTGGCGCTGATGTTGTTATACCAAATACAAAATTATTATCAGTATATTTCTTTGCTATATAGTCTAAAAGTCTTCCTCCTATTCCTATTCCTTGATAATCAGGCAATACTACTAATCTATGAACTTTTTTCAAATTAGGTTTTTTATTAGGTAGATGTAATATACTTATAAAACCTGCTATTTGTTCATTTACATAAGCAACATATGTATGTGCTGCATTATTATGACTATGACTTAAATAGTGGTGTTTAGCAAATATTCTCCAAATTGACTTATCTCTTGTTTTGAATATTTCAAATTTAACTTTAGGTCTATTTTTTTTTTGCCCTTCAAGTATTTGAAAGGTCATACTGTCAGTATTAAACACCCAATCAGGCAATAGCCAATCTTGTACATCGTGATGACAAGTTACTGCAATAAATTGCTTGTTTGATTTTCTAATTGCTTTTTGCATTGCATAAGAACCTATTTTAGCAACATTACGGTCAACTACTGAAGTAAATTCATCAAATACTATTAGCTTATCTTCTTTTAAAAGGGCATTAGCTAAATCAACCCTCATTTTTTGACCATTAGATAATACTGAATATGGCTTTAACCAACTAGGTGGTGAACTGAACCCTACACTATTAAATATTTTTGTTATATCATCTACTGACGCCGAATCGGGCATATCATCTAAAATAGTTTCTGCTTGATAGTTAAAATTAGTTACATAAGCATCTTCAAATAATTCTTTTGCTATCGTAGTTTTACCTGTACCACTATTACCGACTATTAAACCAATTTTCCAATCTTTAGGCATATCTATATTGCCTTCAAAATGTTCTTTTATATGTTCTGTTTGTAAGTCAAATTTGCCCATTACTGAAGCAACTCTAAATGTTTTTTTTGGCTTACTCTCTCTTAAAATGTTAAAATTCGGCATTTATATCCTTTTTGTGTTAATTCATTAAATACTTGTTCTTGTTCTCTTTCTGAATTTAGTTCTATTTCAACTCTATATTCTTCTGATATATTATTTGAAATATCATTGACTTCATTATTTTGTTCATCATCTTCATTTTGCCATACATCTAAACCCCACTCAGCAAGTTGAACGCTATCCCATTCATTACCTAGCATATCCCATTCCCACTCTCCAAAACCTACATTATCTTTAACTATAAACTCTTTCTTTTGTTCTTCAGTAAGTCCTTCTGCTACTTCTATCCATACTTCTTTTAGTCCTGCGTCTTTACTTGCCTTTAATCTCATATTGCCACCAAGCACCATCATATCTTCATCAACTACAATTGGTCTAAGCTTTAACATCTCAGGAAATTCCTGTATTGACTTAACTAGCTTTTTAAACTTATCGTTCTTAATTATTCTAGGATTGTCAGGGTTTCCCTTTACTTTACTTATCTTAACTTGTTGTTTCATAATATATAATAGAATTTTTGTTTATTTGTTTTACTCAGCTTTACTTCTTATCTTTTCTGTTGCTCCTTCCCATAGATTATCTCGTTTCATACTTAGAGTAGGCTCTGTTCTTTTAAGACTAGGCATTCCGTCTGTTGGTTTGCTATCCATATATTTACCGCAACTACACTGAGCTTCCTTAGTTACCCATTTCTTGTCTCTTAGAACTATTGTAGCCTTACCTATTTCCATAGTGTTTCCACATTCGCAACTATATAGCGTCATTGTGTAATCTTTCTAATTCAAAGTGTAGGTGGTTAATTGCTTTCTGTATATCTTGTTCAGCAGGGTTACCTTCCTTTTTCCCCGCTCTTAATAAATAACTGATTGCAGTTCCTAAGTTGTAGCTATCAGGTTGAAAGTCCTCTACTACTTTTCTTGCTGAGTAACCATACTTCTTTCCTGAGTAGTAACTTGGTTCAGGTGTTTTTTTATAATCACTATCTAATTCAATTGGCGGCATATTTTCTAGGTTTTTAATTAATTTATTATTTTGTTTCATTATCTAAAAGTTTTAATAATTGGTGCGGTGTATATATTCTGCTATCACCGTCATAGTTTTCAAAGATACAAGTAAAGTTATCTTTCTCCCAAGTCCATAGACTTCTGACATTCTTTTTAATGTGGCTGTTTAACACCCATTTAATTGTTTTGTAAGTTCTATTTGTATTCATTATATAGTTTTTTTATTCCGTCAAAGCAAGTTGATATACAAGAACCACAATTTGTTCTAGGACTGTAGTTAGTATTGTATATAGTATTGTATGTTTCAATCATTCTTTTTTTAGCTGCTTGATCTTTTGCTCTACCTGTTTTTAAATCTTTCCACATATCTAAAATTTCATCTACTATTTCCTGAGGTAAAGTATCAGGGGTTTCTA
>Ga0098059_1001628_pt1 | contig 11106 bp, 2 predicted proteins | sample 20_taG_FD_92580 | JGI IMG/M metagenome (GOLD analysis project Ga0098059, IMG submission 92580) | Marine viral communities from the Subarctic Pacific Ocean - 20_ETSP_OMZ_AT15318 metaG | ecosystem: Environmental > Aquatic > Marine > Oceanic | place: Subarctic Pacific Ocean | collected 2015-01-19
ATCTGAAGAACGCCTAGTAAAAATAAATGGCCCCCATGCTGTAAGCAACTGGGTCTACTTGGGAATCTATTATGCAAGGGAGGAGGAAGGACAAACACTTGCTACTGCTGGTGACCTGTTCAACAGATCCTTTGCTAGTGCTAACCTTGCGTGTATAAAAGTAAAGAAGGCGCTACAAGATCCAGAGTTTAAGGGTACTATTGAAACAAATCTAAAGGCTCTCCGTAATGAGATTACAAAACTGGAAAACCAAAAATAGAAAGTAAAATGAAAACAAAGAAAGCAAGACAAGAATACATGTGCCACTTATGTCGGCGCGTGATAAACAAAGGCGAGCAGTATGCTCGTAAGACATTCAACGCAGGTAAGATGACAAGCTGGGCACATGGATCCCCCATACCTAACTGGGCTTGGGAAACATATCGCATACAGGAACCTGTATGTAACCCCTGTGCTAACCCTAAAGTAGAAAGTAAATAATGTGGATACTACCAAAGAACCTATCAGACATCTGTCCCTATGTAGCGGATATGAAGGAATCGGAATTGGACTCAGAAGAGTTCTCCCAAATTGCATCGAGATCGCTCACTGTGAAGTCGAAATTTTCGCAATCGCCAACTTGGTTGCGAAGATGGAAGCGGGTGAAATTCATCCGGCTCCTGTGTTCTCGAACCTTAAAGAATTCCCATTCGGAAAGTTTCGTGGATGCGTGGACATCTTATCTGGGGGGTTCCCCTGCCAACCTTTTTCCCAAGCAGGAAAGCGAGACGGAGTTGAAGACCCAAGACACCTCTTCCCATACATCCTCGAAGGCATCAAAGAGTGCAGACCCTCAGTTGTCTTTCTCGAAAACGTGGAAGGAATCATCTCATCCAAGACAGCCGAAGGAGAAAGTGTTCTCCAACATGTGCTCAGATCATTGGAAGAAGTGGGTTACCAAACAACGGCAGGAGTATTCTCAGCGGCTGAAGTCGGCGCACCACACCAGAGGAAAAGAGTCTTCATCATGGCCTACTCCAACAGCGAGAGATGTGAAGGGTCCAAGTGGACGGGCATACAAAAACAAACCGGAGAACCTAGCAGATATAGAGTTGGGCAACTGGGCAACACCGAACACGATGGACAGTCTCCCACAGAGATCAGAAGAAGCACTGAGGAAACAGGCACAGGGAATCCGCAAGGGGAGGAAGAGGCCGTCGAATCTGCGGGAGCAAGTGGATCCCAGGGCGGTGGAGATATACAAGGAGGAGAGCGAGATGAATTGGCCAACAGCATCAGTGTCCGATCCAGAGGGAGGATCCCAAGCGGATCGAGTGGAGTGGACAGCGAAGGGAGCACGACTCCGCAAGAAGGGGAAGCCGGATGTGACATACGGAGCGAAGCTGCGGGATGCAGTGGAGAACTTGGAAGCACAATGGCCCACCCCAACAGTGGCAGAGGCGGGGAAGATAGGGAGCAATCCAAACTATGGACAGCTGGGGTTGAGCAATCACCCGAAGGTACACGGCTACGAGTTGACCAGAGAGAAGATGGTCAAGAGTGGCAAGGAACCCGATGGCCCGCAAGACCAAACGAAGAACAGTACGGGTGGGAAGAGCAAAGGACAGTTTCTAAACCCAAATTGGGTCGAACACCTGATGGGGCTGGAACCACAATGGACCCAACTACCAACAGATTGGATCGATTAAGGTTGTTGGGTAACGGTGTTGTTCCAGCGACAGCCGAACGGGCATTCAGGGTTCTTGCATCTAGACTGTTTTCTAATGCATGAAAACTCCTGCCCAATTATATAAAGAAGGCAACAAATGGGTGATGTCATCAGCACTTAACCCTAGTATGCATGTTGCCTTTAACAACAGAGAGGAAGCATACAGAATAGCAAAAGCGTGGCGCTTTAAATTAACTAGGGCAACACATAGAGATAAAAAATATATGAAATCAAACCAAATAAATATTATAAAACCATATAAACACCATGAACAATGGGTCTTTGATGACCCATCAGTAGGACTAGAACGCGAGGCATTTGTTGCCGGTGCGGACACGTTACTTGACACTGTAACAGAGGATATACCAAATGCTGGCGACGGAATTGTAGTTCTATTTTCAGCAGGTAAATTTCCTTCATACAATGTTCTACTTAAATGGAAACATGGAGATGAGGATGGCAACTTCTACTCCTGCTTCAGGGATAATGAACAGCCTGTTACTACTCACAATTCTTGTGAACCACTTGAAGCATGGCTGTGTCCAGCCTTGTTCAAGTATTACGAGGAAGCACCAAAGGAATTATATCTGCAAGTAAAACCCTTGCTCCAAGAGGACCCTCTAGCTGACTAAATTTTTCTGCTGAATGCAGTGTGCCTAGCATGTGTGACATGTGCCCTGCCCCTTGAAACAGGGGCAGGGTTTTATGGGTCCAGTGTCAGGTAGCGTGGAAACTTACTAATCTCAGAAGAGTACATACGAACATTATTAATGTACTGCTCTCCTTTCTCTCTGGCTTTCTTGACCAGTGCCCTGTCCAATGATGGGCGAGGCATCCGCATGGTGCGTAAAGCACGGAGCCGGTCAGGGCCATATCCCATACTTTTAGCCAGCTTATAGATATCTCTTTGTCCTAAACCAATACCTTCAAAGCCCTTGAACGCATTGTAAATATGTTCATTGATCCTACGCCTGGATTCAATCTGATCATGGGCTACCTCCCTGATCCCATCCTCAGTGATATCATCACGGAGAATATTGTAACGACGTAGACGCACATTGTTATATTCATCTCTTCGGAAGGATAGGAACCTACGTAACTGTTTAGCGGGATCCACATCATGGATTCGGAATGGGTAAAACTCTCGAAGCAGGACTCCAGCGGGGGTATAATCAAAGTCTGTTAAATTCCCATCAAGGGCAGCCCCAAGTCCTGACCGGACTCTTTGAAGAGTTGGAGGCTCATAGGCTTCTTCCCACAGGAAGAGCAGCGATTTTGAAAAGGCATCCCAAGTGGTGTCATTCTCCTCATAGATTGGGCGGCCTGTTGTTGGATCCCTGTTTTCTTTCAGGCTAAGTAAGGAACCAGCTAGGATTTGAGAGTCCAAAAACTGGTCACCAATAGCTGCCTGTGCAAAGATAGAAGCAGCCCCTCCATAATCTTCACGCATTAATTTTTCAAATGCACGTAAGAAGGGATCTACAACCATTGAGAATGGGTTAACATAAGTTAAGTCAATGGACTTCAGGCTTCCCTTATCAGGCCCTTTCTTTCCAAAGTACCAGAAGGTATGTGTCCTTAGATAGTCCGGCATTGAATCCCTAAGAGCTTCGTCCTCATCATCACCCAAGCCTTTCATGGCGCGGATTGCTGCGGGGACAGCAGCAGATATAACAGAGAGGTAGGTAGTCATTGCACCTATCCTCAACCGTCCGCGCCGGCGCATGATTGGGTTCTTGCTCCGCATTTCATCAAAGCCCACCTTGTATGTATTGATAATAATCCTTGGAACATCAAACTTAAATCGGATAAATGGGGCAAACATGGGACCGAACCAAGACCGTTGCAAAGCACCAACTACAGGTGGGGCCTGATCATAAGATTGAGCCGTCATGCGCACCTTACGTGCAGCAAGACGCTCTATGTCCGCTTCACTCATATCAGTGAACTCATCCGGTATATTATTTTTCTTTGAGTACTCCTTGGCTCTCATGATGGTCTCCACCTCATGTAACCAATATGCAATCTTGTGAAAGGAATCCACCGTTATGGAAAGCTTGTGTGCTTTTTGAATCAGCTTTTTAGGTGGCCCTGTAAATAGTTTATGCCACTCACTCCCCTCTTCCATGTCGGGATCAAGCATATCATTTATCTCTTCCTTGAGGGACTTCTTGGTAATCTTACCATGGAACATATCATGCAATAAGGACGCCTCCAGTTCATGTCCGATCAGGCGCAAGTGTGTCAGCTTAACATAAAAGTCGTCATACTTGAGCTTACCTGAATCCAATACATTCCTGCGGAACTCCTTGAAGAGTTGATCCATGGACTTTGTTGGGCTGAAGAATCCCTGTGCTAGACCAAAGCCCCCAATGTTACCCACAATATTTCGGACATAGAATCCGGTGGAACCTAAAGTCTTCGCGGCCAATGCAAGACCTGTGGCTTTTTGTGTCCAGCTTGTTATGGCATTCAATGTTTCTGTTTGTGCATCTGTGTATTTGCTCAAGCTAGGCATCTCCAAGGTAGCAATAAACTTTTCAGCTAACAGGGTGGGGGCAAACAAAGGACCCAATTTATCCCCCTTGTCATTCCTAAATTCTGCTAACGGGTTATGCCTCCTGTCCTCACTGCCTGTCTGCACAACGTGAGACCAACTATTGGGATCCTCTTGAAAACTTTTTATACTAGGCAGTTCATCTTCAGTGACAAGCCATCCGCTTTGCCGACCATACTTAGTTAACCGCTGTAAGAAAGCTTGTTGATGAGCATGCATTCCCACAGTGATGAATGTGCGAACCACATTATCCACGACATCCTTGGATCCATACTCACCCATTAACCTTCGCAGTTCTACAGGGATATTCTTTTTATTCTTGAGATTCCTTGTGATGGATCGGATTGCTTTTGTCTGGAGTGATGCAGGATGATTCCTGTTTATTGTAGCCCGTGACTGGACGAATGCCTCCATTGCCTCAGTTCCACCACCCTTGTTTTTCCATAATTCAAAGTCTGCTCTGGCTTCTGCCTTGGCCTTCTGTACGGAGCCTCCTTCCTCCAGTTCCTTTATCTTGGATTCTATCATGTCTTGCTCATAATGATCCTCAAACCATTTCACAGCATCACGTCGCACCTGTTTATATTCAGCATCTTTCAGAACAGTATCTGCGAAGGACTCATGTGGGTTGAATAGGGCGTAGGTACGCACCATGTAAAAACCATCCTGTAACCCTATGCGGGCTTGCAACTTACTGGACATGTTAGGATAAAGAACCTTGAGTACCCTGCTAAACTCATCAATCTTTTGCCTCCCCTTAACCAAGGCATCATGTAGCCCGCTGCCTTTAGGCTGCTCTCTTATTAGTTCAAGTGCCTCATCTCTAGCTGCAATAATTTTTTTAGCTTCCTCCGTGTATGCTTTGTTCAAGGCTGCAGTTTCAGCCCGTGTAGCTGCTGCTTTCCCACGCCTAATCTCATCCTTGAGGTCAGCCAAAGCAGCCTCCTGTTTTTCTTCAGGTAACTCTTTCGTAATACGGATTGTCTCTTCAGTCCTCTGCTTTTCAAGCTCTTCGTGGATTCTTTCTTTAACCCCTCTTATGTTTGCCTCACGCTCCTCATCTATTTGGGCCCCTGCTGTAGACCCCATAGCTGTGGCTATAAGATCAACATCAGCATCCTCCAGGGATCCATAAAGTTTAATGATCTCTTCATCTATTGAGGCTTTAAGCCCTTTCGCTTCAAGAGCTAATGCAACTGGTGCCGCTTGCCTTTCATCAAGGATGTCCTGTATATCCCTATCAAAGTCTCCAGTGAACTGAGGAAGTTTCTTGGGGGTATACTCCTTGGGGGTGTACCAAATAGGAGACTCAAGGAAAGCCATTGTAGGACTCTTGTTTGCTTTATCATCCTTAGTCTCTTCACCAACTTGGGTACTCCTGCTCTTCTTCTCCTGCTCCACAAAAAATTTCTTCAGCAGATAGTTGATATCTTCCTGCCGTATATACCGTTGATGCATCCCCTTCTTGAGTTTGTTTAACTGCGGGCGGATAGCTTGCATTACATAGAACATGTAATCCGGTAGGACTTTCTCCTTGTCTACAGACAGTGCAATATCACTAGGCCCTTGTCTTTCCTTGGAAACATCCCCTGCGTTGAGTCCAACTCTGCGGATATATAGATCACCCTCTCCCTCCTGTGACATTCTCCATGGGGTCGGTGCATACTTGGCCAAGCGATCCTCCCTCGACCAGTTTTGGTTCTCGCTTATTTGGGTGGATAAACCTTCAGAGTAAGACCCTGGTTGCAGTTGCACATACACCCTGTTGCCCACGCTGACAGCGTTGACTCCTGAGTTAATTGGCACAGGTTCAATGGGGTTTGTGATGTCAACAATTTCAGAGCCTCTTGCGGAATCAAAGGATGCTTCAACCCAGCCTCCTTCTAAAGCATTCTTGTAGCCTCCCTTTATACTATCCCAACTGTTCTTAAATTCATCGAAACTATTAATGTCCATATCCACAGCAGTCCCTTTAACTGTGTTAACTGGACTGAAGTTAGGATCCATTGTCATGGTATCCATGGTTGCTTTTGTAACCATTGCATAAGGAACAACACCTAAAAATTTATTGTCACTATCCATAACAACCACAGGGTAAACAGGATCAATAATTTTACCTTGTGCCATCCAGTTCATGGATGTCTCATAAGCTGGGATATCTATAATGGTTTGCACCACAGTTTCCCCTGCAATAACACCATCAAGGTCTGTTAACTTTTCCTTTATGTATGGCTCCACTTCCGCATAGGAGAGTTCTTCTCCTCCTATTGCAAGTTTACCGTTTGCCTTTATTAGACCCTTTATAGTATCCACCATTGGAGGATCATTTACGCCTTCGAGTAAGTAAGGATTCTCCTTGTTCCTTATATAATTATATTCATTTTGAAAAATCCTAAGATCTTCAGTGCTTGGGTTTTGTAAACGTACTCTGGCAACAGCAAGAATGGTGTCCTTAAATGGTTCATTAACTACCTCACTCCAAGCTTTGTGCTCATTGGGCATTATGTTTGGATCACCAATGAACTCAATTTTTTCTGCCCCGCGTTTTAATCCTAAGAGTTTCAATTCCTCAACACTAAGTCCCTGCCCTGGAATCCAGTCTGTTACGTTCTCTCCAATTTGGGTAAACCTGTCCCGTTTCCTGTTGTTACCAAAGCGTTCTGTTAGAGGGATAATTTTTCCTGCATCATTACGGATAATTAAATCCTGTCCCAAGAGGCTTTGTTTAAGCTCCTTCTGCAAGATAGGGATGGTATTATCCACACTGTCTTTGATAGCAGTATACATCATACCGCGTAGCTTCTGCTTGGTATTATCAAATGCTTCAAGCAACTCTTGGTCTGCACCTTCGTCCACACGTTGTTCAAGTTTTTCAAATTCAACCGCTGTGTTTAGGTATTCTTCATCAAAGGCTTCCAACCCAATTTGAGTGCGTAATACTCTTTGAGAATCCGCGTTGATTTCAAACCGATCACTCAAATTAACAACCACCTGAGACTCCACAATAGTTTCATCATCCTCTGCAAGATCATACTCAGTGCTTGTGAGGACAGGATTAAATGTCTCTGACGGGTCAGGCAACAGATCCGCTGGGGGTTCAAAGTTATGTTCCTGTAATATACGTTGCCCAAATTTTGTCAGCTTGTGCTCCTCATTTTCATCAGTGGATGCATATAGGGCATTAGGTTCCACCCAACCAGAAATAGACATTTGGTCTTCTCTCCCGCTCCCATCGAAGTATATATACGTTGATAATCCAAACCATTCACGCAGACCAATAGCCCCTGCAGTTTCCGCATGACTCCCATGCTGGCGATCAAATACATAAATATTGCCTGGTGTAATAATGAAATCGGATAAAAAAGCTACACCCGACTGAAGCCGTAGGCTCTTTATTTCTCTGGCAGTTGGGTTCTTTATTACTTCGACAGGGTTCCCACCTGGATTGTGTGAGTTAGTAAAAAAAGTTACCCTTGGAATAGAGGACTCTCCTTTTACTGATGCTTCCTTAACCATGTCCCATAATTCATCAGCGTTACTTACTGGATCCTTACCCAACTCAACAAAGTTATCATCCATGTCCTCAGTAATCTGAGACCGGAATATTATTCTATTTGGATCTTGCGACGAGGGGCGCCTTATATCACTAAATGGATCATGGAAACCATAACTGGGGGAATCCGTAGATGCTTTTATCTTCAACAAATCGTTGTACTTGGACAACCCCTTTTTAGTGAGCTTAAATCTAAAGTCAATGGTATCATCATATATTTCATTTGAAGGATCCTTTAATTCTACTAGAGCTGCATCTTGTAGATCTTGCCCAAGTTTTTTTAAACTTCGCCAATCACCCAAGGAGGACTTGCCCCCCAGACTAATTAGAACCCGCTCCTTTAATAAATTCTGAACATTAATTAATTTTAATTTAGTTTCTTCGTTTGTAGCACTTGTAGTTAAACTAAAATCAATAAACCCTTCATTATCTAACCAAGGTTTTAGATCTGCATCTTGGGCAAGATCTGCAAGGACCATAAAATCTATGTCTAGGTCAGTTACATCTTCTCCTCCTCCAAAAAGCAGTGAATATTGCTTTTTCAATTCACGGGGCCAGAAAGGTTTACCTGATATAGGACCTGGTGAGCCCATTATTGAAACCCCTGTCATGTCAGCGGCCTCCTGCGCAAGTTTACCAAAGTTAGTTAACTTACGTCTTTCATACAACCTCCGCAATTCTGCGTCTGCAAATATTGCCTCCTTGGGCAAGGATATCATTTCCCTACCTACCAAGCCGGATCGTGTCCTTAATACAGAATAATTTGGGTTACCAGTTTCCTCGCGCATCCTTTTTTCAAACGCTGCTATAGCTTTATCCCAAGATCCCCGTTCTTTTATTAAAGCATCTACCTTCTCCTTCGATATATCACCATATACACCATAATACTCACCCTCCTTTGCGGGGGCCATTATTGATGTTGGACTGGCACCCTCATAAGGGATCAAGATTTTATCTCCGGTTTTAGGATCTATGTGACTTAACTTATGTACATATCCACCCTTATCATCCATAATGATATGGACATCAGGGGGAGGAAGTGGAAGGACTATTCCCGACATCTCAGGGTTAAAAAATCCTTCGGTGTAATCCACCTTAAAGTTCTGACCGTCACCACGATATTCCATGGTCCCAGGTCGTTGCTGCAATTTAATCCCACTCTCTTTTTCTAAAATATAACCTCTGCTCATCGCGACCCCTGATTCACCTGTAGGGTCCCTATAACTAATTTCCCATAATGGCTTCCCCTTTATTGAATTGTCATCAAGGGCTCCTCCCTCCCAGTAAACATGAGTCTTATTAGGTAGGTAATCTTTAACAAGAGTATAATCTCCAACATCATAATCATCCTCCCACACAGCTATGGGTTTATCGAGTCCTCCGATTAGCGCTTGAAGTTTTACAAATTGTTGATGCCCTTTTGCTATAATATTATCATACCTATGTTCAGCTTCTTTATCATACCATTCATGGGCCACATCAGCATGCCCTGACCAGATTTGATCCATTGGATCTTCCTGCATTGATAACATGGTTGGAAGACTTTCCCATCTGCGTAAGTAAATATTTTCCTCCTTTGGTGTGCCTTCTTCTATTGGTTTCGTAACCAAATCTTCTTGGGTCACTGTTCTGATATCATGCATGAAACCCAGCTTTCGGAGCAACAGGATATTCCTTAGAGCAGCAGCATCCCCCACTGAGAGGTCACTTCTTTTTGAGGAAATTTCCTTATCAAGTTCTTCCTCCAACTTCTTATGTTCAGAAAGCTGGCTAACATAATCTAAATTTGTCATGAAGACTTTAGCTCGATTATAAATTTCTACGAGTAAAGCTTCCGCACTTATATTTTGACCCCCCTCATAACCTTCATGGAGTCTCCTAGAGACATCTTTAATTGCCTTTTTATGTTTGTCATTCATCCAAGCATTGATAACGTCATCTGGCTCAGCAACTACATTGGATTCAGCCTCATCTATATTGGACTCAGGTGATACCAAGTATTTTAAATAAAGTTCAAGATCCTCACCAAGGACATTCTTTCTTTCCTTCTCTGCACGCTCTTTTATTAAAGCTACTTCATTGGCAATGGCACTACTGTCCGCCTTATCTATATCCAGATCGGGCGATACAATTTGGTTCTCCATTAAAGTTGTCCCATCATCAAATCCATCAGCACTTTCTGGCCCCAAGGATTGGAGTTGTTTAAGAACACGCTTTATGTGGGCATCTATATGGGATTGTTTTAATGATATTTGAGTAGTCCTCTTGCTTGGGCCCGCCATAGGAACCCAGCCAATGTCTCCAGTTTGGATTTCCTTTACCTTTATAAGTTTTATATAATCTGCTGATTCCGCAAATTCATATCTGCCCCGTTCATCCGTAATAGCTATAACCTCAGTTTTTGGTGGGAGCACTTGTTGCAACCTTTCGGATCCATCCCGATTTTTTAAAGTGATATAACTCCTCCTTATCTCTTGCCCCAGAATATCTCCTTCTGCTTTTTCCTTTTGCTCAATAATGTTATTGTAAAGTTCAGGGCGGTATAACGAAAAACCGAGTGATGCATTATCACCCGCCATGAAAACCTCATTATCAAAATCAGGTCCCCCATCTACTGTGGGTAACTCAGGTGTGTCTCTCCAAAAAGGAACATACCCATTTAATGTAGACCGTGATTGCGAAATTTTTTCCGTTGGGGGAGAAAACTTTATTGGTAACAATGATACATTGTTTTCTTTTTTGGCCGTAGCAACTGATTTGAGCGCCTTATAGAAGAAAGAAAGTCTCAAAACTTTATGCGCCTCATACTCATAATCAATGCGTTCTTTTCTTCCCAAACCCTCATGCGGCATGACGAACTGCCCTTTAACAGATGCACCATAATCAGTCTCCAGTTGGTAACGAGCCTCTTCAAGAGCCTTTCTTACATCCGATTCAAATATAAACCGACTGTGTCCAAACTTCGTGCTAACCTCAAAAATATTATCCTCTCTATAACGAAGACTTGATGGACGGCGCTCATCTCCAGGGAGGAGAACATTTTCAATTGAAGAAATTTCGCCACTATTATATGTGAGTTGGCTCCCATCTTGGTTAGTGGCCAGCCAAAGGAGCTTATCTTGTGATACAGCATTCAAGCTACCGCCTCCAAAAGCGATAGGGCGCTCAACGAATTTTATGGCTCCCATAAGGTTATCACCAAAATGGGTCTCATTAATTTCACTCAGCCCATGGTTAAAGTCTGCTTTCCCATATAAATCGAGGTATACTCGTGGAGAAACTTTCCTC
>Ga0098059_1001629_pt1 | contig 11098 bp, 3 predicted proteins | sample 20_taG_FD_92580 | JGI IMG/M metagenome (GOLD analysis project Ga0098059, IMG submission 92580) | Marine viral communities from the Subarctic Pacific Ocean - 20_ETSP_OMZ_AT15318 metaG | ecosystem: Environmental > Aquatic > Marine > Oceanic | place: Subarctic Pacific Ocean | collected 2015-01-19
ACTACCCTCTCTTTCTAGTAAATCCCTTTTTTGCTCACCTTCTCTATCTAACTGTTGTATTCTACCAGCCTCACCCAAAGCTCTAGCTTGGTTAGCCTGTTCTTGTCTACCTATGTCAGCTGACGCTTGCTGAGCTTGTTTTGCCCCTTGATTAGCTAAAACCTGAGCCAAACCCGCTATACCACTACCACCCGCAGCACCTTTCATGCTAGCCATTATATTAGCTGCGCTTTGCTGCGATTGTTCTTTAGCGAACTCAGCCGCTTTTAAATCTACAGTTTGGTCTTCATACACATTCTCCATGTCAGCATAAGGATTTTTTACTCCAGCATAAGGATTCTTCATTTTAGTATCCTCCCAATCTGCCATTTGATTGTGAAGATCCTCTTGTGCGTCCATTTGCTCATTCCTTCTAGCAGCGCCCCCTGTTAGGAAGGAAAGGAATTTATTTGGTGATGGTTTGTAGTTTGCCATAATTTATTTTTTTTTATATTATAATAGTCACAGTTTTGCTTGTTTTTTTACTTTACGTTACTTTTAAAAACCTCTCTAAATCAAATAGCAAATCAACATCGGCACCTACTGGAAAGTTTTTTATAGTTATGCTACCTCTTATAGAAATAGCTTTGTATCCGCCTAAAACATTAATTTTTTGACCAGACTCAAAGCTTTGCGCGGCACTAAGAACAACGTTACCAGCCCCACTACGTGTAGACTTCGAGACAATCGTTGGATTTGCTACAGCGGGATCTATGTTTATTCCGCTAACTTGAAAACCAACAGCAGCACTCTCACAATCAGTAACAGCAACCGTCGTTGAACTTGAACTCGCTCCCGAGGTTGTTAGAGTTGTAGGTTTCTCGTCAGCATGACTTGTGAACTTAGTGTTTTCGCCTAAAGCCACGTTGCTTAAAGAGAAGGTCATTCCCTCTTGCATTTTACTTATTTGATCTACCCCGTAAGCGTATATATTAACGGTATCACCTTTTAAAGCATCAACCTGCTGCTTGTTAAATACTATATTCCCTTGTTGGGCTCTAACTGCCCCGTTGCTCATAATTGCTGTTGGGTCAGCTATTGTTTGAATACCAGGAACTTTTTCTGTTCTAATAGTGTTTGTTGTGGTTTTTGTATTATAACCATCGTTAACAACTACTTGTGTGGTTTCAGTTTCCACGTAAGGCGCTATAAAAGAACCTTCTATTGTGTTTACCGCTCTACTTGGATCTAATTTCATGCCAGTTGAAAGCCTCGCCACACCTTCTCCTGCTGTAGTAGTAAACCCGTGGTAAAGAGTAGAACTACTAGTATCCTCTCCTGGTATAGTTAAGGGAGTAGCTGTGAGTACTACCGCCGTGCGGCAACAAACATCGTTTTCTGTAGGGGTTTTTAAAACAGATATCAACCGACCACTTGGAGCTCGAACTAATACGTGGAAAGTTTTAGTAAAAGAAGAACCACGCGAAACAACACTAGAATCAGACCCAGTATCAGAGTTCCCCTCATGTGGAGTAACACCATTAAAGGCAGGTGTAAAAGTTAAGTCAACATCGTCACCGATGCTTTGAGCATATAAAAGTTCTATTTCTCTAGCGTTATCATTGTCAGGATTCACCTTACTTACTAACTGCCAATCCCCACTTGCGACACCCGTGCCAGTTATTACATCACCTGGTTTTATATTCCCAGATGGAGTTTGATTAAGGGCTAACGCTGAGTCAAAAACAACCCTGTTGCTACTCGAGACAGTACCAGCAACTTTCTGCACTACGCCAGCCGTGTACATTGAAGGTGCGACACAACTAATCCTAAGAGTGGCAGACGAAGGTGATTCTAATATTTTTTGTACTATACTAGACGCAGATCCAGTTGTTTTATTTAAATTTAGAGAACCATCTTCGTTTCTAGCCTCAATAATAGGTTGGTGAAAAGTTTTTATGTTTTCAACAGTTTCAGCTACCAAGTTTACCGTGTAATTATCACTATTATAGCGTGGAAAAACTATAGAACCTGAGTAAACACCATCTAGTTCTATCTTATTTAATCTTGAAGGTGCAGCTGTAAAGGTTTTAGTAGAAAAATCGTATGAATCGCCGTCAGCGTTGTCAATGACTTCAAGACTAAAAAAAGCACCCTTTGTTCCAGATATCTTAAATCTTCTTGTCTCACCACGATACGCTATATCATGAGTGTCCATAGTAAAACTATTTATATACTTAGCGATATATCCATTGATAGTAATATGGTCTGCGTCAGACATTAACTTACCGTCAGGCATATAGTGAAAACCACTAGGCGCCACCACCCCGTCTTTTATTTTTACAAACTTTTTATCTAAATTTTTGTATGCCATTTTACTTACTATTAATTATAACTTCACTACTAACAGAAAACAACTCAGCTTTAACTTTAGAATCATTCTCAAACTTAGCCTCAGCATAGTACCCGTTAACGTCACCATCTGTTTGATCGTATTTAGAAAACATTATAAAATCACCGTGCCCAGGTATATAAGAATTAGCGTTGTCTTCAACGTCGAAAACAATAGTTGTACCAACAACTGTTATTCTTCTTAGTATTCCAACTAATTGATTAATACCTGTAGTTGAAACACCTTGTAGATCTTCAGGGGCTGTACTTGATGTGGTAACAGCATATATCATGTCGCCAACTTGAAGTGAGTTGTTTAGATTATTAATACCGGATAATGTTAATGCTATCATTTTTTAATATTTAGTTTTTTTAACAACTTTAGCTGGTGCTGCTTTTGATGATGCGAGTAGTTTTTCACTCGCCTTTCTAGCCGCGACGGCCGCGGTTTCAGCTTTTAACGCTTTAGCTTTAACTCCATTTTCACCACTACCACCTTCACCGTTAGGGCGTGGCTCACCGCCTTCTTCATAAACACATGATCCATCATCAATAGTTGCTTGTGGATCATAATTTAAAGCGTTTGGATCCATACAACCTTCTTTTCCCTCATCCAATATATAAGTACAACTTCCATCATCAATTGTTGCTTGTGGATCATAGTTAATAGCACTAGGATCTGTACAGCCTTTATACTCACAGTTCCCATCATCATAAATAGCTGTTGGATCATAGTTAAACGCATCAGGATCTGTACATCCATAACAATCATAATTACAAGAACCATCATCAACATTTGCTGATGTATTATAGTTACACGCCGTTGGGTCTGTACAGCCAGGTATTGGATATTGACACGAGCCATCGTCTACCGATGCAAGAGAATCGTAATTTAAAGCAAGTGGATCCGTGCAACCCAGAATATCATAAGTACAGCTTCCGTCATTAACGTTTGCAAACTGATCGTAGTTGTTAGCCGTGGGATCTGTACAACCTAATACATCATAAGTACAAGAACCATCGTTTACAGTTGCTAGAGAATTATAGTTATTTGCAGATTGGTCCATACAACCCGGTACCGGTGGTGGAGGTGGTGGTGATACTATCTCTACATCAAGTACAATACCTATTCCTTGGAAAGTAAAGTCAGCTGTGTCAGCTGCAAATAGTTGCGTATCTATTGTTCTGTTTATATTGTTAAACCACTTACCTTCTTTTTCTATAAACTCATCTATATTACCAACTTCCTTGTCTGTAAAAACATTTTCAACAAACCAACCGTCCCTGGGCGCTAAGTTATAGATAGCTTGATCATTATAAAGCGTTGCTGGCTGAAAAGCTAAAGTCAATGGTTGGTTGATGAATTTATCTACTTTTGACTGACTACCCTCGTAGTTTAAAGTGTTAAACCCTTTTATAACACTAGGGTTGTCGTTTAAAACAACACTTAAAGATGAATTTGTATAGGCTGAAAATATCCCTAGATTCTCCTCGTAGAAAGTGTTTCTAGTTTGATTTTCGCTATAGTGCTTAAAAGCTTCTCCGTTGTGAAACGTATAATAGTCATTAGCCATGCTAATACCAAGTTGCATTTGAGTAAAAGACTTGAAACTAACCCAGCCCTTGCTTTTTTCGCTAAAGGTTAATACAAAGTTTGTTGAAGTTGTTGGCATGTTTGTTTATTTTTTAAATTAAGCACTAGCATACTGTAACGTTAATTACCACTCCATTTGGTCCCACCGCAACAAGGTGATTTTGATTAAGGAAGTTTACGGGATATACTCCTGCTGGTGCTTTCGTTACACCATACTCATCAATGAACACCCAGTCGTGAAGATGTATTTCATCAGCATACCCCCAATACCCAGAACCACTTCCTGCGTTTGGAGGTGAGGTGTAATGTACAGCGGCGGTATAAAGCGGCAATCCAGTGGTTCCACAACTACTACCACTTGGACCTGCTGAGAATACGTTAAGCTGCTTAATACAGTAAACGTGATAAGTCCATTGTGAAGCGTCGATAGCAAAAGCAGCCCAAGATTCTACTTCTACGCGCAGTGTAGATGGGGATCCAGGTGGCTTAGGGACAACCATGGTACCTCCTCCCGGGGTATCTACTGCGAAACCTAAGTTAGTTCCACCACCCGCTTGATCAGCGTAAGGACCCAATAAATTTGGTACAATAACCCCACTATAATCCCAACAATTACCATTATTAACGCAGTTATTGGGATCCCACACAACTTCTTCTCCAGCAAAAGCAGCGTTATAAGACCAATTACCCGCGGCGTCGATAGTAGCGCTCCCATTGGCGTTCGACACATAACTTGTAGTTCCTAAAGCGTCAACGCTACCCACCCCAACAGATGAGTTAGCGTCACTAATCATACCGGTTAAGTATCCAGCTGAAGGGTAACTCAACGCATTTGACGAATTGCCATTATATTTCCATGTAATCTGTGCTGGAGCTGAGTTGTGCGTAAATGATATGAGAATTACGCCTGATTGTGGGCCAACAGGAATATCCGCAATGAACTTACCATTACCTTGGGTAGCGCTTCCACCATTAACACCAGTCCCGGGAGGTAGTAAATTAGTAAAAGTGCGATCCCAATGCGCGCTGCCATTAAAGCATTGACTTCCATCATCTATTGGATCTGGCCCATCATCACAGCATTCACAATCTGGATGAGGAGTACTAGTATAGAGGCAGTAATCAGATTGACAAAAATCTGTAAGCGTATAAAATGGTGAATTAAGATCTGCTGGTGGACAAGGGCCTCCATCAGTAGTATCAATTGTATCACAACACTCTGCCCATTTAGAACCCCCTGAGTAATCGTAATCACCAGGAACTCCTGCGCCACCTGTAGACAAATGGGAGTAGTAAACGCCTTGATGTAAAACTATATCTCCCGGGGTGTAGTATCCATTCATGACATAAATTGTGGCATTGGATATATCACATAGAGGTATCCCATTTCCACCTTCATCACACGGGTTAACTACAGGATTGCAAGCTCCATATTGCGGCGATTGATCGTAAAATATGCAACAATCATCCCAATAAGTTCCACCATATCCTGGTCCAGTTTGACCAGCCGGCACATCTGCTATAGCTATATAGTAAGAAGAACCCATTGTAAATACTTGTTCTACAACGTCTCCAATATTATAAGTAGAGTTAACATCCCAAAGTCCAATGCTTTCGTTTTCACAATGGTTATCACAACAATTAAATAAATCTGAGTTACAAAAATCATAACATTCGTGTGCTGGGTCATTTATCCAATCAGGAGAATTACATTTTCCACAACAACTTTCTAACCAAACAACGTCAGTAGCTGAAAGATCATTAGGAGAACAAAGAATACATGTTCCATCGTCTATTGTTGCTTGTGGGTTGTAATTCGAAGCAAGTGGATTCATACATCCCCACACCTCTGGTCCCCCGTTGTTACCGTTATCGAACGGATTTCCTCCTGGGTACGTTTCTAACTTAATATTATACTCTTCGTTTCTATCATCGTAACTACCAATAATTTTTCCATCATAAACAAGTTTAAGATTATCTCTAAACCAATCGTGCATTCCAGCATCAGATATAGGTGTTAAACCATCCATAGACAATCTCATTACAGTACCTCTAACTCTATCCGCAAAATAAGCTCTATAAGCTTCCGATGCAAATGATTCTGGATTTGTGGATATACCATACTCACCTCTAAATGGTATCGTTTGACCCAATACATTTTCAGTTGCTGTAAGATTGGTATTACCATCAGCATTAAATACAGCATCTTTATTAGCTAATATTCTCAAACACTTGTCTTCGCAAAGAGTAACTAGATCAGAATCTCTTGAATGTAGTTTTTGTATACTACCGTATATTGGATTTATATCTTTGGTTATTTTTTCCGCTTGTATAAATTGATTTAAATTATTTACACCAGCTACAGAGTTGTATATACCAGAATAAATTAAACCATATTTTCTGTGTTCTTCTTTATATTCATTTTCTAGCGTTGTAGATACTTTTACACCGTTAGATATAAATGGTAAGTTATAATTGTCTCTAATTCTATTAGATTCAACACCGTTACCAAACGAGTAACAGTTATGCCAAGCTAATTTAAACTTAGCGTTATATAAGTTTTCTGGATGAACAGGGCTGCTTGTGAGTTGTGCTATTATATTGGGATCAATAACATTCTTAACATGAAACCAAGCTCCATACTGTAATCCATCCGGTCTAATCACCGTAAACAAAGTACCATTATTTATATTTACAGCGACAGTGGCAGGATTCCCTAATTCGTTAACAAGATTAACCTGCATACCAGTATGTCCATTAACTATTCTAAAAGTTCCGCTACCCGCTCTAATTCTAGAGCCAATAGGTATTGCCTCGTGTATGTTACTAGAGTTCACTGATATTGGTACAGCGCCACTAGCCTCATAATATATTTCTAAATCTTTAGATTCTTTTGGTTCTGTCTCCCATATTGCTGGGTTTTCAGATAAAACCTCTAATGGTTGTATTTCTGAGATTAATTGAAGTCTTGGTCCAACAGCAGTAATTTTACCCATTCTTTCGTTATTCAATGGTTGTAATATCGAAAGCTCGTAACCACAATGGTTTATGTTAAACTCAGTATTTGCGTTATGTCCATTTGCACCAACTTGGACGAACGTATAGTTTGATCCAACTTTAGGATAATTAGTATTACTACCACCCTGTAACCAGCCGTGATCATCTTCTTGCATTGGAAAGTTATAACCACCTAGTATAAGCTCGTAGTGTGTTACAACATTATCTGGTTGAGCTACTATAGTACCGTCATCATAATGGGGTACAATTTTTCTAATCGCTAAGTAATCGTTACCAGCGTGGACATCACCACTGTCATCATACCCATTACCATTATTAGAAATACTCTGTATAGATGTATCAACACTGCTATCGTTACGCACATAACTTTTTAAAGCCATACCCTCGTGAAGCACAACGTCTGTAACGTTTACATTTGGGTTTATGTTTGTACCGTAAATATCTGTAACATAAATAGAAACATCATTGCCGTCTGGACCACTCTGATCTCCAGTTGTAACGCTCCCTGTTGTCGATGTTGAATCTCCATTAGAATCGCAAATCGTTAGTTCTAATTTAATACCATTCGAAATCTCACCATCCTCAAATGGGTTCCACGCTAAAGCAGGTGTTATCGATTGAGCTGCCCATGTTTTTCTAAAATTATGAGGAATAGAAGGGTCTAAATTTCTACCCATGTACCGACCGTCTTTTCTTTTTCTCTGCGCTTCGAACGGCTCGTCTTGCGTGGGTGGTGTTCCATATTCTTCTACACCTATAATAGTACTGTGGTTTAAATACCCAGTAGCATTAATGATTGGAGAAAAAGTGTATATGGTTTTCAATGGATCTTCTTTAAACCTAAACTTTTCTCCCGGATTTAAATTATTTACAACTTGCTGTATTCCTTCGGTAAACGGATTCATACCCTCTCCCTGCCATCCACCAACACCCCAAAAATTCACCCCTGTGTCACCTATCGTGGCAGCAGAGGTATCTTGATCATGTCCATCTTGAGCACCAAAAACACCGCCATAACCTATTGCCATGTTCCAACTATCTGAAAAATCCTCTACACCCATTGGGCCCCCAGCTGGACCACTTTTATTGCAATTTTCATTATTCCCCGTAATATTTCCGCTTTCGATCTTTAAGTCATGATAATTGGCTCTACCCGCAGCTCTACCGTCATCAACAAACCACGTTCCAGCGTCTCGCGATACGTTTATAAATTTATCCCAATCACCACTAGGTAGTTTTGTAGCTTCTAAAAGCCCGGTCCAAACTTCTCCGGTACCAAGTGCTCCTTGTAGAGCATTTGTATCTTCCTCGTAACTAAACCACTTCCAATGACTTCCTATGCCAGCTAGTTCCTCAGATTCTAAATCACCAACTAACGTCCAGTTTTCTTTATCAGATCTATCTGTAGACCCGGGTTGTGGGTCGTAGTAACATTGTCGATACCTTAATCGCCAATGCTCTAGTTGGTCCTGTAGTTTATATCTTCTAAAAAATAATGATGCAGCACAATATTTATCATTTTCATAGTGACCATACTTATTATAAGAATGACTAGCGTCAATTCCAGCAGAACCAAATCCACTCACTAAATCTGCCCAAAGCAATCCAATAGGCGCAAGCGCAACCCACCAAATACCTCCCGTTCCAAAAAGCCCAGTACTTCCAGGTCCAAACATATTGTTCATTAGCGATGGCCCTCGATTAGCAATTTGAGCTCCATCACGCCAACGCCACGTAGGGTCACCAAAAATATTATTAATATGATCACCATCAGTCTCATCGGGTCCATCGTAGTAGTAACCATACGGCCTACTATAACCTCTTTTCCCAATACCAGTCATATATCTATTGTTAGCCCCAGGCGTAAACCACCAACCCATGTGTTGGGTGAATTGTTCAAACCAATCCTCACGCATATAATACAACGGCTCCTCATTGTCAATTCTATATGGCAATCCTACATTGTAAGATTTCTCAATGTTAGCTCTAAATGTATCGTCCATATATATCTTAACAAAGAATCTACCATCAAATTGAGGTAAATTTCTAGGTTTATATTTATAGAAACTAACGATTGTTCCGTCGACAATTTGAGTTGGTGCTATTCCACTAGGAGAATCTGTAATAAAATTAACATCTGAATCAAAAGCGTTTTCTACCGATATATTATAGGTATCATCTTCAGCAGGCCCACCAGTCCCTGCGTTTGTAGGATTTACCTCATCAAAAGTACACGTAATTGAAGAGACTTTGTATCTTTTAGAAACCTCGTCTTCGAGTAGTTTCCCAAACTCAAGAAATAAATCACCTTCTTTATACTCGTGCAGCAGTTTACCTGGTGTTGAGTAATAAGGTTGATAATTTATTTTAAATTCATTTTCACCTTGTAAAGGTGCTTGGTAAGTGTCTGTTCCAAAAAGATCCCCCGTTCCAGTACCAGCAGTTCCAGCTATATTTTGACTAGCTGTACCAGAAGAATAATGTATAATTTGAGAATGTAATTGTGGGATTGTTTTTATGAAATCAGGCGCTTCGTTTTCTATTGCTAAAACTTTATATCTCGCAGCATCTGTAACTAATACATCTTGATCAGAACCTTTCTTAAGTATTAAAAATGTATCTATATCTAGTTTATTTCTATCTGAAGAAGGGAAAGACAACCATATATTACCATCTTCCGCGTGGTACCAACGATCCATCGCCATATTGTAGTACTCATTGGAAGTTTCTTTTACAAAGAACTTCATACTAGAAACGTTACCAGGTCGCTTGTTTGTATTACCGGATAGTTGTACTTCTATTCTATTTCTATTAGCAGCACGATCCTTCTCCAACTTCATCGTACCGGTGTGATTAGATATAACCGGCGTCTCTCTACCGTATTGATCTGTAAAAACCATACCCAATTGATACTCCCTCAAAGTTTTACAAGATTTAGCTGCTTCTGTTAGTCCCACTGGAAACTCACCCCAACCAGTATTAAATTGAACAGAGTATTTTTTATTCTCTGACGTGTTAAGATTGTAGCCTTGCAAGTAGTTTGCATAAACGATTCTATTACCAGTGACGTCTTGTGCTAAGGCGGATCTAGGAACATTATCCCAAGGCCTTAACAGTTGGTTAGAAGGAACAACGTTGTTAACAGTTTCTTTTTTAATTTCAAACGGCTCGCCAAGAGCAAGTGTCTCCCAACTGTTTATCCCACTGGGACCTTCACTATCATTAGCGCTTATCGTGTCAACGACATATATAACTGAAGAGGGTTCGTCTTTAAATAAAATATCAACAGACACGACATCTTTAGGTGTATTTACATCAATAAACCTAGTTAACCTTACTGATTCTAAGGTATTTGTCATACCTAAGTTATAACCTTTTCTTGGGTGGTAATCAAATGATCCTGGTAAGAAACATACTTGAGTAAACGGAGCAAAAGATGAGTACTCTCCATCTTCATATTTGTATCTATAAGAAAATCTAGGGAATTTAAACTCAAAAAGCTTGTCTTCTTCAGTGAAAAGATCTATAGCGTATTGAAGGTCAGTCTGACCAGTGCTTAAATCAGGGATTGGTGGATAACCACTTATGCTGGTAACTTTAAGTTTAAGGTAAAAAGGATTAGTAGGGTCGTAAACATCACCAGGGTAATTATCAGGATCATACTCTATTGCCTCGCACTTCAACGTGTAATCAGTGATAGGTATTGCTGGCGGATTACCCGGGGCGTCAAATTGCTTTAATACTAATTTAGTGCCAACTTCAATAAACCCCCCAGTTGTTTGCCAACCAGTAAACTCATTAATCCCGTTGGGTAGCGTGGTCACAACTCCAAAATTATCTACATACTCATTAATGTTTACCGTGATAATATCTCCGATAGAGGTACCGCTAAAATTATACATATCGAGTTGACCAGGAACACCTAAATCAGAGGTGTTTGCAGCATCGTCATCTATTTCAACATTTAAAACACCAGTATAAAGTAGTAAAGGATCTCTAACACCTATCAACTCTACACCCATTGGTTTGATTGGAGTTCTTTTAATAACTGTTAAATGTTTTTCCTCCAGCTTTATTTGATCTCCTATTGATATACCTGCTTCTTCATTAATTAAC
>Ga0098059_1001634_pt1 | contig 11085 bp, 4 predicted proteins | sample 20_taG_FD_92580 | JGI IMG/M metagenome (GOLD analysis project Ga0098059, IMG submission 92580) | Marine viral communities from the Subarctic Pacific Ocean - 20_ETSP_OMZ_AT15318 metaG | ecosystem: Environmental > Aquatic > Marine > Oceanic | place: Subarctic Pacific Ocean | collected 2015-01-19
GATCTACCTCATGGAAGTGATGCGTTAGATATATTAAAACAAATTAACTTAAAAGAATAATAATATGAGTTTTGTAGTAGCGGCGGTAGGTGTTGGTGTTGGTGTAGCCAAGCTAGTGGGTGCCAGTAAAAGAAAGAAAGCAGCTAAGGAAGCGCAGAAAAAAGCTGCAGCGGAAATGGATGCTAAGAAAAAACAGTATGAAGCCCTAGACACATCTAACCTTAATAAAAATATGGAGAATAAGATGGAGGATCTTACCATTAATCAAAAAGGAATGGAGCTCCAAAGTCAAAAATCTGCTCAGAGTAGAGCCAATGTAATGGAGGGTATGAAAGATGCGGCTGGTGGTTCTGGTATTGCTGCGTTAGCCCAACAAATGGCTAATCAAGGCTCATTAGACGCGGCAGAATCTGGTAAGATGATTGGTGATCAAGAAGCTGCAAATCAAAAAGCGGCATCTACAGAGGCGTCTAAAATACAAGATGCTGAAATAGCCGGCGAAGAAAAATCAAGAACCCTGAAAAAAGATAAAGTTGGAACACTATTAGGTATGGCTCAAGGTGAACACCAAGCAGCTTCAGACGCTAAAGCGCAGGCTGGTAAAGATCAAATGAATGCTATTGGAGGTATAGCCACATCAGTTGTTGGTTCGGATCGTAGACTAAAAAAGAATATTACAAAAATAGGTAAATCAACAAGCGGATTAAATATATATTCTTTTGAATACAAAAACCCAACGGATGGTAAAGGGTTATTCCAAGGTGTAATGTCTAACGAAGTACCACAAGAAGCGGTTATTAATAACGGAGAATACGATATGGTAAACTACAGTCTATTAGATGTAGAATTTAAACAAATATAAATATGGGTATAGATAATACATTAGTAAAAGGAGCATATAAATCAGCTAAAGCAGGTTTTGAAAAAGGTACTTTAGGTGGTTTGGATCAATTTACAGAAACTCTTAGATCAAAAAAGTTGGCTAAAGAGACTGAGATAAAAGCAAATGAACAAGAACTTAAAAAACAAAGAAATGAAGCTGGGACAAAGATAAATCAAGTTATGGCTGATTTGCCAGCTAACATGAGATCTCTTGGTCCAGAGTCTTTGGCAAAAGCTCAATCAGAAATTGAGGCTTTAAGAAACCAAATGTTTATCGCTATTGACGCTAAAGATTCTAAAGCACAAGCTGAATTAAACGCGCAGCTTAACGAGATAAAATCTAGACATGCTAATGACGCTACGAATTTAACAACTTTAGTAGAATCTTGGGAAGATGATACGGTTAGTACAGACGCTATGACAGCGGACGAATTAAGACACATGGAAAATTTTGCTACTAATCCTACAAGAAGAATTATATACGACGAAAATAACGTTCTAAAATACGAATGGGATACAGAGATGTTAGATAAAGAAGGAAACGTTATGTTAGATGAGAATGGTGACCCTAAAATGCATGCGGTTTCAAAATCATTGGATGAGATGCAGGGTATGATTATTACTAAACAAACAGAAAATGGTAATTTAATGTTAGATTTAGGACAAGAAGCAAAACAAAGTTATGCGGATGGTAAACCAATGAGTGATGTTGATATTAAAGAAAAGGTGTCAGAAATAATACCTAGAGATGAAAGAGAAATGAGAGATTGGTTATATGGTAATCCAGCTAAAACAAAAGGATTAGACGTAAATGGGTATTTATGGGATCTTATGGGTGGAGATAAAAATATTTGGGAAGGAGAAGGAGCGGGTATTGCAGACCCAATGACTTTTAAGAAATTGGGTATTGATTTAAGTGATCCTAAATATGCTAAATGGGATGTACCAGGGAGCGAACCTGGAATTCAACCAGAAGAAGTTCCAACCGAATTCAAGAAGATGTTAATTGATAAAGTGATGAACGTAGAAGATTTAGAAACTTCACACAGCATTGTTACCGATATATATTCAAATCTCTTAAAGAATAATATGATGGGTATAGAAAATAAAGATTATCGTGGTATAGAAGAAACCGCTATACTTGGTAATAAAAACGATCAAGATGCTAGCGCTGTGGTTGCAAGAAAAGAAAAACTTGTAAAACTTCAAGCGCTTAAAGATCCAACACACGCTATTCATGATGAAATAGGCTCTATGACTCCAGAGGAATTAGCTGTTTATATCTTTGGGCCTGGTGGAAAACCTAGTGATAGCATATATAATAATGAAACTGGGGAAGAAGAAAGTATAAAAACTTATATAGCTAAAGCTAAAAATAAAGCTGCGAATAAAAGAAATGATAATTTTGATGTTAATGCGCACGGAGGAGAAAAAATAAATTAAATGAACGAAGAATACTTACAAGGACTACACGGTCATTTAGGTGTTAAGGCAGATTATAACACTTGGATAAATAATATTAAAGATGATGACGACTACTTACAAGGATTACATGGTCATTTGGGTGTTGATGCTGATTATGGCACCTGGAAAAACGATGTGTTTGGAGTAAAAAAAGCAACACCACCGGCGGATGCCCCTGTGGAAGGAGAAGATACGGCATCCGACTCTGGGGATACTTCTTCGGAATCACAAGAGACTGAAAAGTTTGATTGGGAAGGTGACAAGTTTAAAACAAAAGAAGATCTTGAAAAAGAAGATGATGACTTTTTTGAAGCTTGGAAAGAGACAAATCCAGATAGTGAATTAACTAGAGAAGACGTTTTAACTGAGAAGAAAAAAGAAGACGTAAAAAATGAAGAAGAACCAGTGGCGGCTGTTGATACTTCTGACCCGTTAATGAAACCTTATTTAATGGACGAGGATCAATTAGTAGCTCAACCATCTTCAACAGCGGTGCCACAGTTAGATGAAGGAAATTTAGAAGAAAGAACAAAAAAAGGGGTTGAAATAGAAAATGTTGAAAACCAAGCCTTAACCAATTTAAATAATTATAAAACTAAAAATAGACATCAATTTAAAGAGGTTACTAGTAACCAAGACCCTAACTTTCCTACTGACGATGGCAATATAACATTATCTCCAATAGGTTCTACGGTAACAAAGGACATGAACGAGAAGTTAATGATGGATTATATAAAGAATAATAAAGAAATCCAAGAAGTCATTATACCTAGTCTCTATACTGATAACCAAAAAGAAATTGAAAATAAAATACAAGAATTAAGAAATAAGTATGGTGACGGTACTAATTTCTACTCTAAAGCAGATTATGAAGAAGCACAGGGAGAATTAAACGCGTTTATTTCTGGTTTTTTATTTGACAACCCAAGATATGCTGAGATTGTAAATCAATATTCAAACGCCATGAACAAGTTGCATCTTCAAGACGACGCGGCCTATCAAGTAGATAAAAACACTGGGTGGTTTTTAAAAGGTTTAGAAAAATTCTCACGAAAAAGTCCTCTTAATTTTCTTAAGTTATCCCCAATGGGGGCGTATAATACGGTAGCTGGTTTTGGTACAGGTATGACCTCTACTATAACAAAAATGAGAGAGAAGTACGATTGGGGACCAAGATATGAGAGACATCAAAGAAATTTACAAAAAGCGGAACAAGAAGGTTGGGATGATAACAAAACTGGTTTTGTAAACAAACAGGGGGATTTTAAACCATTAGCATCTAAACGAGATGATTATAGAACTCCAACAACTTGGGGTGAGGCTAAGAAAAACATGCAAAAAACCCTTAATGAAAACGAGGCGCTTTTCAAAAGAGATATAATGGCTATAATGGAGCGTCGCGCGAAAGAAGGTCATTATAGAAAAGCTAGTTTTACTAAATTTGCCTCTGGAGATCATAGCTTACAAGAGTTGGGATTAATGGTGTCAGAACAAGTGCCAAATATGATCGCGGCTTTAGGATCTTTGGGGGTTATACCCGCTATGGCTGAGGGCGCTAATATTTACGAAACTTTAATAAGAGATGCTGCTGTAGAAAAGTATAATATACCTGAGGGCGAAGAACCAACAATGGAACAAATGTATCAAGTCTTAATGGATGATACAGAAAACAAAATGGCTGATATAGCTTCAGCTTCAACTGTTGCTATTGCTGGATTAGAGTATATTGGTGCTAGAGCTATGATGCCCGTGTTTAGTAAAAGTATAGGATCTTTGTTAAGAGGTCAATTTAAAAGAGCATTAAAAGCGTCTATTAATAGTGGTCAAAGAATGGCTATGGGTGGTTTTACAGAAGGTTTAACTGAGGGGTTGCAAACGGTAGTATCTAGTTTAGCAACCGGACATTGGGATGCTGATGAATTTGTTGAGGCGATTGGTATGGGTACTGTAATGGGTATAATAATGCCGTTTGGTGGGAGCGTGATAAATCAAACATCAAGAGAGTTAAGTGAAAGCATCAAAATGGTTGCTAACAAATATGAAAAACATATTGCAGATAAAATGTTTGATAACCATCAAAACTTGTTAGATAACGCTTTAAAAACAGGGCAGATAGACGCACAAGAACATAAAGACAAAAGTGAAGCACTAATATCTGTAAGAAATAGTAATAATAAAATACCTAAAAATCTTAACGAGAAAGAGAAAACTGAAGCCTTAGATTTACTTATAGAAAAAGAATCTCTTGAAAAACAAATAGAAGATAAGGATAAAAATTTAGTTACAAAACAAACTAAGAGAATAGAGACCATTGACAATAAGTTACAAGAGATTAGCGCTAAAGCACGGTTAAAATCTGTAAAGAAAATAGCTGAGCAAGTTGAAAAAAAGACTGGTAAAAAGATAAATATAAATACAGGTACTACTGAAGATCAAAAGGCTTTTCTAGAAGAGCAAGAAATGGATGAGACGCAGTTTAGCAAAGGAGTTATTAATTTCTACAAAGATGTTATAGCTGACCCAAATGCTACAAAAGAAGAGATTGCAGAGGCTAGGGCTGGATTAGCAGCACAAACAAAGGGATATCAACAAACTTTAAATGTTATAAGAGGAGCGTCTACTAATTATGGTAGCATGGTGCCCGCTATTAATGAAAATGGAGAGGTTACAGGCTTTGACATGTTTATAAACGAAGAAACATCTATGCAAGATGGTATGGTAAACACCGCTGCTCATGAAATGCTGCATGGTATGTTGTTTGCTACGCTTGGGGGTAACGTTGATGCACAGATGATGTTTGGCGAGGGAGTGTTAAGTGCTATGGAAAACGGTGGAATGAAAATAAAGCCCGGTAGTAATTTAGCCGCTAGAATGAATATGTATTCTCCAAATGAAGGCTTAGGTGAAGAAGTGGGGACACTAACTTCTGAAGCTATGTTAAATGATGAGGTTGATATTAACGAAACTGGTTTTGATATATTAGGAAATATGTTGAGAAGGTTTTCACAAAAACATCTTGGTGTTTTGGGTGGTGTAAGATTTAATACGGATAAACAAATATTTAACTTTCTTAAAGATTATAATAAATCTATAGAAGAAGGCAAGGGTTTAAACAAAGCAATGTTAAAAGCCTTTACAAAAGGAATTAAAGGTAGAGCAATTAAAGGACCAAAAGAAGCTAAAACACAAGTCATGGCTTCTAAAGCTCAATCTGAAAAAGTACAAGATATATACGCTAAAAAAGGAGTGGGTGGAGCTGGAGAAATAGCTATGGAATATAGTGGTATGGCTGAAGAAATATTTAAAAGAAACCTTAATAACGCTCCATCAGAAGATATAAGAAATAACTTACTTAGTAATAAAGATATAATAATTGGTGATATATTATATAATCCTGGAACTGAAACAGCTAAAGCAAGAACAGTTTTAGGATTAGTGGCAGATTTTAAAAAAGAAAAACATAAGTATGAAAACGTAGCGGCTTATATAAATAAATTCCTACCAGAAAGAGCTAAAGAAATATTTGCTCCTTATGGCGTAGAGATGGCTATAACCAAATCACAAGAACAGGAGGGTGTTAAGGAAGAAGTAAAAAAGAAATTTGCATCAAATACAGAGTTATCTAACACAGAGGTTGAGGGTAAAATTGTAGCTTTAAATTCTATAGAAGAAAACAAAGTTCAAAAACAACTTGTTAAAATAGCTAAAGGAATAGAAGCGCTTGGAGGTTTACGTAGGTATAAAGAAGTTAAACAAGAGTTAACCGCACATAAGAAGTTCGTAGGAATAAAAAACGATAAAGGCGAGGTTATTAAAAAAATAGAAATAACCCCAGAATATAAAGCTGAGCAAAAAACTCTTGAAGAAGCTGCTGTAAAAAGATACAAAAGAAACGGTTTAAGCGAAAAAGATGCTAAGAAAAAAGCTAAGAAAAAACATGGTGTAAAAGAATTAAAATCTTTACGTGAGCCAATAGGTAAGTTGTATGGTGGGTTAGAAGCTGTGGCTAATATATTTGGTAAAGATATGGCTATTAGAATTTTAAGAGAGCAAGATCTTACAACCGAACAAAGAAAATCAGCTCAAGATAAAATACTACAATATACTCCAGAAATAATAGCTATGATGCCGTTTGGTACAACAGCTAGTGGAGACGCTACGGGCGCTGCTAATACTACGTTGGGTATATTTTACGATAAACTTTCTAGAACCAAAATGAAAAACACTGGTACTGGTAAAGGTTTAAATACACAGCAAAAACAAAATATAGACCCTACTAAATTTAGAGCTTTAGTTGGATTAATAAAAGGAGGTAGAATAAATAACACGTCAGTGGACGGAGCTATTAGAGCTATCATAGTTCAAGTTGCTACTATAGCTAATAATCAATCTATACGCCAAGTACACGGTCCTAAAACCTTAACGCTAAAAGATGGTAAAGCGTCTACAATGTGGAGTAAAAGACTTACGGAAGACGGTACACAAAATACCGACATGAGTGTTTTAATGCTAAAAGAAAATGTTGATTACAAAATACTTTTACAATCTAAGATAGATCAAATTGTTAAAGAAGGCTTAATGACAAGAAAGGAAGCAGAAGAAACCTATGGTGCTATAGACATGAATTCAGAAGAAGGTAGAGCTGATATGTTAAATTGGGTATATAACAATATGAGTAATTATATGCCTTGGTCTTTCTTTAATCATACTGGTAATTGGACTGGTACATTTATATCTTTAGCTAAAGACAAAAAACCAATAAAAGAGTGGAATGCTATAAGAGATGAATATTCTACAAAAAAATATAAAAAACCTTATGATGACCTAACCAAAGATCAAAAGAAAGTTATTAAAGGTATAATGGCTAAAAATGATTTACCAGGAGAGGTAACTAAGAAAAAACACAAAGGAAATCTTTTGTTTAGAGAAGCTGGTGAATTAACAGAAGCTCAACAAGCATTTATAGACAGCGGTGCCGCTTGGAATGGTGAGAATATATCAGAGCAGAATAAAGTTGATATTGCTAACGCGTTAAAAAGAATAACTCAAAACGAAAAAAATCTTAAAGACAAAGAGCTTAGAGCTAGTAAAAAAAGAGGGGTTAAGTTAATATGGGATATATTTGAGCAAATGGTTGAAGATAATCCAGCTAACCTTAAATATATAGCGGCTTTACTATCGTCTTCAGCTTCTCAACAAGGGCACTTTATGAGAACTGGTTCGGATTTTGCTTTCTTAAATACTTTAAGTGGTAAAAACGTAGAAGAGCACACGCAAGCCGCAACTGCTTTTGGTAGGTTTTTATTTAGTAGATTAGCAGAGGGTAGTTTATCAGAAAATATAGACGTTGCTTTAGAGTCTTATTTTCAAGGTTCTTTGCCAAAAATTTACGATGATAAATTGAAAGGTAAAACTTGGAGTTATCAAAAAGATGCCGGAAGATATACATGGGGAGTTTTTACTGGGCAAATGAATATATGGGTTAGATACTTCAATCCGGACGTAAATAATAATAATGGTGGTATTGATCCTAATGTAATAATTTTATCAAATGGTAATACACTAGCTCAAGAATATGGTGTTCATATAGACGGAAAGGTAACACCTAGAATATTAAAACTTCAACAAGAAACACTATTCAGAGTATTTAGTGGTGATATGGATATTCAAGACGCTATGTTAACTATGGAAGCCTTAACTAAAGTAAGAACAAGTGGTAATGTTGAAACCGCTATCACTTTAGATAAAGCTATAAAGAAAGGTAGAGTTATGGCTTCTAAACGTGCTAAAGGTATAAGTGTTTTGGATTTTGACGATACATTGGCTACGACTAAATCAAGAATTAAATATACAAAACCAGATGGAAGCAAAGGATCATTAAACGCTGAAGAATATGCTAAAAATTACGTTGATTTATCTGAAAAAGGTTATAAATGGGATTTTTCAGAATTTAATGAGGTTGTAGGTGGTAAAATAGCTCCATTATTTCAAAAAGCTTTAAAGTTACAAAAAAAGTTTGGGCCTGAGAATATGTTTATACTAACCGCTAGACCAGAACTCGCTCAACAAGCTATATTTGAATTCTTAAAAGCTAATGGTTTAAATATACCTATAAAAAATATCACTGGATTAGGCAATAGTACTGGCGAAGCTAAAGCACTTTGGATAGCTGATAAAGTTGGTGAGGGATATAATGACTTTTACTTTGCTGACGATGCTTTACAGAACGTGCAAGCGGTACAAAATATGTTGGATCAATTTGATGTTAAGTCTAAAGTTCAACAGGCTAAAATTAATTTTAGTAAAAGACTAAGTCCTGATTTCAACAATATATTGCAAGAAACAACTGGCATTGAATCTGAAAAACAGTTCTCAGACGCCCAAGCTAAATTAAGGGGCAAAAAAACAAAATACAAAAGTATAATCCCTGCTTCTGCTCAAGATTTCCAGGGATTACTATATAACTTTTTAGGTAAAGGTAAAAAAGGAGAAGCAGATATGGTTTTTTTTAAGAAAAGTTTAATTGATCCTTTTTCTAGAGGTATAAACGAATTAAATTCAGCGAGAAAATAAGCTGCTAGTGATCTTAAAAACTTAAATAAACGATTCCCTGATGTTAAGAAGACATTAAATAAAAAAATAGGAGGATTAGATTATACGTATGACCAAGCCGCTAGAGTCTATCTTTGGAATAAAGCTGGTTTTGAAATACCTGGTTTATCTAAAAGAGATTTAAAAGCATTATTAGATGTTGTAGAAAACAGTCCCAGTCTAAAAGCTTATGCTGATACAATAGGTTTAATATCTAAAAGTGAAAACGGGTATTCACAACCAAAAGACTATTGGTTAGCTGAAAGTATTGCTTCTGATTTATTAAGTGACGGAGCTATTGGCGATAAAAGATCTGATTTTCTTGCTGAATGGATAGAAAATAAAAATATAATATTTTCTCCTGAAAACCTAAACAAGATAGAAGCTATATACGGCAGTAAGTTTAGAGAGGCTTTAGAGGATATGTTGTATCGTATGGAAACTGGTAGAAACAGGCCGATGGGTGGTGGGAGATTAGTTAACAGCTATATGAATTGGGTTAACAACTCTGTTGGTGCTATTATGTTTTTCAATCTAAGATCTGCAACATTACAAACTATATCAGCCGCTAATTACATGAATTGGACTGATAACAATCCAGCTAAAGCAGCGATTGCGTTTGCTAATCAAAAACAGTTTTGGAAAGATTTTTCTTTTATCTTTAACTCTGATTATTTAAAACAAAGAAGATCTGGTAATCAAAGGGGTATAAATGAAGCAGAGCTTTCCGAAGCGGTTGCTGGTAGTGACAACAAAGCTAAAACAGCAATAGCTTGGCTACTTAAAAAAGGTTTTACACCCACACAGATAGCGGATAGTTTTGCTATTGCTATGGGTGGTTCTACTTTTTATAGAAATAGAATTAATAAGTATGTAAAAGAAGGAATGACTCAAAAAGAAGCTGAAGCAAAAGCTTGGTTAGACTTTCAAGAAACAACAGAAGTAAATCAGCAATCAGCTAGACCCGACATGATCTCACAACAACAAGCGTCTCCTCTTGGTAGATTAATACTGGCTTTTCAAAACACTCCCATGCAGTACGCTAGGATAATGAACAAAGCTACTAGGGATTTAGCAAATGGTAGGGGTGATTATAAAACACATATATCTAAGATTGCTTATTATGGTGTTGTGCAAAGTATAATATTTGGAGCTTTACAATCTGCTTTATATGCTTCTTTAGGAGATGACGAAGAAGAAGAGTATGATAAAAAGAAAGAGAGAATATTAAATCAAATGGTAGATTCTTGGTTAACCGGTATTGGTTATGGTGGTAAAGCAATAGGTACTATTAAGAATACTATTATGGAGTATTTCGAGCAAAGAGATAAAGGATTTAATTCTGATCACGCGTACACTTTATTAACTTTACTTAGTTTTTCTCCACCTATAGGATCAAAGTTACGTAAAATATATTCATCTATACAAACCGAAGAATTTAATAGAGGAGTATTTAAAAAGAGAGGGTTTACACTAGACAATCCTATTTGGTCTGGTATTGGAAATGTTATCGAAGGCGCTACAAACATTCCACTTGGAAGATTAGCTAATATAATGCTACAGGTTGATAACGCAATGGATTCGAGTCATGAATGGTGGCAGCGAGTTGCTCTAATATTAGGACAAAATACTTGGGATTTAGGTATTAAAGATCCAGATATAGAAGCTATAAAAGGAGAATTAAAAGAAGAGAAAAAAATCAAGAACAAAGAAAAGCAAAAGATAAAAAAGGAAGAAAAAAAGAAAGAACAAGAAGAAGCAAATAAATCTATTATTGAAGAGAACAAAAAGAAAAGTAAAAAAGACGGTATTTGCTCTGCAATAAGTAGAAGTGGTGGAAGATGTAAGAGCAAAGCGGTTAACGGAGGGTTTTGCACCGTTCATGAATCTGCTCCACAGAGGGCTGATGGGAAAGAGGTTCAGTGTAGAAAAATGAAAAAAGGTGGGAAAAGATGTGGAATGAAAACCACTAATAAAAGTGGGTATTGTTATTACCACGATTAAGTAAAGAATTTAAAAAATAAGTGACTATATAGAAATGGTGAAAAGACTAATAATATTGCTACTACTTATATCTAATATAACGGTAGCACAAACGTATGGAATTAAAGATGTTAAGAAGATGTTGAAGTATTCAACATTCTACGC
>Ga0098059_1001639_pt1 | contig 11077 bp, 15 predicted proteins | sample 20_taG_FD_92580 | JGI IMG/M metagenome (GOLD analysis project Ga0098059, IMG submission 92580) | Marine viral communities from the Subarctic Pacific Ocean - 20_ETSP_OMZ_AT15318 metaG | ecosystem: Environmental > Aquatic > Marine > Oceanic | place: Subarctic Pacific Ocean | collected 2015-01-19
CCAGACATTTCAATGTCTAGTAGTAGGCTCCCGCTTGAAACTATATATTCGGGCGTCTCTTCGAAATTAAAATGATCTTCCTTATTCTTTTTAAGGTAACTCTGTATCTGCTCTACAGGGTTTGAGGTCTCAGTTGTTTTGCTTTTCGCTGCCATAATTCAGAAAGTCTTTAATATTTGTGGTTTTTTTTGACATCACCTTGTCATCGCCTATTTTGGCGTCTGATACATTATGTCGGATTGGGGGTGGTAAGTCAAGACCAAATTTTGCATACTCTACTTTGAGGTATTCCCAGCCTTGGGGCGCAATGTACCAAGCCAAACTGTCGGCGTCAAATTTAGGGGGCAAAGCTGCCCAGAAAGCTCTTAAAGGGTACTTTTCTATTAACTTTTTTGTAAATTTTATTTCTCGAAAACGAGTATTCTTGTCTTTCCATATGGCCTTGGGGTCTTTTAGTAATTTGTTTACTATGAAAGAATTTAACGGTTCCTCGAACTTCTTGCGCCCTTTCTTCAGGCAGAAGGAAGAGCAAAACTTTTTTTTATGAGGGGATAGGAATGGCTTGCGACAATGCTCACACTCGAATCTTTTAGGTTTCGCCATCGGCCCCCACTTTATCGTGTTCGGGGTTGCGTGTCAAGACTAGTATTTTTGAAAAACCTCAAGAGTGAGGGCTCAGGGGGAAAAAGCCCGTTTTTTCGATCAATAAAACTACTCTCCTAATTCCTCCATCCAGTAATCGACCATGTCTTTAACCAAAGAATCGAAATTGTATTCAGGCTCCCATTTTAATGCTTTTCGAGATTTGGTGGAGTCTCCTTTTAGGGTCTTTAGTTCTTCGGGCCTCATAAACTTGGGATTCTGGCTAACGTAATCTTTGTAATCCAGACCCACGTGAGAGAAGGCTGATTGGCAGAAATCCCTTACGGTATGGCTTTCTCTGGAAGAAATGACAAACTCGTCTGGTTCGTGGTGTTGTAAGATTTTGTGCATTGCATTGACGTAATCTTTAGAATGTCCCCAGTCCCGGCTTGCTTCCAAATTTCCAAGCTCCAGCTTGTCTAACTGTTTCTTTTTAATAGCGGCAGCGCCTCTTGCTATCTTGGCCGTTACGAAATTTTCGCCTCTCCTTGGGGATTCGTGGTTGAACAGGATTCCGTTGGAAGCAAAAAGATTGTAAGAGTTTCTATAGTTTCTTACAATACAATACGCGGCCAACTTGGAGCATCCGTAAGGGCTAACCGGTTTCATCGCTGTGGTTTCCCTTTGGAATCCATCTTCGTCTATTTCATTCCCAAACATCTCTGAAGAACTTGCTTGGTAAAATTTGGATTTGGGGCAGATGCTCCTGTAAGCTTCTAAAAGGTTTAGAGTGCCTATCATATTGGTCTGCATGGTAAACTGAGGCACGTCAAAACTTACCCGGACGTGGCTTTGTGCTCCTAAGTTGTAAATTTCATCAGGTTTAATTAATGCTAATAGCCTGCATAAGGATGAATTGTCTAGGAGGTCTCCATAATCTGTTTTGATGAGATTTTTGGAAACTAAATGATCTATACGAGTTTCTTGGCTTTCGGCGACAGAATGCCTTCTTATGATTCCATATACGTCATAATCTTTTTCAACTAAAAGTTCTGCTAAATAGCTGCCATCTTGACCCGATATCCCTGTTATAAATGCTTTCTTCTTCATAATAATTCCTTCTAATATTTATTTTAACGATCTTTGGTTAAAATGTCAATTTATAATCCTTTTGCCAAATATCCGCCGTCGACATATATGTCTTGCCCCGTAATATACGAGGAGGCTTCCGATAGCAGAAATGTTGATGCGCCAACTAAATCTTTTGGTTCTCCCCACCTTCCTAAAATGGTTCTTTCTTCAATCTTTTTTCGATTATTTTCCCACCCTAATTTAGTCATGTTTGTTTTTATGTATCCGGGGCCCAAATTGTTGACTCTTATGTTGTACTTGCCTAGGTCTACAGCGAGGGATTTAGTTAGTTGTTTTAGGCCGCCCTTAAAGGCAACGTAGGCTGGATTGTTGGGGAATCCAAGTTCAGAATTTAGGCTGGTAATATTTATAATTGATCCTCCTCCATTGTTTTTCATTTTTTGCGCAACTAATCTAGACAAAAGGTATGGGGCTTTCAAATTAACTTTATAAGTATTTTCCCAATCTTCATCGACGTATTCAAAAATATCATTACCGCGAGTTATGCCCGCGCAATTAACCAGACCATCCACTTTGTCTAAATTACTAACTAGTTTATTGATGTCCTCTTCTTTTGTTACGTCGGTTTTGGGTAGGTCTGCCCTAATTACTGCTGCTCCGTAGTTTTCTAGCCCGTCTGATATGGCAGAACCATTGCCTCCTAGAGCGCCAGTAACTATAATCACCTTATTTTTTAACGAAAACAATTCCATTTTTAAATTTCTTCCACTAGTTCTATTAGTGTTCCATCAAGATCCCTACAAAAGCAAACTTTGGCTTTCCCGTTCGGAGAGATTTTAGGTTTGTCATTAAAGTTTAGACCCACGCTTGTTAATTTTTTATAAATTTCAGTTAAGTTATTAACAGTCACGGCAAAGTGGGAACAGCCTATTTCGGTTATCTTGTTGTTTAAGTTTTTGCCATTTTTTTCTGGGTGAGAATGGTACTCTAATAGCTCAATTACGCCACCAATTTTATCTTGAAGCTTAACAGTTCTTACTTTTATGTTTTTTATGCCCGATAGGCTGTCTACAAATTCTCCTTGTTCAATCTCATCCCATATAACTTTAAGGTCAAAGAGGTCCCTATACAAGGCGAGAGATTTATCCATACTCGTAACGGTGATTCCTACGTGTCTTAAATTAATCATTTGTGTGTTCTTTTTCTCCATATCCGATAACCATTAGTTCGACGGACCATCTGAAAAATTTCACCTTAGTTTTTTGGGTGAGCCACCTTCCGCCATATACATTAATAAATAATTGAATGATTTTAGATAAAAATTTTATTACCGGAAATTTCCATATAATCGGTAGTTGATAAAATTTCTTAACATAAATTTTATTCAGCCCATGTATTTTTAATAAATCTGTAATCGCCATAACATCATAAGGGCGAGAATGAGTAAAATCTTCAAAGAAGTTCTTCCACTGAGTGTGCCAATCAGGAGTTAACATAATCAGTTTTCCGCCCGGCTTTAGTACTCGGATTGTTTCTTTCATTAAATGTTCTGGGTCATAAAGGTGCTCAATTAGAGATTTATGGTAGACTATATCGAATGACTCATCGTCATATGGAAAAACTTCATTAGCAACGTCGCACCGTTTAACTTCAAGGCCACATTCATTTTTAATACTCGAGTTATCGCGATCTAAGCCTCTGCACTCTAACCCATATTTTTCAAATTCAAATAAAAAATCTCCACGACCACACCCTAGCTCAAGCAGCTTAGAGTCGGCCCTCAAATCAAAGCGTTTAGATAGGTGTTCTATTAATTGCTTAGGGTACCCTGTTTTTGGGGTCCGCTGTTCGTCATATATAACGGATACATAATCAGTCTTATTTTTTTTCATTTATTCAATGCCTCTTTTATCGATTGATCTAATGTATCAATGCCCTCCAAGAGTGCATCATCAGTGATCGTTAAAGGTGGTCCAATTTTAATCGACTCTCGACCAGTATGAACAATTAGCAACCCTTTCTGCATTGCTTTTTCTGATACTAAACTTGGAAACACAGCATCAGGTTTCTGTTTTTCCGGCGATTTGAATAGTAGCGCGGCAATTAAACCTTTACCAAGCACGCATGCGATACGGTCAGGGTATTTATTTTTCATTTTATTCAATTTGTCAAATAATATTCTCCCTTTCCTTTGTGTCTCCTGAACCAAATCCAACCTTTCGATTTCCTCAATAGTAGCCATGCCCGCAGCGCACCCAATGGGATTTGCTGAATGAGTGCTACTCATATTTCCTACATCAGGCAAATCCATTACCCGCTGAGACCCAATAACTGCAGACAAAGGAAAACCTGAGGCCATACCTTTACCACAACAAAGCAGATCGGCCTGTACTTCGTAATGTTCATATCCAAATTTCTTTCCAGTTCTACCAAAGCCGGACTGCATTTCATCAAAGGTTAACAGAATATTATTTTTTTTACAAGTTTCTTCTATTGCCCGAACAAAATCCTTAGGATAAAAAACAGCACCCCAACCTTGAAATGTTTCAAGCATAAAACCAGAAACATCCATTTCTAAATCTATTCCAGATTGTTGCAGTTTATTTAGCTCGTTCTCAAGAAGTTCTTTACCTTTCAAATCTTTTAATTCCCATGGATAGGGAAATTGTATATGGTGAATGTTTGGATCATTATACCCTATCCATTTCTTTTGCGATGCATTGCTACTCATCATTTGCGCTCCCATGGTTCTGCCATGCCAGTTACCTTCAATGCATATAATACCCGGCCTTCGTTTACCAACCTTCTGACCATGCATCCTCATCAATTTTAGTGCTGCCTCCGTAGATTCAGTACCGGCTGAAAGCAGGAAAGCTTTTTCAAATGGTGGTCCAGCAAATTTGATCAGTTTCTGAAGATATTGAACTCTCTCTTTATTTACATAGGCATAGGTATGCAATAGTGGCTTTTTCAAAACATCTTTAACCGCATTGAGTACATTACGATTGCCGTGACCCACGTTTGAAACAAAAATAGTAGATGTGAAATCGATCCACTTATTTCCATGTTTATCATGGATGCTGAAATTTTCTGCCTTATCCCAGACAATAGGCATTTGACCCTGCATTGATCTGGATTCATAAAGCTCAAGTTCAGATATAATAGCATCAGTCCCGGGGCAAGGTATTGGTGTCTTTATGATACGGTGTTCTGTATGTACGGTATCTACGGTTTGAGGCTTTCTGGAGAAACTATATGACGACATAATGATTAATTTCTACTTATTATTTGAAAAAAATTCCGTCAGTAAGGAGGGGTTGTTTTTTATCTTAAATTTCACATACTCTAAGTCTTCTTTCGTATCAATTTCGTCTATTGGCGGAGTCTCAAAAACAATCATTCTGTTTCCATGCAAAGTCTCACTTTTTAGTACATGGGATATTCGTGCTATATCAATATATCCGTTGGGAACATATACATGCGGAAATGATTGGCGTGGAAGATTCACTTTTTCAGAAGTCAGGTCTTTTCGGAGCCCTATAAAATAACCTTTTTCATCCTTCATCAACCATTTAAATGGAGATTCTGGAGCTTCATGGCCAGAACGTACTGATGTTGCGTTGGGATCATTTTTGATTGTTTTTATAGCTTGTTTAAGCACAACTGGATCTCTTAATGGTGTTGTGGGTCTGATGTGCAGCCAGTATTCTGGTTCAATCCCTTCATTGGCTCTAACCCATTCCATGGCGTGCCGCATAAAATCGTAATCTGAGGATTGATCGTTTGACAGTTCATCAGGTCTTAAAAATGGAACTTCTGCCCCGTAGTGTTTAGCTATCTCGGCATATTCTTCTGAATCGGTAGAAATCAACACGCGCTCCACACCGGCGAGTTTTGCCGCAGCTATACTGTAAGCAAGTAGTGGGTGACCATTCAATTCAATTATGTTTTTGTGCGGAACACCTTTGCTTCCCCCTCGCGCCGGAATAATAGCGATAACGTCGCTCATGTATCGGTTACTTTTCGAAGCTTTTGTGCAATAGGGATTTCACTTTCATAAACCTTTTTGATACCGTCCCCCACCATTAGCTGCATATTGTTTATCGCTTCAACTAATCTCTTGGGTTCTTCTATAGAAGCAGCTTGATCAGAACCATAAGCGTTTCTATTATGGGTAATATGAAACTCTACGCACTCTGCGCCTAACGCTACCGCTCCTACGCATGCATCATGTCCGCTATAATGATTCGAAAATCCAATTTTGAGTTTGGGGTATTCTTTTTTAAGGGTTGTGATGTGTTTTAAGTTTAATTCTTCTGCGACGGTAGGGTAAGTGCTGGTGCAGGCAAGTATATATTCAATGTTGTCTAGTAAAGAAACAGCGGCACCTGTCTGCTCGCTCGTGCACATTCCCGTAGAAAGGATAACTGGTTTACCGGTAGCATTTATACGTTGTAAAAACTTACGATCAGTAGCCAGCGCTGACGCTACCTTATGGTAACTAACATCTAATTTTTCAACATCTTCTATACTGTCGATGTCCCAGCACGACATAATAAAATCCAAGTCAAGATCAGTGGCATAAGTTTTCAGTTCCTCGTATTGAGATATAGAAAATTCTAACCCCAACTTTTGATCGCGGTTGGTTTTTCCCCATGGTGATTCACGATATTGGTCAAGTTCCTCTTTTGTGTATACTTTTTCTACGGTTCGTTTTTGAAATTTGACAGCGTGAACTTTAGCGTCAGCTGATCGGCGTATTAGCTCTTTAGCCAAATCAATGTCTCCGTTATGGTTTATTCCTATTTCTGCTATTATTTTCATGAGTATTAATTATAAATCAAGAATTGAAAGATCCTTTAAGCTTAACATTTTGTCGTCGACATAGTAGTCGGCATAAGGTTTCCCAAATTTTAGTTCGTTATGTTTTACTCCCCATTCTTTCATTTGGTTTTCCGTTGTTTCTCGCCAATCAATACCCGTTTGAGAACCGCGAGCAGTGAATAATACAATCTTGTTTTCATTATCGAAGAGTTTGTTAATTATTTTTATGTTTTCTTTGATTGGTGTGGCCGCATTATACTCAGCATTGGCGGTGATGCTTGCGATTACTCCGTCAATATCAAAACAAAAAACTTTATTTTTTGGCGCAGCGTTCATAGAAACTTAATCATGGAGTTATCTGCTATTACCCTAGGATCCTTAGCTAAAATTTCTTTCTTAAAGTAAATTCTTTCTTTTTCGTGGTTGTGCAGATGTTGACCTCTGGAGTTGACCTCTCTTTTCCACTTTGTAATATCGTCACTTTCTGAGACAGGAGCCTGTTGATGGATGCCGCTTACCCCTTCGCCCATATTGTCGTTGCGGTACCATTCTCTGGTAACGTTGTTGTGAGAAAGCCATTCTTTTATGGCTAAATCCTTGTGGAAGGAATAACCAAATACGTAGAGCTCTTTGACATCATGCGAAAGGAGATCCAATAAGATACAGAATCCTGAACACGGAGAAGCTTTAAGGCTGTCGCTCCAGTTTTCATATTTGGGTATTGGTGGGGCACATGACAAAAGACCCGCTTCTTCTAGTAATGGTTTGTAGTCATTAATGCTATTGTTTCCGTATTCAGCCGGTCGAGTAGAGTTGAAATATTTGACTCCACGCTCAACAAGATGGTTTAGGTAATTGTCGTTTAGGCAGACTCCGTCAAAGTTGGAGTAGACTACGTGCGAAGTGGTCCCTATATCTTTTTGAAGCCGTTTGGGAACTATTTCCATATCCGCAGCAGTAGGGACATGACGCACCGGTCGCACCATCCTTACTACTACGTCGTGAGAATCTACAAATTCGCCTTGTGAGGCTCCTTCTATTGATTCACTTGGTCCTATAAGAGCTACTCTTTTTCCTTTTAAAAATTCTGAATATGTATCGGTTGAATCCATTGTAAACAAATTATTTTTTAAAGACATCCATTTGAGTTAAATCTGGCCAATCTTCAACGGTCCAATTGCGGGGAGCAGTTTCTATCGCTGAAGGCAGTTTGTCAAGTCCGTTTTGTGCAGTTTCGGGAGTCATGTAATAATGGTAGCCTATGGTTTTAATGTTTTGCTCTCTCCAAGGAGCGTCTGGGGTTCTTCCGTCATATGACATCTTCTTTAATTCTTCTGCGCTGGTTTTGCTGTCGGTTAAAATAATTCCTCCTCGACCCAAGCTAAGATGTTTTTGAAATTGAAAACTTATGCACATATAGGTTCCGGAAATGTAACTGTTTTTTTTCCAGAGAACAGCAGCGTCTATAATCTTCCATTGAGAACTGGTGTCCGTAAGTTGATAATAATCTTTCCAATTTTCATTTTTCCACAATCGTTCTATAGCTAACTTGTCTGCCAAAAAGGGGATAGAGATATAGGTTCTGTGGGGGACATGAATAGTTTTAACCTTAGATAATCTCAAACACAACTCCAACCCATGAGTGCAAGAATCTACAGCCACCGCGTAAGGTGAGCCGAAAAAGGTGGCCACTTCCCCTTCAAACGTTCGTGTGGTATTAAAGCTCATTTTTGTTTTTTAATAAAACGTTTCCAAAGTTGCCCATAAAGTTATATACCCCGATCTCTTCGAAATCAGGCACCATATCCTTTATCGCCTCTTTAGTTAAGCATTGAGAGTAGAGTTTCTTTTCCTGTGTCGCATTAAATTCTATATAGAGGAATTTGGTTTTTTTCAGCGTCTCTTGCGCTCCGTTTAACAACTCTTCTTCGCCCCCGTTTACATCCGCCCAAATTACATCTATCGAGTCGATGTGAGGGTTGTCATTCATCCAGCTGTCAAGCGTCATCGACTGAACCTTAGAAGCTTTAGAAAAAGAAATGTCTTTGAAAACGTTGAGGTGATTGTCCGGTTTTTTAAGAGAGCTGGAGGCCGACCAGCTGTTTTGAAACTCGTAATGCCTTTTTGTATCGCTATCACTTGAAAACCAGTCTACTTGCCCATTGGTGTCCGACAAAACCGTCTCTACTAATTTAATGTTATCGTCGCCTTTGGAAAGCTTGTTGAAGATGTCTATGGATCTTTTGTCCCCCTCAAAGGCGTATATGGTGGGGTTTTCAAATAAGTGAGAAAATTCTCTACTGTCCGCCCCATCGTAACAGCCTATGTCAAAAATGACGGGATTCGTTTTAGAGATTTCCGTTAAGAAGAAATCTTTGTTTATTTCTGTTTCTTTAGTCACTCTATAAAGGTTTTATCATTTTTTGTCCCTTTATAGGGACCGGTTTTGAATTCGTAAACAAAAGTGTTGGGTTCTGTAGCTAAATAATTGTGACCTCCTTCAAAAGTTATTGATAGGTCTCCGGGGGTCAGCTGCTCTTCTGTTAGAATTGTGTCGTCCAAATCATACAAAATTGCTCTTACTGCCCCACTAATAACAACCCATGACTCCTGCGCTACGATTTGTTTTTCTCCATCTTTCCAGATGTGGCGGTGGGGTTTGAAGGTTTTTCCAGCGTTCATCTGAATCGCGGCGACTTGGAGGAACTGATTTTCTGGCGCTACATCCGCTCTCCCTCCCTCTTCCTTTTCGGAGAGGCGCAGTTCTTCCTTTCTGCAAATAATATGGAGAAGTCTTTTGGGCTCTTTCTGTGAATATATCTCTTTCATGGATAATCTTATGTTTTTTTTTGTTCTTTTTACAATTTTATTTCCTCCCTAAGTGATGGGCTTATTAAATCTACCCAAGCTTCTTTATTCTCCCACCCCCGCGTTGACGCGTAGGCTTCCACTTTCGATATGGGATACTTCTCCCCGTAGACTAATAGCACGGAGAAGTCTTGGTTCTCTGCCCATCTACTGGAGCCGTTGAGTTCAAAATCCCACGGAGAACAGTTGGGTTGACAATAATCTAAAAAAAACTTTTTATTCCAAATGGACATTTGAGCGGTTATTGCGTAGTTGCTGTCTTTAGTTAACTTGTAGAGGTCCCAGTCTCCGTGGTTTTGGTAAAGGTCCGCTTTGTAGTGGGGGTTGTTATCGATCGTACTCCCCTCTCTATCGCACGGATTTACTAAATTTATCCTCCCTATGGTGGGGTTCTTTTTTATTATTTCTGTTAGTTGGTTTATCCAGCCCGTGTCGGTATGGTCAAAAAAAGCTGAGTCTTCGGTGCCGTAGATAAAATAATCATCTCCCGTTTCCCCGAAAAATTTGAGCAGATCGGTCGACCATTCCTTCACTGATCCTTGTTCACCCATAGAGTGAAACGTCCCCATGTCCCCCACCTCAGTGGGGGCGTATCCCAGAACATTGAACTCTTGGCCTTTCCAAAACTTTCGGTACAACTCTGTGAATACTTTTAAGCATTCGGTGTGTTTGTCGTTAGTGGAAACATAGACTGGGAGGGTTAGTTTAGTCATTGTCGGCGTATACTAAGTGTTCGAAGTAAAGCGTTCCCCTTGTTCCTGCGGAATCTACATTTGGGTTGCCCCAAACCTCCTTGAAAAAAGAGTAGTTGAGATGCGTGCCTATGTCATTATACGACTCGAAGTTTACGGGTTGATCGGGATAGAATTCCTTGAAGTATCCAAGGGCTTTATTATAGTTTTCATCTCCTAGTAATTCTTCCTTGTCTTTTTGGCTTACCAGACATATACAGTCACCCATATCTGCGCGGCGAACCGAACCTTGCGGGGAGACTAAATGTTGACCCCAAGCTTGACTGTAACGACATATCGCCGAAGACAAAGAGGAGTCAACAAATCGTTGTACGTCCCCGTCTTTTAAGTTAATTAAATCTCCACAGACCATAATGCAATCACCCTCTGGTGAAAGAGCGCTTTCAAAAGTGCTGTAAATAGTTTCGTCTTTAGGGAATAAGATTTCCGCAGAAGGAGCTTCGGCAGAATTGTTACATTTTTCAATATAGTCTATGAGGATAGAGTTATCCTTGTTAACAACTACATGGACTTTGCTTTCTGGAGAGGTGCACTTGTTTATTATTTCGCTGATGAGAGGGACCCCGTTTAAAAGCTCGAGGTGTCTTTGGCGTCCCGGCTTAGGGGGTCCGGCTGCTAAAATAGAAATGTTTGTCATTTTTTTATTCTTTCTTTTATTTCTGAGGATGACACTCCTTCACAGCGCTCTATCCTCTTAAATATCCCCAGTTTTTTAGGGATAGCATGCTGGTAGTTGTATTTAGCGTCATCTTCTATACCGTGCGCATGAACCACTAGGTCTATATCGTGCTCTTTTATAAAGTTTTCAGTTATTATAGTGGGGGCACCAGCAATTACCTTGTCTACATAACGGCAAGCTTCCACGACTGTCACTCTTTCTTCAAGGGTCATTGCGGGGGTCTCTTTGTATTCTCGAATAGTTTCGTCATCATGAATGCCCACGATAAGATTAACGCGAG
>Ga0098059_1001645_pt1 | contig 11054 bp, 18 predicted proteins | sample 20_taG_FD_92580 | JGI IMG/M metagenome (GOLD analysis project Ga0098059, IMG submission 92580) | Marine viral communities from the Subarctic Pacific Ocean - 20_ETSP_OMZ_AT15318 metaG | ecosystem: Environmental > Aquatic > Marine > Oceanic | place: Subarctic Pacific Ocean | collected 2015-01-19
AAGGAGATTTAGTTACAGGAGATCCTGTAAGTATTCTACGATATGCAGCATTTATTCCTAATTTAATAGCACTCTTAGTTCTTGATGCTGTAGGAGATTTTATAGTTGTAGACTCATCTACTGCAACTAAAGTGCGGTGGTTTTTTACAAAATTAAAAGCTGCTTCATATCCTTTAATAGTGCTTAAAGCTTCAACATTCATTAAAAATATATTTAATTTTTCTGTAAAAACTTTTAATCCTTCTAACTGTTCTTTTTGTTGTTTGTTAGGTGTGGGTGTCCAACATACAATATTACAATCAATATTGTCAGGCATGTGTTTAGGTAACTCCTGGTTCATCCAATTTCTATATACTCCCTTTGGAGCTATAATTAATGCGGCATTAATTTTTTTCTTTAGGTATAATATTGCTATATTATCTATTAATACTTTTGATTTACCTGTACCCATTTCCATAAAAAAAGCGTAATTTTTTTTATCTGCAGCTATATTTAAAGTAGTTAATTGGTGCTTAAAAGGTTTAGTTTTAAATTGATAATCATTCATTTCTGTATTCTCCTTATTTCTCCCATAAATATAATCCTTGCAAAAAGAAAAATCAAGTGTAAAGTTAAAAAAAAGAAAAATAGAATGACTGTATATGTAATCCAAGAAATGCCATACAAAGATGTCCTCAGTGCTGAGGAATATGGTGAATTAAAATCTGTAATAGAACCTGGTTTTCAATTATTACTCAGTCCAGATCCTGTGACTGAAAAAATAAAAAATGTATTAAAAGACTTTAATGACAACGATTATTTACTATTAATCGGTGACCCTTCATTAATAGGTATTGCATGTGCTGTAGCATGTGATATAAATATGGGACGCTTTAAAGTTTTAAAGTGGGATAGGAGAAGAGAAAAATATTTTCCTATAGAAATTAACACAAGGAGAAATGAGAATGACAAAAATGGCAATCAACTTTGAGGAAGATTCTTTTCAAAAAGTTACTGATACTTCGCTAAAGGCATTAGCTGAAAAATGTAAGACTCTTGAAAATGTCGAGGGTATTATAGAAAGAACTGAAGAATCTTTAAAAAAATATAAAGAGCAGGCAAGAATATTATCTGAAGAAGATATACCACAGTTTCTAGCAGAGAAGGGATTACAAAGTGTGACCCTGGACAACGGAACAGAAGTTAAAGTTTATGAAGATATTAAACCTGGCGTACTTGTAAAAAATAGAGAGTATGTATATGGTTGGTTAAGGGACCAGGGACATGGTGACTTAATTAAAAATAATGTTGCAGTAACATTTGGTATGGGTGAAGATGCGGAAGCAGCTAAACTTAAAACTGCGATACAAGATTTAGGAATGGCGTGTACAGAAAAACAAGATGTACACTACCAGACTATGAAAGCATTCGTCTCAGAGCAACACAAAAAAGGTGTTACTTTGCCTGATGAATTTGGAGTGCACGTGGCCAATAAAACAAAACTAGTGCAAAAAAAGACAATTAAATAATCGTTGAAAGGACAAACGAATGACGGAAACTAAAAGCAACGCAGTTGCAAAAAAGCCTGAAGCAGGCCTTCCTGCAAATATTTTTGAGGAAGATGCTTCTTTAACCCAAGCAGGGTTAACACAAGATGATCTAGCAACACCTAGATTAAAAATTCTCATGAACGGTTCTGACGAGCTTGATGCTAATGATGCACTAAAGCCAGGTCAGATTTATAATACTGTTACGGGCGAGGCCTTTGATGGCAAAGAGGGTATTGTGGTGATACCTTGTGGCTATGAAAGACAGTATGTAGAATGGGAAGAAAGAGAAACAGGAAGTGGCGCCCCTGTTAATATCTTTAAAGCAGATAGCGATATCTTAACTAAGACTACTCGTAATTCTAAAAATAAAGATATGCTTGAAAATGGTAATTATATTGAGACAAATGCAAACTACTTTGTCATTCTTTATAATAAAGAGACAGGTATTGGCACTCCTGCTCTTATTACTATGAAGAGCACGCAGCTAAAGAAAAGCCGTAGGTGGAACTCTACGATGTTAAATCTTAGAATCCAGGGATCTAAAGGTTCCTTTAATCCACCGTGGTTCAGCCATACTTACAAACTAACTGTTGTTAAAGAAAAAAACAATCAGGGCTCTTGGTTTGGTTGGAACATAGAACTTGAAGGACCTGTTACTAATCAACTTGCTTACAATGATGCGAAGGAGTTCGCACAAAGTGTTAAAGCAGGTACTGTACAGGCAAAACCAGAAATGGACCAAGCTACTACTTCCAATACAGATGGCGCTACACCATTTTAAATTTATTTTAGGGGGCTTCGGCCCCCTTTTATGAGGGAATAAAATACAATGGAAATATACGATCTTGCTACATTTAAAAATATATTTAGAGGCCTAGACAGAGCATATGGACAGTATAGGGCAGGAGAACAAAAAGAAAATGGTAAGCAAGGTGGTAAGGCCTATATAGTTAAAGGTCAAATTACTGACCAAATGTGGCTAGACCACTTGGAAGGCAAACATCCTAGTTTAGGTATTATACCTATTATGGATGATTCTAATTGTTATTGGGGATGTATTGATGTGGATATGTATCCTCTTAATCTCAAAGAAATCGTAGAAAAAATTGCAACGAAAAGACTACCTTTAATTGTATGTCGTTCTAAATCAGGTGGAGCTCATATATTTATATTTACAACCGAACCTGTACCTGCTCAATTAATGAGAGATAAATTAGCAGATATATCAGCTTTTTTAGGTTTTGCTAATTGTGAAATATTTCCTAAACAAATAGAAATTAGAGCTGATCGTGGGGATACAGGTAACTTTTTAAACCTTCCTTATTTTGGTGGTCATGACCCAGAAATTACACAGAGATTTGCTATAAAACCTGATGGTAAACCTTACACATTATTTGAATTTTTTACTTTACATAGTAAGACTGCTTTATCTTTAGAAGACCTTAAAAAATTATCTACAATTAAAAAAATTGATTCAACAGGATTTGACGGTCCTCCTTGTTTGGAACATTTAATGAATGAAAAAATTCCAGAAGGGGGAAGAGATAATACTTTATACCAATATGCAGTTTATGCTAAAAAGAAGTGGCCTGATGTATGGCCTGACAAGGTGGACGAGTTTAATCATACTTTTATGGATCCTCCTATGCCTTCAAAACAGGTATTAAAAACAATTAGTCAACACGAAAAAAAAGATTACCAATTTAAATGTAAAGATCAGCCGATGTGTTCTGTTTGTAATGCGTCTTCTTGTAAAGCTAGAAAGTATGGTATAGGCAATGACTACGACCATGTTGTTACAGATTTAACTAAATATGAATCAGATGATTCTGTATGGTTTTTGAATGTAGACGGAAGAAGACTTTGTATTAATACAGATGAATTTTTTGATCAGGCTAAGTTTAGGAAAGCATGTATGAATACTTTAAATATTCTACCTAATAGAATGGCAGCTAAAGATTGGGATGTTCGTATTCAAAGTTTACTTGCTGTTGTAGAGGTTATAGAGATGCCTGAGGAAGTAACTAAGGTAGGTAGATTTGATAGTCACTTAGATTCCTTTGTATCGGATCAAGGAGAAGCTATGTCTATTGACGAAGTGCTTATTGATAAGGCATGGACTCCACAAGACGAAGATAATATATACTTTAGACTTTCTTCTTTAGAAAATTATTTAAATAAAAAAAGATTTACTAATTTCAATTCTACACAAATGTGTGCTCGTATTAGAGAACTAGACGGTGGCTCTACTAAGAAAAAGATACGAGGTAAGTTATATCATTTATGGTACATACCTAATCGACTTAAAGATTTAGATAAGAGTGATTTACCTTTACCTAACTTAGAAGAGAAAACTCCTTTTTAATGAATACTAAAATTATACTCGGTCCCCCTGGTACAGGTAAAACAGAGTATCTTTTGAGAAGAATAGAAGAAGAATTAGCCGAGGGTACGGATCCTAAACACATAGGGTATTTTGCGTACACAGTAAAAGCTGCTAACGAAGCACGGACCAGGGCTATGGAACGATTTGATTCTCTTGAGAAAAAAGATTTTATGTATTTTAGAACATTACATAGTTTGGCCTTTAGACAATTAGAATTAAATAAAAATGATGTTATGAAAGACGAACATTACAAAGAACTTTCCAAACTACTAGGAATAAAACTTTCTAATACAAATCGTAAAATGGATACATACGGGTTTCAATTGCAAGATGATATTTTTGCTAAGATTATTGATATGGCAAGAGTTCGTAATATAAAATTGAAACAACAGTTTTTAGAATCAGGACACCTAGAAGGTGGTTGGATGAAATTAAAATATATTTATGATGGTATTACCCAATACAAAAAAGAAAGAAAACTTTTTGATTTTACTGACATGATTATAGAATTTAATAATCGCAATGATGATACTATTATACCAAGGTTTGATGTTCTTATTATAGATGAAGCCCAGGACTTATTACCTATTCAATGGAAAATGGTAAATAAGATTATGGAAAAATCGGATAGAATCTATATTGCAGGAGATGATGATCAATCTATATTTAAATGGGCGGGAGCTAATCCCCAAGATTTAATTAATCTAAAAGGGAGTAGATATATACTAGATAAATCTCATCGTGTGCCTGCAACTGTACATAAAATAGCAACTAAATTAATTAACAAAGTACAAAACAGGATACCTAAAGTATGGGTACCTAAAGCTGCCTCAGGTAGTCACGAGGGAAGTGTTAAAATTCATGTCATGCGTAGAGCTGTTTACAATGAGATGCATGAAGGAGAATGGCTTGTTATGACAAGGGATAACTATACTTTGGAACAGGTTGCAGAAGAAATGAAATTATATGGTTTTTATTATTCTCAGTATGGTGTGCCTTCTGTTAGTTTAAAGAAAATATCTGCCATACGAGCTTGGACAGATCTAACTAAAGATAAAGCTATTTCATGTGAAAAAGTAGCTTCTGTTTATCATTATATGTCTGTTAAAAGAGGGGTTAAATATGGCTTTAAATCGCTTCCTAACGCAGATCCAGAAGCTTTCTATACTCATGAACACTTAGTAGATAATTTTGGTTTATTAATACCTAAATGGAGATTATGGCACCATGCCCTTGATCGTATTCCTATTAAAGAAATTTCTTATATAATAGCATTGCTTCGTAGGGGAGAAAACTTGAATAACGAACCACGGATCAATCTATCGACTATTCATGGAGCTAAAGGTGGCGAAGCTGATAATGTTATGTTAATGACTGATTTACCTAGAAAAGCAGATGAATCATATTTTCAAAGTCCTGATGATGAAAGACGAGTATTTTATGTTGGTATGACACGAACAAAAAAGAATTTACATTTAGTTCGTTCACAAACAGATAGGGAGTTTCACGAGGCATTTAATTGATAAGTAAAACTGCTAAAGGCACAATAGGAGAATTAATAGTTATGGTACAATATATTAAAAAAGGGTTTTATGTGGCTCGATCTGCAGATCCTCAGAGTCCTTTTGATTTAGTGGTTGTAGATAAAAATGGAAAATGTAGACTTATAGATGTTAAAAGTATTTCGATAAGAAAAACTGGAGCAAAAAAAGGTACAAAAATTAACCGGCAGTTAAATGCTAGACAAAGAAAAATGAAAGTGAGAATTGAGTATGTCGACACAACGACCATTGTTTGAACCACCAAAAGAGTGGATAGCTCCACAAGGGTTACCTGATTTATCAGATGCCAAGGAAATTGCTGTTGACTTAGAGACTTACGATCCAGGTATCAAGGACACCGGACCTGGTTGGGCTACAAACAGAGGTCATGTAGCAGGAATAGCAATCGCTGTGGATGGTTGGAAAGGATATTTTCCTATTAGACATGAAGGCGGTGGTAATTTCGACGAAGAAATTCTTAAAGATCAATTATCTAAACTTCTAAAAAATGATGCTGACAAAATATTTCATAACGCTAGTTATGATTTAGGTTGGTTAAAACGATGGGGTGTGGAAGTTAAAGGTAAGTGTATTGATACAATGATAGCTGCTGCTGTTGTTGATGAGAATAGAATGCCAGGTCAGTACAACTTAAATGCGGTTGCACGTGATTACATACAAGAAAAGAAAGACGAGAGTTTATTGTATGAAGCTGCACGAGCCTGGCAAGTAGATGCCAAAGCAGAGATGTATAAATTGCCATATCAATATGTCGGTCCTTATGCAGAACAAGATGCAGCTATGACTCTTCGATTATGGAAAGCTTTGGAAGTAGAAATACGCAAACAAGAATTAAATAGTATTTTTAATTTAGAAACAGAACTCTTACCTGTTTTAGTAGAAATGAAATGGAAAGGGGTACGAATAAATTTAGACAAGGCTAACAATTTAAAAAATCAGTTAATAAAGCAAGAAAAATCAATACTTTTAGCACTTAAAAAGGAAGTAGGATTTGAAGTAGAAGTTTTTGCTCCAACCTCCGTTGCTAAAGCATTTGATAAAAAGGGTATACAGTATAACAAAACTCCGACTGGATTACCAAGCTTTGATAAAAATTTTTTAGCAACACTTAACGATCCATTTTCAAATAAAATCGTAGAAGCAAGAGAGTTATTTAAAGCTCGTTCTACTTTTATAGATTCCTTATTAAAACATGAAACAAATGGCCGTATCCACGGTGAAATTAATCAATTAAAATCCGATCAGGGTGGTACGATTACAGGTCGTTTAAGTATGTCTAATCCTAACTTACAACAAATTCCTGCTCGTAATGAAAAAATAGGTCCTATGATTCGATCTTTATTTATTCCAGAAGAAAATTGTCGTTGGGGAAGTTTTGATTATTCTCAACAAGAACCAAGACTAGTTGCACACTTTGCAGCTTTAACTCATGGTGGACTAGACGGAGCAGATGAAATTGTAGATGCATATAACAATGATTCTAATACAGACTTTCATCAGATTGCAGGAAACATGGCAGGGATAGAGAGAAAAGTTGCTAAGACCATGAACCTAGGACTTATATATGGTATGGGTCAAAAGAAATTAGGTAGTGAATTAGGTTTAGGGGAAGACGATACAAGAGAGTTATTTCAAAAATATCATCTAAGGGTTCCTTTTGTAAAACAATTAATGAATTTAGCTAGTAAGTCAGCAAATGATAATGGCCAGGTCCGAACAATACTAGGTCGTATTTGTCATTTTGATTTATGGGAACCTACCAAGTGGGGAGTACATAAAGCATTACCAAGAGATGATGCAATTAGAAAATATGGATCTAATTTAAAAAGAGCTTTTATTTACAAAGCATTAAATAAGTTAATCCAGGGAAGTGCAGCTGACCAAACTAAGAAAGCTATGATAGAAGTTTATAAAGCAGGAATTACTCCTCATATTCAAGTTCACGATGAACTAAACGTATCTGTTGTGGATGATGGTATGCGGGATAAAATAAAACATATAATGGAAACATGTGTAGAACTTGAGGTACCTAGTAAGGTAGATCCAAAGGAAGGGGACTCATGGGGGACGATAAACAAATAATTTGTATATGTGAAGCATGTAAGGAAGAAATAGAACCTATTAAAATTAATGGATCTAAAAAAGGAGCAGAATTATATAGTTGCCCTAGTTGTAATGCTGTTTTACACATTGAAAAAGTAGTTGAATTTGAACCTGATATTAATCTAAACAGGACTTTACATTGACTTTTCCCATAAAATCCTGTATAAAATGGGTTGATGTATGAACATATTGTTATGCCTAGCTTTAGGTATATTATTTTGGAAACCAATATTGTTTCTTATATTAGTATTAATAATTATATTTTAGGAGTAAAAAAATAAATGACAGATATAACAAAATACAAATCTGTAGCTGTGAAATTATCTATTTGGGAAATGCTTAAAAAACTAGGCGCAAAAGATTTTAGATCAGTGGGTAAAGTAATTGAATACTTGGTTATTAAAGAAGGTGAAAAGCAAAACATTAAATTATAAAAATGGTACTATGTTCACGGTGCAATCATTTAGAACATACGGGAATGACCTGTATGGACTGTGGATGTATGTATAATCATGATGCATGGATACACAAGAAAGGTATAGAAATGAAAAAAAACGAAGCAATTGAAATTTTATTGAAATATGTTGAGACCGATACTGCAGACGAGAGTCTACAAGACGCTGTACGGCTCTTAAAACAAGAAAAAAAAGAGGACAAATTACCTATAACATCAAAAAATGGTGAAGAAACTATTTCTGTTATATATTCCTTACCAAAATATTTTGAAGTAGCTGTCAGTCAACGACAGGTTATTACATATAAAGTTTTGCATGACTCAGAAGATGCAGCCATCTCTGAAGTGCAAAAGAAAGTCAAGGATAGGGATTGGAATGCACTTTTGCAATTTCCTCCTGGATCTCCTTACTATAGTCCAATTCCATTTCTTGACTACGCTATTGAGAAAGTCTCTGTGAAAGAAGATGTTCTCAGACCTAATCCCTTCGTTGAAGGGAAACAACAGTCTGACACCTAGACTGTATTCCTTACCCTCATAAGGATAGGAAGTGGTGTGACAGCTCGGAGAGACGGGCATTGAAAGGATTGTTATGGAAGAAAAAATTAATTATGAAATTTATAGTCCGTTTGGACCTAGAGTTATGAAGTCCTCTTTATCACAACGTGTTGTGGATGCTGTCAATAAGAAAACAGATGCTATTTTAAAAGATCAAAAGAAAGCAAAAAAATTAGACTATAGCCAGAACCTGGCAGGTAATGTTCAATCGGAAATTGCTTTATCTTTAAGTGATGTTCCAGGCCTTGCTCCTATTATTAACAGACTTGTCACGGAGTACGTTAGTAAAACGATTCCTGGACAATTTGATCCTACGAAAACTAACATGACTTATAGTTCTTGGGTTGTGAGTCAATATGCAGGAGACTTTAATCCTATTCATATACATGATGCGCAGCTATCTGGTGTATTCTTTTTAAAAATGCCTCTTGGTTATGAAGAAGAATATAGACGAGAAGATCATCATCCTACTGTTGGTTGCCTAGAGTTTTTAGGTAGTGTTGCGAATACATTTGCGAAACATTCTTATTTAGTGAAACCTGTACTTGGAGATCTATATTTATTTCCTAGTTGGCTATCGCACCAAGTGTATCCGTTTCGAAGTGAAGGGGAAAGAAGATCTATGGCCTTTAATATTCACTTACGAGCCAAGGCTCCCGGACAAGATGTAGGCCGAGGAGTGGATAAATAATGCTTCTAACAGGGTTATTAATTTGTAATACTATTTTATTAATAGCTATCGCTTTTATGGTATGGGTTATTGGTGATAGATTAGCTCAAATAATAGAAACTAATATAGATAAAGGTAAATTTAATGAGTAGTAAAGATGATAAAATCAAGGAATTAGAAATACAGATTCAAGAATTAAATGCAGCTTTAAGGGATCAAAGGGAATTAAATGATTTTCACAGAAAAATTAATGGAGAACTTAACGAAGAGCTGTTAGAGTGTGAAAAAAAGAATACAAAACTCGCAGAAAAATTTCCTTACTTATACCAAAAACAATGAGATTAGTGTATCAAAACAAGAAGTTGTACTGCAGCTTTACCGGGGATGAGTTTGATAGGATGGAGAGGGGGAAACCCTTGCTCTTGGACCACGGGTATATCAAAGTCCTCCACAACGATGTGGTGGATATCTCTACTTCAGCATGGAGAGATGATGTTGAAAAAATTGCAGAGCTGGAGTCTAAAAAAAACAAAGGTAAAAAATAATTCTTGCCCTATATTCAGGGCATGATGAATCTAACAAACAGTGCTAAGAACCACTTCTTAAACTTCTTTAGTGGTTTTTTCTCTAATAATCCAGACGATGATCTTAAAAATTATTGTAGATCTGAGTATGGTAGAGATTGGCAATGGGCGTATAGAGAATATTTACAGTGCAATGAATTTCCTAAGATGTTTAAAAGAAGAAATATTTAAACTTTATTTCCAAAGGCGTTACCAGTTATAATTGCTCCAAAGGCAATATGAAATAGTCCACCCATTTGTAAGGTATATGGATCATGGTGATCTGTTAATTTTTTCATAAATTCAATTTGCAATAAAGGGTTTTGATCCATAGTCATTAATTGTTCTACAAAGGGTTGATATTCTGGACGATTGAGTCCGAACCATATTGGTACTACCATAAAATCAAACACGCATATCATTAAATATACTATGGAGATTGTCCACTTGTATGTTTTCATTAAGCAGAACTTAATCTAGGTAGTTCATACGCATCCACGCAAGTTATATCTATGTCTAACACAGCTTCTTCTCCTGCTATTTCTTGTAATTTTCTAGCGTGCCAGGCACCAAATTTTATACACTCATCGTATGTAGGAAACCCTTCTGGGCCAGAAATTCTAATACAGTCTTGTGATGTCAAACAAAAAAACCCCACGAGAAAGAATTTAAGTACCATTAGTTCAGACTTTTGGTCATTAAATGTATGAGATAGTCTTTGAGATTACTCCTGGTTAGCAGCTCTGCAGTAAAGTTAGCATAAGCGTTTACTATAGTTTCTTCTTCTTTATTAGTTTCGATATTATATTGGTAATAGCATAGGTGAAATAACTCATGGATGAGTAAATTGAAAGTAGATTCATTTTCCATGGCCATGATGTTTTCATCCAGGACAATAGTTAAAGGTGGTTTGGAATGAAAAGAGCCCTGCTGTTCACCTACCTCGTATGCAAATTCGTGGCTCACGAGCTTTAAATGGACTTTAAAAGGGCCTATTTCAACGTACGGAGGTAGTTTGGGTATTTTCACCTATTTTTTATTTATTTTTTATTGTCTTTTCAAATTTTTTCTTTAATTCGTTTATTTTCCATGCTCTATCGAGCTCTCTTTTTATATTTTGTAAAGCTTTTCCACTGACAGCTCCCCCAGCTATTGATGCGTATGCTCTTTTAATATCATCAACATTAAGTGTACCTTTTATTTTTCTAGCTCTAGCTAATTTATAAGCC
>Ga0098059_1001646_pt1 | contig 11049 bp, 11 predicted proteins | sample 20_taG_FD_92580 | JGI IMG/M metagenome (GOLD analysis project Ga0098059, IMG submission 92580) | Marine viral communities from the Subarctic Pacific Ocean - 20_ETSP_OMZ_AT15318 metaG | ecosystem: Environmental > Aquatic > Marine > Oceanic | place: Subarctic Pacific Ocean | collected 2015-01-19
AGTTCTATCATTAGCATTAAAGGCAGGTACATAATAAGGCTTGTTAGCTCTAGTGTTTGACCAATCTGCTGATATGTAATAGCCTTTAGTCTTTCCGAATTCATCAGGTCTTGCACATCTTAGCTTAGAAACGTCAATGTGATAGATTTCAGCTATTTGAGTTCTATCCTTTGACCACACCAAATTCAAAGCGAACCCACCCTGTAGCTTAAAGTCAAAAGATAGTTTCTTTATAACTTCATGTAGGCTTTCATTTCCATTAGCTCTATCCATAAAGTTCTGTAACTTAACTCTAGCTTCTAAGTCCCTATCATCTTCATCTTCTATAATAAGGGCTTCACCTGCAATCATCTCTGCTGTTGAATTAACAATAGCCGCTGTAATTGAACTTGAATAGTAAAGGTCAATTAAGAACTGAGGATAGAGGTTTCTCCAATCTTCTGTTCCGTATTCTATCCAATCTCTACCTCTTACCTCTTGAACTGTAGGAGCTGTACTCGTTTCTAAATTGATGTTAATGATATTATCTTTCATATTTTATTTTTTATACGATACTTGCTAATCTAAGATTAATATTCTTTGTTAAAGCGTCACTTGCACTACTGAATATTTGGACTTCACTTATTGAACCCTCAAAAGGGTTCGTATCAAGTTTTCTAATGCCTAGTGAATCTATGTCTGCTGTTCCTGATAATGTAGGTGTTGCAGTAGTTTGCGCAACCCCATTCCACCAAAGTGTTAAAACATTACTCTCTCTTGTGACAACCATATAACCATCACCCCAAAACCCACTATCCAATTCTAAATCTACTGCTGTTGCATTATCAATCTTTACTCTTAACTTAGTAGTAGAGAACATTCTAAAAAATTCACCATCAGCCGTATTATCACCTAGAATAACCCCCGCTATTAAATTCAGCCTTATTCCAATAGTAAAATCACCTGTTAAAGATATTTGACTTCCAGACATGTGTTGAGTTGCAGAAGGGTCAAATCTCAGAGCCCCTGATGGTGGGTCGTATGTAGGTGATTCTGCAACACTTCCAGAAATAAATATGTTAGTAGTATGGGAGGATAACCAATAATAAACCTTATCCGCATTTGGTGCATTCTGAAAGGCAACATTTGTTTTATTCTCAAACCAAGCCACTAAACTTGATTCAGCATTAGGTGTCCATCCACCATTGTTTCCTACACTTAAATCTAATCCTAATTTTAACATATTCTATGTAGTTGGTCCTTCGTGATAACCTACTCCAACACCACTCGTAATGGTAATTGCTGTTATGTTCATAAAGAGAGTTGTTCCAGCAGGAAGTGTAGTTACTAAAGCTGATTCTCCTGTTGCATCTGCTACTGTTATAGCGGAAACTACACTCGTTACAGGGAAGTAAACACAATACCAATCTACACCTGTTTGTGCTCCATCTCCACTATCAAAGACTACTGTTCCACCATTTTTTCCTAATTGCTCTGTTAAGAGCTGTTGTACATTTTCTATTGCCATTTTATTTTATTTTATTGTCCGTAGTATATATAATTTGTTTGTTCTATATCTGCTGTAATATTTGCATCTGTGTCAGCACCCCCACCTGTTACTGTAACTGTAGGGTTTGTAGTATATCCGCTTCCTGCATCTGTTATTGTTACTGTATTCACTTCGCCGCCTGAAACAGTACAAGTTGCTGTTGCTTGTGTTATACAATCCCCTGTTATTGTTATTGTTGGGGCTGTACTATATCCTTCTCCAGCATAAGCGATAGTCAAGGTTTGAACACTTTTTGCATTTTGGATATATTGAACTTGTTCATCTCCTGCTTTTTCCGTTACATTTAATATTCCTTTAGTTACTAAGCCTTGTACTACTCCCTTAAGAACACCAACAGGTGTTAATACATCTAGCTCAGTTGCTGGAGCTGTTCCTGCTGCAACATTTACAGTTCCTGCCCAACTCACTTCATATACTTCATACTTCCAATATCCAGCAGGTATTAACTTTGTTGTTCCTGAATAAACAACAGGGTCTGCATTATAATCAAAAGTTAGTCCTGTATACCTATTGTAGATGTCTTCTTCAACCCCATAAGCATACTGAACAGAACCATCCATATCATTTATGAACTTAAATAAATGCCGTATTTGACTTGAAGCTACTGAAGTATTTATACGATTATCTTCGGTAGATATATATACTCTAAAGGTAGATTCTGTGGTTGCTTGTATCATTCTATAATATAATAGAAAAACTCTGTTTTTGTTTGGTTATAAAAGAAAAGAGGGCTAAAAAAGCCCCCTAATCAAAGAAATATATGAAAACTACTAATTGTGTTATGAAGAAACTACTCCTGCTAATGTAAATCCTGCGTTATCAAATACATTAGTAGTGTAATCTGGTACCATTTGGAAAGGCTGATTTTCTAAGCCGTCAAATGTAAGAGTATAACCTCCTCTGTCACCAAAACTTGCACCGCTATCCATAGTACCTGCGTTAAGTTCCATTCCATTTACACTTCCCAAACATGCTATTACATCGTGTCCGTTTGATAATGTTGCATTTAATTGAGCAAATATAATTACTTTTGTTGCACCTAATAATTTTATCTGATTTTGGTCTTCCTTAGTCAGTCTGTTAAGTATAATATTTACCGAAGGTGTGTAAAAAATAGTTCCGTTTTCACGTGAACCTGTAATAGTATCTGTAAGACTAGCAACACCTAGTGGCATTGTATATCTATAAAGACTATTAGAACCCATTTCTAAGTCTGTAATTTCACCGTTTGCTGTTGGTATTGAAGTTACTTGGTCATAAACTGCAAAGTAGATATATTTAATTCCACCACTAATTCTGTTACAATCGAGTCCCCTTCCTTTTGTTAAAGCTGTACATGCCATTTTATTTTATGTTTTAAGGGTTAAAAGTTGGAGGGCTTTTACACCCTCCGTCTTTATATTATTTACGATACAAGAACTACGTCAGCTCCAATACCTACTTGTGTACCACCTGAGTAACGACAAACTGCTCTCAAATTTGAGCTTCCGTCAAGCTGACTCATATCTAGTAAATTGATATTTACAGCGTCTGAAACCAAATCCGTCCCGAAAAATAAATTTCCTCTTTCTGCTGCTACTAACACATCATTATTCATACCTGTACAGACTGCGATTTTTATTCCTTCAAAGATTGGATAGTATTTATCATTCATATTCCCCCAAGGAGTTCCTGTTAAAGCAGATATTGCTTGAATATATACTCTGTAAGATTTAGGACTCATATAAATATATAAGTCTTCTTTAGTGTAAACTGCTGTTGGGATAGCTGCTGTACACGCTTGTAAATTAGCTATAATGTTATCTGCGTCATATGCTACTCCTGCTCCACCTGCATTAGTTACATCTACTACAGTTGCATCTACTACTAATCTACCAACTGCACCTTGTACAAATCCTGTAAATTCTCCGTTTGTTGCACCATTACCACCCCAAATTGAAGCTTCAGTTGCATCTGCTATAATCTCACCTAAGTAAGAAATAACGTAATCATCAAAACTTGCAGGTGGAGGTGCTCCTGCTCCTGCTCTCATTTGTAAAGCTTCCCAACTCTCTAAAAGAGTTTTTGAGCATAAATCCGTCTGAACCATTAGGTTAGTCGGTTCTAAAACCGCCTCAGTCATTGTAAGAGTTCCATCTAAGTTTACATTACAAGATGCATCTTGCACCATTGAAGTTGCATCCATCTTTTGGATATTACTCTTAAATTTCACATTTTCTAATACTGTCAAGTATTCCATTGAAGTTGCTTGGCGAAGGGCTTGGGATATGTAGAATCCTGCTGCCTTCCCTGCATAGTTACTCGTCATTGCTATTGCCATAATTTTTTATTTTTTAAGTTATTATTTATTTAAGTTATATAAGAACCTTTCTTGTCTAGATAACTTGTTATATTCTTTTTTAGTTAGTTCAGGTCTATCTGCACTAAATTTATTTGTGTTAATTGGAGCATCAGCAGGTTGTTCTGCTAGTTCCGTTTTTAGTTTTTCGTTTTCAGCTTTTATTGCTTCAACTTCTTCTGCTGAAAATTCTACTGTTTCTGTAGTTTTAATAGACTTAGGTTTGTCAGATACTTCTTCAGTAGCCATTTCTTCAACCTCATCATCACCACCTTCCTTTTCTCTTTTTAAGTCTGCTACTGCGTCTTCTAGGTTCTGGATTCTTTTTTCCATCCCTTTCCAATCGGCTACGTCAGCTTCTTCTTTTCTGTCATCATCTTCAGGAGCTAATTCAACTGATTCTTCTGATAATTCTTCTGATGCTTCAACTTCTTCTTCTGTTTCTGATTCGATAACTTCAGCAACAATACCTTCTTCTTCTACTCTAAAAGATACTCCTGTATCTGTCTTGTATGTTCCAACAGGAAGTAAGATAGTCGTTCCGTCTTCCGTTAATACTGAGATGTCCACCCCTGCTTCTAATTCTTCAGCGGTACTTACGAAAATAGTTCCATCTTCGCTTTTTGACTGCCAAGCCAAAGTAACTTCTTCTTCTTTTTTGTTAAGACCAAGAGCTACTAAAATTTGTTCTTTTAAATCCATAGTAATTTTTTATTAGTGTGAGTTTGTAATATAATAGAAATAAGTTCTATCCGTTTGATTTTGTGATTATTTCATTTAGAGCCTTTAGTATCTCTTCATTGGTTGGTTCTGCTTTTTGCATAGCTTCATACTTCGAAGTAAAAAAACCTTCAATTGAAAGTCCCTTAAGTTCTCCTGCTTTTATCTTACTCCATAACTCATCATTGGTTATGGACATTTTGACCATCCAAGTTCCTGAAGGAAGTGAGTAGCCGTAAAGAGTTGATTTGTCTGTTTTACTATCTTCTATTATCCAAGATTCAACAGTTAAAACACCTGACACTCTTTCTTGATGTTCATAGGTAGCTTTATGATGATTATTGTTTTTTAAATAACTATAAGCACATTTTTTTACTGTATCTTTACTGAAATAAACATAATAGTCAGAATCGGTATCAGCATCATATCGGTATATTGACTTTAGAGGGATTAAAGCAGGGCTGATTAAAACTTTTTGCTCTTCATCTACCTTAGCTAAAGTCAGGTTGTTTTTTGCTCTACTCATGTAGACCATATTTTCTTCTATGGCTGGTGCTGATACAAGGCTTATAGCATCAATTGCAAGAGATTCATTTGATTCATCTATTACAAGCTCTACAATAGATGTAGTCTTTTCGTAATAGTCTTTGTTAGCTTCTTCACATTCAGCTATGGAGTCATATTGACATTCTCCTGTCTTTCCCCATTTTACTTTTCCGTTTTCACATTCTTCGCAAGGCATATCTTATAATAGATTAAATTAGTATTTGTTTGATTTTTAAATTGTAGCTCTTCTTCTTATGTTAGCTAATTGGTTCTGACTCGAGGTCATTTCGTCTGTTAAAACGTAAGCCCTCATTGCTTCAGGTTCAACTCCACCTGTTAAGTCAAAAGCTCCTGACATCATTTGAGGAGCTGGAGTTCCACCACTTGCTCCTGCTGCACCACCACCTCCACCTGCACCGCTAGTAGGGTTTGTAGACATAATCTTACTTAACGCTGCTGCACCCATAACCCCTGTTGCAATAGCATTAGCAAGTCTTAAAGGGTAAGGTAATAATTTGTCAGCTATTGAAGTTGCTCCCATTGCAGCCATTATACCTTGTTGAGTGTTATATATAACTTGTGCTGCTGCAACCCCTTTAGATAAAGCAACATTTTCTCCTGCCATTGCTGCTGCTGCACCAAACCCCTGTTGTATAGTAGCTTTTTTAAAATTTTCTAAATCTTTTGCAATTGCTTTTTCTCTAACTGCTTGTGCTTTAACTCTTGCTTCAAAAGCATTTGCTTGTGCTATTTGAGCATCATATAAGTCGTCAGCTGCTTTCTTTTCTGCAGCAATTTCATCAAGTCTAGCCTGATTCCTTTCAGCTCTTTTTGCAGCTACTTCTGCTTCAATAGCATTTATCTTATTGTTAAGCTCTATTTGTTTAGTAATAGATTCAGCTTTTATATTAGCTAAGTTTGTTTCTTTTTCTGCAAGAGCATCTAAATCTTCATCTAATACAGCTTCTTCACCTTTTAACTCATTTTGTTTTCTTTGTATCTCTACTGCTTTTTCAGCGTTTGCTACTCTTTTATCTAATAAGTCATTTTCTATCTTAAAAGCCGACTTAGCTGCTGCTAATCTTTCAGCTTCAGTTTTACTTACATCTTCTGCTATTAATTTAAGGGCTTCAATTTCTGACCTTCTTTGTGCAGTTTCTACATTTACTTCTCTTTCACTATCTCTTAGCTTTTGGAACATTTTGTTCAATGCTGCTGCATTTAAAGTGTCTGTTAATATCTCTTTACCTATATTTTTAAAAGTTTTAGATATATCACTAAGCCCCTCTCTTACTTGACCAGTTAATATTTTCACTATACCACCACCAAACCTAGCTATTCTTTCTACTATTACATTAACAGCAGCTCCTATTCCTGCAAAAGCAGTTTCTAATCCTTCTGCACCTTTTTTGGTTTTTGTAAAGAAAGTAACAACAGAACCTAATAGAACTAAAAATGCTCCAAGCCCTGTAGAGATTAAACCTGCTTTAATTGTTCTAAATGATGCCTTTGCAACACCAGCCATAGAGTTAAATCCTTGCTTTACATCATTCAAGGAAATCCCCATTATTTTAAGTTCGCCTGTTAATGCCTCTGCATCCTGAGATACTTCACCTATATTTGATTTAACCTCCGCTTCTAATACTACTTTATCTGCCATATCTTTATTTTTTTATAAATTCTAAAATAATATCTATTTTTCGTTTTATCTCATTCATATCATCTGCATTCTTTTCGTGATACCGAGAGAATTGGTTTTTTACTTCATATAAACTAAACACAAGAAACCTATATAAAGCATACAAAGCTCCTAACAACAAGACTAATGGTAGTCCATATCCTTCTATTAATTGTAGTATTTCACTCATTATGATAAAGTAACCCCTGTTTTTATTTGTGTCATTCTAATTGTTGAAGCCCATTCTATATCCATATTAGTAGCACCTTTTACTGTTTGTCTAAAATTCGTTCCTGATACTGCATTTATCGGACTCCAACCACTTGTAGTTCCTGAGTCAGCAGGTGATGTTCTACTCCTATCTATACTTAATGTTCCTGCTGCATTTTTTACTACACCTCTTTCAACCCAAGACTTATAATCACCAACTGCCCCTGAACCTGAAGAACCACCAACCCTTACTGCTAAAGTTTCTGATTGAAAATATATAGCTGTATTCTCAGGCACTACAAAATAACTATCAGTTGTATTATTTAGAAAAGCATCTACTGTACTATTGTCTGTAGTTGTTTTACCATATATAAAAGTCATTGTTTGTCTTTCACCTAAAATGTCCGCTGAAGCATTACCCCCTAAGACAATTGAGTTCGTGGCTGTAGCCTCACCTAAAGTACCATAGACGTTAGCATTGTTTACACTATTATCTATTACATTATTATTACCTACTACTATATTGTTTCTTGAAAGACCTTTTACAATATTATTTTCACCCATTATATAGGTGTTGTTAGTTCCCGTTTCTGTAATATTACCTGAACCACTTATTGAGTTGTTTAAGTTACTAAAAGCAACATCAAGATTTGTATTAACTCTAAAGGTACTACAAGTTCCTGTAACTTTATCATAAGTATAACCATAAGCCTCACATTCACTTTGGTTTGGGGTTATATTGTTAGTTCCATCTGTAAAAGATACAATTCCTAAAGACGAAATGCCTAAAGGGAATATTCCAAGACCATCTATTGGTTGTATTACTCTATATTTTCCCATTATGGTACAAGTAAAAATTCAACAGTTGCTAAGTCGTTTGGTTTATAGTCTATTTTATTCACTCTAAATACTCTGTTTTTAAGCATAACCTTATCATTGAACTTAAAGGTAGATATATCCCCTGCATTAAGATTTACCTTAATAGTCATTGTTCTTGTATTAGGGTTGTAAAGTTGTGCATAATAAGGTAGCCAATACAAGTTAAACAGATTGTCTGTTACAGATGTTATACCCCCTGCCAATTGACATTCTCCAAAATGATAATCTTGAGTAGAACCTGCTACTGCTGGTATATCTGTTAGGTGACTAAACTGTAAAAAATCATCTTGATTTTCACTATTTAACCCATTTTGTGCAGGTATATAATAAGAAACCCCTGTATCTTTAATCCCATTGTTCCACATAATTCTAGGGCTGTTTTCAAACCCTTCAGTTCCATCATCATTTTTAGCATAGATTGCAGGGGTTATAAAGTTTTGAAACTGTGGCATTAAAGGTTTTATTATGGTTGCTGCAAAAGGTTCTGCTACAATTTCATCTTCACCTGTTAAAACTGTAAACCCTGAAGCATCATACTTTTTACTTCCATATAAATGCCCACCTACCTGCTCTCTGTACCTTCTAAAACAAAAATCATCATCATCTTCAACAAACTTAAAAATAGTCTTTTTATTTAAGTCGGTTAAAGGTACTAACTTCATTTCTGAAACATCTATCTTGTCTGTCCAATCGTGCTCTACACCTCTTGAAGCTAAATTAGTTCCTGCTGTATCTGTAATGAATACATCTGAATAAGGTTCTATCAATAAGTTATTAGGATTATCAGGGTCTACCATAGTTACCAAATTGAACATTGTCATAATGCCTTTAAGAAAGTCCCATTGTCCCAACTCACCTCTTAGTGTTTGTAGCAGCATATCATTTGTGGTTTGGTCTGAACTTGTAGTAGCTGTAACTAAATTATCATACGCAAGGGGAATTGATCCTGATAAGCCACTTTCCAAATCCATTGTAGTACCTGATGATTTTGCTTGACAAAGAATTGTATCACCTGCCGTAAGTAATGGGGTAATTCCTGCTGTAAAACTACCACTATAAGTATAACCAGCAGACGTTACAGTTTGTGTCTGCTGTTGAGTAGGAATACCATTAACAACCCATTGAATGTCTAATGTTTCTACTGCCGTGAGTAGAGTCTTAAATTCCATATTGTAATTTATACTATAAAATTGTCCGTCTTGTGGAACTGTAAATACCCCTGATGAATACCCAAACTCTGTAGGTATTACAGAAACAGGACTTGGATTATCTTGAAATTCTAATGTGGTATAAGATGTAGTTAAAGATTGGTCTGTTATTCTTGTTAAGACACCACTTGAACCAAATACTACAGGAGAATTATCAGCACCCCAATTGAAGTCCATATATAAGTCTGTAAATTCACCACCACCAATAAAACTAGAAGTATAGCTAAAAGGAGTATTTGGTGCATTGAATATTCTATCTATTAAATACCTTACTTGAATAAAAGGTCTAAAGGCTTGTTCTAAAGATGTAAGTTCAGGGTTTCCAACTGTAGCCAATGTTCCTGTTCCTGAACCACCTACTACCCATTGATGATTCCAATCTACAAAAGGATATTTAACAGTATCATTAGCATCTCTAAATCCTGAAGTACTTGGGTTGAGATATGTAATTCCTGTACCACTGTTATTCCAGCTATATTTTATCTGAGTTTTATTATAATCATGCTCTAATTCTGTAAAATCTAGGTCACTAAAAGTACGGTCTTCTAATACATCTGCTAAAGCTACTACTTCAGAATAAAGGTTTACATTATAGCTTATTTCACCACCCTTATCTGTTATATCTAACATTCTCATATACCCTTCAAATAATAAGAATCCATCTTGTTTTAAAACACATTGAGTCTTAACATAAGGGTTGAAAATAATACCATCATCAGACCTTGTAATTTCGTACATCTGATTGAAAATCTTATTGTTTCTTTTTGTTGCAGGTAGATTAAAAGCCTTAGAATATGACTGTACTTGTTCTGCTACATTTTTAAAGTCATCAATACTTAAACTTAAAGGTATATCTTCATCTTCATAAAGGTCACATATTACTTGTCCATTATCTAAAATATTTATAGCGTCTGAAGGCAATACTCCTGAAGGCAATACAGATACGCTACTTATAGTAACATTATCAGCGACAGTATTATAAAAGTACAACATCAGGGTTACGTTGGTAGCATTAGCTGTGAATGAAGCATTTACCTGTGATAAAGTTGCATCAAAAACTTGGGAAGATATGAGAGATGTTCCATTCCAAGCCATTACATATATTCCACCCATACTTGCAGGTGTTGGTATAATAATAGTAACATTATATAATTGCCCTATTGTTAAATTAGCAAGGTTTTGGTAAACTCCTGATAGAGTCAAAGTAGTAGTAGAATTTAAAACTAAATTACCAGATGTTACAGTTGGTAGTGCAGGGGTTCCAAATGCTGTACTTCTGAACCTGTACCACGTATTGGTTATAGTGGGTGGGGCATTTGGAATAACATCATAAATACTAGTGGTAACTAAGTCATAAGAACTAGCAGAATCTAACCCTACAAAACTAATGCCATTTACAACAAACTCATTTTGGTCGGCAGATATAGAATTATACTGTCCATCATAATGCTGTGGATATAATATTAGTTGTACTGACATTATACTGATTGTGTTCTTAACGTTTTACTTTTCTCTACTTCAAAAGTGTACTGCATTAGCTTATCGTTTGCAATAGTCTTTTTAGTAAAACTAGAAGTTATAAGTCTTACAGGTGTTGCATAATCAGTAGGGATTAATTTTGGTAGAGCTGCACCACTTGGTTCTGTAGTAAAGCCTTTAAGTATGTAAACTTCAGGGCTATTTATAAGCTCTTCAAACCATTCTGATTCTGATTCATTAACAAAATCTGTGTTCATAGTAATCTTTTCTGTGGCATTTACTCTAAAGGCTTTCTTACCTCCCTTATATCCGTATGGAGTATAAAGACTATCATTCCAAGTTCCACCTAATTGTTCGTATGTACTCCCTTTAGTAGATATTGTTTTTATAGATTTTTTAGTGAATGTATAATAATCCCAAACACCCCATTGATTCAACCAAG
>Ga0098059_1001650_pt1 | contig 11038 bp, 13 predicted proteins | sample 20_taG_FD_92580 | JGI IMG/M metagenome (GOLD analysis project Ga0098059, IMG submission 92580) | Marine viral communities from the Subarctic Pacific Ocean - 20_ETSP_OMZ_AT15318 metaG | ecosystem: Environmental > Aquatic > Marine > Oceanic | place: Subarctic Pacific Ocean | collected 2015-01-19
CAACTATTGCTAGGTAGATTAGGTTCTGGATTGTTTGCATAACATTCTCCTATATGTTTGGTTAGAGAGACTGATCCCTGTAACACACGATGTGTCAAGCGATCACAGAGGACAGTAACGTGCTACTTTACGCTACTGTTCAGTAGACATAAAAAAAACCCCTACCACCGAAGCAGTAGGGGTCTGGTCTTAGGCTACAACGTACTTCTCACGAAATGCAGCACAGTAGGCTACGAAGTAGTCCTCACCCTGCAACTTAAGGGGTAGGGAGTTGACTCTCTTGAAGGATTCCATGTAACGATAGAATTCCTGTGTGAGACCCCTAGCCTTCACCCAAGCTTTGGCTAGCTTCCAAGCCTGCCTAGCAGGACTTGAAGGCTTTGCCTTCGTCTTAGGCTTCGCCTTAGGCTTCGGTTGCTTAGCTTTGCTAGGCTTTGCCTGTGGCAATGCTTCGCTTTGCAGGAACTGGCTAACCGGAGGTTGGCCTTGCTCTAGCCGTGTGAGACGAGCTTCGATGCTTGAAAGCTTCGCATCTACCTTCGCATCACTTTCCTCTAGCTTCGCTAGGACTTGGTGACATAGTTGTTCGACTTGCATAATATTCTCCGTGTGAGGAGTTACCACACACACACTCATGTGTGTATGTGTCTGATCCCATAGGTGAATTCCTGTGGGAGTTCCATTGTAGCAAAATAAAATTATACAATGCGGATCACGACACGAAGGTGTTTGTAAAAAATGAGTAAATCCAGCCCCAATAAAAATGGATTGCACAATACACACACACGTAAGAGAAGCCCCCCGGGGAGCAACCATGCCCCCCCAGTAATATATATATGGGACTCCTACTCTCTTCCATCTTCCCCCAATTTTTCTATCCCATAGTATAAATTTAACGCCCCCAACTTTTTTGACCCCCCACCCTTTATTCCAGATCGCCACAAAAAATTACTTGACAGTGGATTTTTTTTTGATTTATAATATGGATAACCAAATAATAAATAGTTATTTACATTAACAGGAGAAGGTTATGTATGATCTACAAACTAAACTTGGGGTAGTGTTTATATTAGGGATGCTTGTTCTGGCATGTATTGGTGATCGGTATGAGAGTATAGGTGTTTCGTATGATGTAAAGCTTAAGGCTGAGGAGGCTGATATAGCTAGGCGTGTTAGCTTACTTAATAAGGAAAAAGTAAAAAAGGCAGAACCTAAGACAGAACACAGGGCAGAACGTATGGATGATGGTCTGCAGGGTGATGTTCCAGTTAGGGAGTTAATGGAAGGCATGAGGGGGTTCCTATAGTATTTTTCCCAGATCAGTACATGGAGTACGATCAGCAAGCTAAGGAAGCTGTTAGGGGTTGGTTAGAGGATAAGGGTATCCACCTTAAACCTGACGTTGAGGATTACAAGGCTGACATCAAGGCTACAGTTGAGGAGCACCATGAGGTTGAGGTAAAGGTTGGTTGGACTGGTAAGTGGCCTAACTGGGCTACAGTTCATATACCTGTTAGGAAGCGGAAGTTATTAGGGTTGTCTGACAGGTTAGTATTCTGGGTATTGAATAATGATTGTAGCCGAGCTGTCTTGGTTAATGGTGTCAATTTAAAAGATGAGTATATAAAGAACATACCTAATAGTCGGAATCCTTCTGGCGAAGATTTTTTTGATATTCCAATTAAACTTTGTAATCACGTAACTCTGGGGGATAGTGGCTAAGGGCGCAGGTAGCAGGGTTAGGGTTAAGAAGCAGGGCAACAAGAATAGTACTAAGGTTAGTACAGGCTCTAGGGCTGAACAGGCTCATCACAGGGCTGTTATGAAGGCGGCTATTAAGGTTGACTATGAGTCTGGTTTACTGACTAGGGGGCAGATAGTAGACAAGTATGGTATCTGGAGGAGTACTCTGCAGAAGTATGTAGGTGAGGGAGATTGGGAGTATGCTTCAAAGAGAGAGGCTGCTCTGGCTGACGTACATACTAAGATGATTAAGAAGTATTCTGACCAGAGGGCTACTATATCTGACCAGCACTTAGATGAGCTCAACAGGTTGAAGGAGATGGTTCTGTTGTCGAATGATAAGGGTGAGGTGGATCTTCTCACAGCTAAAGCTAAGACAGTTATGGATATTATTAAGAGTGAGAGGATTGCTCTTGCGATGCCTAATGAGTATAAGTATATAGAACAGAAGAATGAGAATGTCTTCAGGGTTGAGGATGCTCTTAAGGAACTTGATCACCAAATGAATCCTCAGATAGAGGATGTAATCGAAGGGGAGTTTACTCATGCCAAAGAAAAGGAAGAAGTCAGTACGGGAGATTAAAGCTGAGCAGAAGGCTATTATGGATTCAAGGGCTACGTTAGCCTTGATGTTAGCGTCTGCAGCTACAGCCTGGAAGACTGGGGTTCCTTACTCAGACCTTATTGCAAATGCTGAGAAGGAAAATTTAAAAGCTGATACATATTTCTTAGACATAGCCGATAGTGTAGGCACAATGTTTACGATGGTAGAAGCTGATGAGAGATAGGTGCACTGTTTGTGATAAGAAGTTGCCTGAAAATCGTCAGAGGTTTTGTTCTGACATATGTTCCTATAGACATAAGATAGAAGTAGCAAAAGAGAAACGGGGGAGGTTACAGCTTGATCCTGTCAGTTGTTTTACTTGTGGAGAAACATTCACTCCAAAAACCACCCGTCAGAAATACTGCCATAAGTTATGTTGGCAGACAGAGTATATTAGGAGGAGAGCTGAGAAGAAGGCTTTGATAGCTACTCAACCAAGAGTTAAACCTTCAGATAGATTCCATCCTAGTTGGGAGTCACCTACATTTGGAGAAAGAACAGTTACTACAGCAGAGTTTGTTAATTGTGATACCCCTGAGAGAACAGAGTTAAAGAGTGCAGTAGAAGAGTTCCTTAAGAAGGGTGGCACTATAACTAGGTATGGGGATCAGATACCGACAGTGGATATACAGAGTGAATTAAAGTGGCAGTTACCTGAGTCTGAAGAGAAAAAAATCCAAAACGAACTAAAGAAATTATGGGGAGTCTGTGATGTACTTGGGAATTGATCCGGGGTTTTCAGGAGCCTTGGCAGTATTAGATAAGAATCTACAGGTGATTCATTATCAAGACATGCCGATTATTGAAGTTGCTAATAAACGAGAGTTGAATGAGCCTGAACTTCACTCCATCTTATCTCGCTTCTCTCCTAAGTATGAGAATTTAGTTGTTGGTATAGAGAAATCACAGACGATGCCGAACCAGGGGATTGTGTCAAGTGGTCGTTATATGGCTAGTTATGGTTTTCTGAGGGGCTTGTGCGTGGGCATGGGCTTACCATACTACTTGATACGTCCCCCAAGCTGGAAGAAGTTGATGCTTGCAGATATGCCTAAAGAGAAAGGTTCATCTATCCAGAAGGTTAATCAGATATATCCTGATATAAAGCTTACTAGGAAGAAGGATCACGGGATCTCTGATGCTATATTGATTGCTCGTTACTTGAGCATTATTATAGGACAAGAGCAATAGTGCCTAGTGATTAATGTGCCAATGAAAATTTGCGAATATTGTAAAGAGGAATACACTCCCAATATTCATGGGCACACAGTACAGAAATATTGTAATAAAAATTGTAAAGCTAAAGCTGGATTCCATAGAGATAAGCTTGCAGGTAAGAAAAGAAAGAGGAAGGGTGGATATAATAGGACAACATATATATTATGCTGGCTAAAAGCACAGGAACAAGATCGTGGGACAGCCCCTTGTTTTTATTGTGGTGCGAGATTAGAAGCTAGAGGGGATTGGGTATTAGATCATATGGAACCATTATCCAGTTTAGAGACTGTAGAGGAGCAGCTATCTGGTGACAACCTTGTTGTGTGTTGTAAAGAGTGTAATATTAAGAAAGGTAAAACTCCTTTCGCAGAGTATATGAAAATGATTAGATAGATGTTAGCCCCTAAAAAATCTAACAAAGAGGCGATGCAGGAGTTGATGGACAAACTCCAAGATCATAATGCTTATTTTAAATATTGTCTCAAGATTCAAGAGCTCGGCACTAAGAAGCTGATTCCGTTTGAGATGAACAGTGTCCAAAAAATACTCCATGAAGTAGCACAGCAACAGCTTAAAGATATAGGCCATGTCAGGATAATAGTATTAAAGGCTAGGCGTTTCGGCATCTCTACGTATGTACAGGCTAGGATGTTCAAACGTGCGGCTACTATGTTCAACCAGCTCGTGCATATCTGCACACATTCCAAGAATACAACATCAGAAATGTTCCAGATGACTAAGGTTATGGAACAGAACTACCCAGATTTTATTAAACCACTGTCTCATTACTCAGGTAAGCAGGAGCTCACATGGGGATCTGTTGACGGCAAGGGACTGAACTCTCGTTATGGGATGAGTACAGTTGAAGGATCTGAGGTTGTTGGTGCAGGTATTGATATGCTCCACTGTTCGGAAGTAGCACGCTGGGGCAGCAGGGCAAAAGAATATGCAACTGGTTTGATGAACTGTGTGATGCAGGGATATGGCACAGAGATATGGCTGGAAAGTACAGCTAAAGGAGTGGGTAACTATTTTGAACGTGAATGGTGGCGTGCAGAGAAGGATGACTCTGGATTGAAACCTATCTTCTTTCCTTGGTTTGTTTTCGATGAATACAAGACTGAGTTGACAGAGGAAGAGAAGAAGGATGACAGCTTTATAAAATCATTGGGAAGTAACCCTTCGTTTGGTGGAATAGAAGAGAAAGCATTACTTGGTGTAGAGACATCATATAAGACTATAGATGGCGAGTTGCTCTTCAAGATTACTCCTGAACACTTAAAGTGGCGTAGGAATAAGATAGTATCACCTGAATGCCAGGGAGACTTGAATGTATTCCATCAGGAATATCCCACTACTGCAAGGGAAGCCTTTGTTGCTTCAGGTAGAAGTGCATTTGATTCTGTGAATCTAACCCAGATGTGGTTTGATGCAGATGAGCGTGAACGTGACAGTCCACCTAAAAGATTTGAAGTGCCTGTCAATGGGTTTGCTTACAAGAATGGTAGTGAACAGATGCGTTACTTCATGAAGAAAGATCCTGCCGGGGAGTTTGCTGTATTCAATCCGCCTCAGATAGGGCGTGAATATAGAATAGGGGTTGATGTTTCAGAAGGTATCCTTAGTCAGACAGGAGATTCAGACTATTCAGTTATAACAGTATTGGATGCAGAAACATATGAAGAGTGTGCTACATGGTCAGCTAGGATAGACCCTGACCTGCTTGCATGGATTATTACTACAATTGCAACATGGTATAATATGGCTCTGGTTGCGGTTGAAAATAATAATCATGGCTTATTAACACTAAAGTTCTTGTCTTCTATCCATTCATACGAAAACCTGTATATAGAAAAAGCTCTTGATGAACGTGGTAACAGACAGAAGAAGAGACTAGGGTTCAATACTAATATAAAAACAAGGAAGTTAATCCTTGACTTGTTGCGTAGATTGATTAGAGAGAAACAAATTGAGATCTTTTCAAAGGAAACTGTTGACGAACTACAAACATTTGTTATCAACAAAGACGGCAAGGAGGCGGCACAACATGGATGTCACGATGATAGAGTAATGTCACTTGCGATTGCGACTTATATGTGTTACATGTATCCCCATGATCCATCTCCAAGATTACCACTTCCTAAATCCCAACGTACTGAGTTCTACGTGAAGAGTTAGTAAAGAATTCTTTTAGTTGACAAACATCCTAAGTGACACGTATCGTATATCATAAATCTTTATTTGATTATTTAGGCTCTCAGATCTCCGCCTAACGAAAGAAACAAGGTGCGTAGGTACTTTGACACCCCCTTATTTTAGCTATATCTATGGATTATGAAGTTAAAAAGCCTGTCAAAAAAAAGCGTAAAAAGAAAAAAAGTTAATGGCAGAGATTAAAGCAGAGAGCAATCACTACATAACCGAAGATCAAGAAGAGGATAAAGGACTACTACCAGACTCATTAGGTCTGATAGTTCAGGATCTCTATACTAAAGGTGCTGCCGACACGGACAGGAAAACCCGTGAGGAAATCTGGCAATCAGGTTGGCACGCTATGAGAGGCGAGTTTCCTAATACCTCATCTAAAGCTGTTGATGTTGCAAAAGAGAGGGGGATATACGTTAATCTTACCAAAAGAAAAGTCCATGAAGCAAGGACTAAACTCCTGTCGTCTACCCTCCAGCAAGGTAAAATTCCTTTCAAACTAACTCCCTCCCGCAGACCAAGATTCGTTGCCCCTGATTTATTAGAATCTCCAGAGCCTTATGATGAAGCTATTAATAGGGCTAAGAATTGTGAGCAGAAAATAAGGGACATACTTGATGAGACCTCTTACGAGGATACATTAAGTAAAGCTATTAACGAAATGACGTTATATGGCACAGGGGTTACTAAATCAATAGTCTTGAAAAAAGTTGATTACCCCCTTTATCAGACAGCCAATCGTGATCCAATGTTGGAGATGATAGAGGAGCAAGCAGAGTCGGAGATGGTTCCACATGTTGAATGGATTTCAATATGGGATACTTTCCCTTCACCGGGGGCTACAGGTAAGAACGATCTTGACTGGGTGATCCAAAGAAGATTCCTGTCTGCACAAGAGCTCAGGATGATGGCAATAAAAAGTAATGGTGCCATTGATCCTATGTTAGTTGAGAGTTGTATTGAGACAGGAGAAGGACAGACATCTATGGATATGGGTGGTGTTTCTCCACGTAGATTCAACTCAGGTGTAGACCAGACAAAAAACTTTACGATACTGGAGTTGTGGCATAAGGGTTTAGGTAGGGAAGATATGGAACCCTATATGGATATCCCTCCTAAGAAAGAAGGTGAGGCTGTTCATATGCCTGTTGTTATTACAGTACTTGGGTCTAAGGTACTGAGGGCAATGCCGAATCCGTTTGATGGGAGACTGCCTTATGACTTTTGTTATTGGCAGGAGCAGGAAGATTCGATCTGGGGTAGCGGTGTATATGAGGCTATCCGTGACGATCAGGATATGATGAATTTTGTTTACGGCATGATTGTCGAAGGCAAGACGATGTCAGCATTACCGATGGCTGCTCTCAATCCTAATGCATTCGATGCCAACAGTGATGACTTCTATGAGATGTATCCTGGGAAAATCTGGCGGCTTAAAGCTGGAGAGAGTGTTAATGATGCATTTAAGTCTGTAATTATACCTGATGTCACAAATGGTTTAGTTGATTTACTTAAGATTATAGAAAGGAATACAGATCTAGCCTCAGGTCAGGTTCCTATTGGTATGGGTGCTGGGGCACAGTATCAGACAAAAACTGCTACTGGTATGCAGATCCTGAACGAAAACTCTAACAAACTAACAAGTGGAGTTGTACGTTCACTTAATAATATGGTTACTGCCAATGTACAAGCAATCTATCATTGGCTGATGGCAGACTCAGTTGACATCTCAATCAAGGGTGACTTCCTCTGTCTAGCAAAAAGCTATGATACTTTCATGGCTAAAGAGGTAACGATCCAGCAGGTACTACAATTGATTCAGGTAGTGGGTCAAGTACCTGAGATGAGGGATCGGTTTAATTTTGAGAAACTTGCAGTTCCGCTTAAAGCTGGTTTGGGTTTAGAGATAGATGGACTTATTAAGTCTGAAGAGGAAGTAGCTCAGCAGGCACAGCAAGCTCAAGCACAAATGATGCAACAACAGCAGGAAGGTGTTCAACTTGAATCAGGGATGTATCAAGATAAAGCTATAGTTGATGAGAAGAAGGCAGTCGCTGCAGATATCCGTAAGGGTATTATACAAGAAAGACTTGCGATGATAAAAGAAGGTGGTCAGGTTTCAACTGCTGACTTACCTGATCTCCTTCAACAGACATCAATACTATTAATGGAATTAATGGAACAACAAAATGTTCAACTTCAACAACAAGAACAACAACTCCAGGCCGAAGCAGAACAACAGCAGGAGCTTGGACAGGGAGAAGCTGGAATACCTCCTGACACTGGAGGACGACCCCAGATGGAGCCAGCTATCTAACATTTTACTGGCTAGACTTAAACGGAAAGAGGAAAGACTCTCAGAGAAGCCCCTCTATGACGAAAAGGAATTAGCCACCTTCAACTGTCTTATTGGAGAGATCAAAGAAATCAGGAATGTACTTGACCTTGATCACTTGATCCGTGAGGCATTAACCCATAATGATGAGTAAACTTATGCTAGAAGCACCTCCACAGGGAGAAATGCCTAACCAGCAAGAGCAGACTGATACAGGGGCAGACGAAGTATCTGAGCTAAAAAGACAATTAGCTGCAGTTACGAAGAGCTATGATGATATCAGACCCCATGCTGATCGTGCATATACTGCACAGAAAGTTAAGGAATCTGAGAATCAGGAGCTGAGAGCTAGACTGGCTGTGATAGAACGTGAGAACGAACTAAACATTCAGGCTAAAGAGAACAAGGATGAAGATGAATTGTCGGAAGATGATTTACGAGTGATCGAAGATTTCCCTGAAGTAATGAGAACTTCAGAAAGAATTGCAGATCGTATTGTAAAGAAGCAGATGGCAGCATTTAAATCCCAACAACAGGAATCTTTTGATGACAAGATAAGCAGGTATGTTGAAGAAAAATATGATGCGCCTTTAAATGATTTGAACAATAAGTTTGAGTCAATGTCGAGGCAGACATATTTTGACGGGATACTTGGTCATGGAGTATGGCCTTCAATCGAGGACGATCAGTCTTTTATAGACTGGGTTAATAAGGACTCGATGTTTAGGACAGCCATGACTCAGGGAGACAATGAAGCAAAAGCTCAGGTCATTAAGCTTTATATGGAGCAGAATGGCGGTGGAGGTCAGATGTATCAAGGTCATGAACAACAAGATCTTAGACGATATCAGGCATCACAACTAATGGGTGGCTCTCAGTCTCAGTCCGGTTCAACAGACCCGACACAGGGATTAACAGGTGAAGCATTATTTGATGCTGTAGAAGGTTAGTTCTTTTTATCTTGTTCTCTTTCTTTTAATCTAAAATTTTAATAGGACAAGAAAATGGCTAATAACTGGGTAAGTGGGAGTAATACTCCTGCAGTTGCACATAATCGTGGTGGTACTGGACAGGTAACTGTCGCAGGAACCATGAAATATGGTTCTCTGGATGAAACAGAGGCCATTAAGATACAGAAGAAATTTCTGTCAATCGCAAAACGTAACATGGTATTCTCACGTTTTGCACAGAAGGAAACCAAAGAGCGTCAAGGCGGATTAGAAGTTCGTTGGAAGCGTTTTGAAAAGTTTGGTCTTCCTCTCGTACCATTGGCTGAGGGCATAAAGCCTCCTGCCGACAGCTTGCTGCAGACAATCATCAAGGTGAAGTTGAATCAATTTGGTTCATACGTTGCCACAACTGATGTTCTAGTAGCAGCAGCTCAAGATCCAATCATTCAGCAGATTACTGAACGACAATCAATTCAGGCTGCAGAACTGATGGACTTCCTCACCTATTTACATGCACGTTCTGGTACTCAAGCCGCTTTTTCTGGTGGAACTACTAGAGCGACTGTTGCAAAAACTATCTGCAACACAACTGGTGTAAATGCTTCAGGTCAAACTCCAGACACAACTCTTCTCGATACTGCAGTACGTACACTGGAATATCAGGAAGCACGTAAGATTGCTAAGCAGATGACTCCGTCCCCTAAGTATGCGACTGAGCCAGTGCCAGAATCATATGTGGCAGTGTGTCATACTGATCTTCGTAAGGATATCGAGGTAATGCCTGGGTTTATTCCTTATCAGAAGTACAGTAACAACGGACAGCAGATGCTACCCGGAGAGATTGGGGCAGTAGGTGTAATTCGTTTTATTCTCACAACGCAAGCTGCTCCTTTTGGGAAAGATCCAGCAGGAACTGCTTACAAAAACTTGAACATCTCACTCACACAGGCATCAGGATATGTGCCGGGTCATACTGGACAATCGTTTGGTACGACCACAGGTACTGTTGCTGATACTGGTGACTATGCAGAAGCTGGGGCAACTACTGAATTTGGTGCTGCTCATGGAGGTAATACCACATTGGTAAGAACTCCTGCTGATGCTAAGTTTCAGGTTTATCCTGTGATTATATTTTCTGCAGAAGCTCTTGGGTGTGTAACACTTTCGGGTTATGATGCAGTTGTACCTAAGGTTGTGATGCCACAACCTGCAGTAACTGATCCATTGGGTCAGTCTGGTTCAGTGGGTTGGAAAAGCTGGTATGCTTGCCAAATCCTGAATGAAGACTGGATCTATAGGATCGAGTGCGGATGTTCTCTCTTAAGCTAAGAGTACGAATGCCTAAAGAGTTTCAGGGGTGGGTTCCACCTGCCCCTGTTTCAGAGCAGTTGTTTGAAAGTTCTGTTATGGAGATTACATCTGATAGTCTCACTAATGAAGAGCTTGCTATAACGAATGCTCGTTTTGATCATCGTCTTTATCCAAAGGCACTACCTGAGAGGATCTCTGTTGTAATGACAGAACCTTTTGCAGGAGTAAATATAAAGATCTGTGTAGGTAGAGTTAATGATGCTAGAGAAGATGAATTATATTTAAACTGGACAGAGCTGCCCGATGCTCCTTATTCGTTTCAGCAAAAGCCAGAATCTATTTTTATTCCACCAGACGAATCTAATCATTTAATTCGTCTCAGTTTCAGGTTGCGTGGAGATAATCCACCGGAGTCTGGAAGAATTCTTTTCTTTATAAAACACAGGTTAATATGGCAGTAGCAGGCGGAATGATACCTACAGGCGAATATGGACATACACTTAATAATCCAATGTATGATTCAGGTCGTCAGAAAACAGTATCAGTACATCAAACATTCGGACAAGATTTAGCTCAAGAAGTTGGAAAGGATCTCAATGTTCCTGAAGGCTGGGGTTGTGTAGTCATAGGATTTGGTGACGATCCTTCTCAGATGGGGCCAGTAACAGTAAC
>Ga0098059_1001655_pt1 | contig 11022 bp, 9 predicted proteins | sample 20_taG_FD_92580 | JGI IMG/M metagenome (GOLD analysis project Ga0098059, IMG submission 92580) | Marine viral communities from the Subarctic Pacific Ocean - 20_ETSP_OMZ_AT15318 metaG | ecosystem: Environmental > Aquatic > Marine > Oceanic | place: Subarctic Pacific Ocean | collected 2015-01-19
TACAAGTGAGCCATCATCTGTATCCACAACAAGTTACCCATTTGGGAACCTAGACTTACAAAATAAAGTTTATTACTACAAAGTAGCACCAGTATTTGATGGAGTGCAAGAGGGTTTATTATCTGAGATCTTAATGGATTCTTCAGAGATAAGCTCTACCAATGATTCAACTGGTGTTATTCAATCTATATTAAGTTTTAAAGATGTTGATTCTACATTTGACAATAGACTATCAGGACTTAATTTCTATAGAGCAACTGAGTCTGGTGGTCCATACTATAAGATACTATCTGCCTCATGTCTTGGTGATAGTGATCCTTCATTAACAAAGATTACTGATGGAGATATAGGTTTAGATGTTTATGCTCCTGATGCTGATTCTGTAACAACAGGTTATAAATATTTTGGCAATGAAGCTGATGCAGATACAATAGCATCAGTTAGTGGTAACATTATTACTCTAGGTGCTACTATTGACTCTACTAAAGGTAAGTTTGGTCAGTATGGGTATTTTGTAATTCCAGGAACAAGTAATGCTAATATCCCAATAATAACTAATATGGCTACAAGTGAAACTAATTATGTAGCACCAGGTTCATGGGAAAATGAAGTACAGGGTTCAGGTAGTGGATTTACTTTAGTTAATTCTACAAACACAGATAACACTTATTACAATGTTACAAGACTACAACCTGCTGAATCTGGAAGTGTAACAAGTTGGTTATATGATGATATAACAACAGTTGCATCACAGCAATATGATATTCATTTAGTATATAAAACTGATTCATCTAACCCTTTAGGTGCCCCTTTTAATGTAAAAGCTACAACAAATGGTAATTTTGAAAACACAGATGATACTGGATTGCTAGGAGCCTATACTCAGCTACCAAATACAGATGAATGGACCCATGTTACTCATACATTTACTGCAACTAGCACAGCTACAGAAATTGGATTTCAAAATGCACATACATCAGCAACTGGTCATTTTTATTTTACACATTTTATAGTAGTAAAAAGAGATAGCTCAACCTCACAAATAAAAGCATCTCCAGTATATGGTGGATTAGATACACTTGTTTCTTCTTCTCTTGCTTTAGATAGAACTGATGGTAAAAAGGGTAATATGGCTTATTTATATCAGACACCTGGAACATATTCAAGTAGAACATTCTCAGCAGTAAAAGCCAATACAGATAAAGCAGTTCAATTTACTTCAGAGTTAGGATTTACTGATACTGCTGTAGAAATGCATCTAGATAAAAACTATTTATGGAGACAATCAAGTTCAACTAAATATGATATTGTATTTAATGATCATGCTTTAAATGATGGTATTTCACCTGCATTAGAGGCTGTCTCAGATATATCAGTTAATCATAAATACTCTCAGTTTTTAGATGGTAGGAACTATGTAGCAAATGTCAAATTCCCTAATGCAAATAATGAAACTCATAATAATTGGGTTATCTATAGTGAACTTAACCAACCTGATGTTTTACCTGTAAGTAACTACATTGAAATACAAGACTCTCAGGGAGGAGAAATTCTTGGATTGAGTAGAATGCTAGGTGACTTAGTAATCTTCATGGAGAGAGGTATTTACAGGCTACATACACCATCTACTGATCCAGGATCTTGGTCATTAATTGAATCAGAAGAAAACATTGGATGTGTAGCACCAGATTCTATAATAGAAGTTGAAGGTGTATTGTATTTTGCAGGTAAAGATCACATCTATGGATTGGATGCAAATTTCCAAGCAGTACCTATTACAAAAAACATACAAGATGTATGGCAAGGTACTTCAAGTCAAGAAAGCACTAAAATCACTTATGATCCCAAGCTAAAAAGATTGTTATGTCAGTTTGGGGGTAGCAATACTTCAGCTTACTTATTTCACTTAGGTACAGGAGAATGGACAAAGTGGGAGTATGGTAATACTCTTGTTGTTAAAGCTGATCATATTGTTATTGATGAAGATTTAAATATCAACCTAATAAAAGATGACTCATCTTCTTTGATGTTTGATGATAATATTACTTCTTACACACTTAATGAGTGTGAGAATGGTATTGGAACTGAAAGACAAACAGGTTGGATTAACTTAACAAAAGGTGATTTAACATCATTAATAAGAAGATTGAACTTAAAATATTCAGCAGAAAATATTCAATCAGGCTTAGATGTTGTTTTAGATATATATGCCAATGGAGATACTACTTCTGCTATATGGAGTAAAACTATTTCAATTGATGATGCAAGTAATAAACTTCAATCTTTTAGGGTATCTAGAAGAGCTAATTCAATTTTAATTAAGATTTCATCAAGTCCTTTAATAAATTCATCTACTAGTAATAATGAAAGATTGTTGATTCAAAAAATTGAGGTTGAAGTTGATTAAAAGAACAGGAGTAAAGCCTCAAGATAAAGTAGTTGAAAAAGGATTTAGGAGACTAGAACAAACTCTGGAAGAGGTAGAGAACCAACAATACTCCCCTCAAAAAGATGTTATTCCTGCTAATGATGTTAATCTAGGATCTGATAAAAAAAGATTTAAAAAGATATATGTAGAAGACTTAGATGCCTTTGCAGAAACCATTAAGATAGGTGACATAAAGCTATCTCAAGATGGTAAAGGAGCAGACTCATCTTTAAAAATCAAAGGAAGTGGTAACTCCCTTAAAATAGGTGACCTTACACTAAAACAATCAGGTACTGGAGACTCTGCTACACTTAGAATTGATAATACATCAGCAACTTCAGATAATGATGTTATATCAGTTAAAGCAGACAAAATTGATCCTGGATCAAGTGATGTAACATTAAGATCTACAGCAGGAACAATAACTATAGAAAATACTGGTGGAGATGGTGAATCAAGAAAAGATATAGACCTTAAAGTACCTACAGATAGAAAGATTGAGTTCTTTGTTAATGGTACAGGTGTAGGTAGTGTTGATAGTGCAGGATTTAAAAATGCAAGTGGAGATGTTTTAGGTACAGGTGGTGGTACAAATGTTGTATCATCAGGAACTGATTTACCAACAAGTGTTAGTTCTCATACTCCTAATAAAGGAGATATGTATATTAGATACTCTAATACTACTGGAGATGGTGATATTGATAGCTCTATTGGGTACAATGAAGGTGGTGTAGAGATTTACATAAGAGATAGTGATTCAAGGTTATTAAGAATAAGACCTTCTGCCTCTACAACTGGTTTTTTAAAGATGTCAGAATTTATTGATTCTGCTCCTGATTACGGAGAGCCAAGAGCCACTCAAGTATACTATACATTAACAGCAGGAGTTTTAGCTACTGGTATAGATACTTTAAGAATAGGCTCTCAAAGAACTGTTTATGGATATGCATATTACGAAGATGTGACCTTACCATTATCAAGTGGTACTCCTCAAATAACATTTACAGGTGAAATAGCAAGTACTACTACAAGAAATTTAGATAGTGCAGAAGGAACTTATAGATTATATACAACTACTGCAACAACTATAGGCAAGGATGCAAATACAGGCACAACAGATGCTTTTGTTCAAGTCCAACATAATGCAAATAGCTCTACAGAAGATGATGGTTTTGGTACAGATGTAGCTGTTACAGGTACTCCTGCGAGAAGAATATACTTTAAACAAGATAGAATTATAGGTCTTAAAAGAGCATCTGATAGTTGGGCAGATGCTCTAAATAGTAGTCACACATCTCCATCTGGGGGTTCTTCAAGTACAGCACATTTATGTGATAAAGACCATGAATATGGAGATTTTCAATTAAGCACAACACATACTGTTACAGATGTAGGGGATTGTTATACTCTAACAGCAGTTGCAGGTGATACAATTTTTTTTGCTATACCTAATGCTAATATTGCATCTGAGTCTCCTAATTTTTATAGAATTGGAACAAATGATACAAATCAATTATCTGGTACTTCTAATACTACAGCTACTTATACAAATAGTGAAGGAAAACAAGATACATACAAAATATGGTATGGGAGTCCAATAGGGGCAAATGGTAATGTTCATGTTAAAGTAGGTAGAGAATAATGTCTCAACAAACTTCTGATTTTATATTAAGAAATAGATTTAATCCACTTACGAGGTTTTTTAGCAAAGATGATGTTTGGAACTGCATTATTGTATCTACAGACAAGATATATCATAATTCTATTTTTAGTCATTGGAATTTTTCAGTAAAAGATTTAGATGGTAATACTTATTCTTGGAGTGATTATTGGTGTGCTGAGGGAGCATCTAAGAGTAGTGTTAAAAAAGTTATTTATGATCATCTTTTAGATGAAGTAGAAAAAATACCACATGAATCAGCTTATGATCATGGGCTTAAAAAAACTACCACTAATGTAACAGATAGAGGTAGTGGTGAAAGTTTAGAAGGAATAGTATAAATGGCTTTAGAATTTGATGGACAATTACAACCTATTAATGGTGGTGGTGATTTAGCAAATCAGCTTATTAGACTTAAAGATATAGATTTAACTGATGCTGATGCCACTACTTCTGTTGTAGATGCTGATTTATTAGTTATAGATGATGGGGCTACAGGCAATCAATCTACTACTAATAAGATAACAGCAGGTAATTTAAAAACTTATATGCAAACAGGTTTATTACCTCTTGCAGGTGGTGCTTTAATAGGAGATATATCTGTAACAGATACATCAGCACCTCAACTCTCACTTAATTATGATGCTGACCATAAAGTAACTTTTGCAATAGCAGATGATGGAGATACAACTATTAGAGTTTTTGCAGATAGTTCAGAAGGCTCTTTAGTTATTACATCACCAAAAAATATTACTACACAGGCATTAGGAGATATAGCATTAAGTGCTGATGGTGGTAATGTAACTATGGATGATGGCACTAATACTATATTTGATTTTGATGTTGATAATACAAGTCTTACAATAAAAGATGATGCAAATACTGCTGATTATTTTAAGATTACTGTTGGTAATAATGGAATGACTAATATAAACACAACAGATGCAAGTGGTCATAATCTTGCACATTTAAGTTTAGTTCCATCAGGTAATATTAATATTTCTCCAACTACTAAATATGTAATTTATTCAGGGACTATAAAAAATTCGTGGGATAAAGCACTTACTGCAGGTATGATGGGAATAACTTGGACAGGCGTAGGTATAGATTATTGTAGTGGAACAGTATATAATACAAACACAGATGCAAGTACAGGGGGTAAAATATGTATATATAATGCCACAGATACTACTGTACCTGGTTGGGAACCAGCTGATTGTACAAATGCTGAAGCATACAGAGGGATGATGGGTTTTGTAATGTTACATTCTTCATCTACAACTTCCAATGATGGGAAAGTATTAACACAAGGTCTTTTCTCAACAGATAAAAATCAATGGAATGGACTTGATAATAGTACAGATTATAAAGTGGGTTCGCCTATATATTTATCATCAGGTTCAAAGTTTACATTAAAACCTCCATCAGGTAGTGGTGATTTTATAAGGGTAGTTGGTCATGTGGCTATGTTTTGGGATGATTCAGCATCAGCAGAAACAGGTCAATTAACCTCAGATGGTTCAGGAAATACTTTTCAGGCAAGTGATAGAATACTTGTGCATTTTAATCCATCATCAGATTGGGTAGAGCTGTCATGAGTTTAGCCAAGGTCAATGGCATTGCAATAGCAGATATAGCTAAAATTAATGGTATAGCAAAAGCAGATATGTCAAAGTTTAATGGTATTACAGTGTCAGCAGTAGAAACTACCCTTGCATCTCTTCATGTAGATGATTTGACTATTGTAGATGGCAGAAGTGGCTCAAACCATGCAAATTATGATTCTTACTTTCCTGCTAATTGGAAGAAGAGTGGTAAAAGTGCTGATTGGAATCCTACAATATATGGAAGTACAAAAGCTTATAGTTTTTCAGGAACATCTTATTCATATCAAAGAGGATGGGTATTTGGAACAGGAGGAACTCCATCTTCAGGAACAGGAGCTACAGGTGGTATGGTAGGAGATTTAGATGCTACATCAGGTGTAGGTGCAACATCTACTGCAAATAAATATATATATTATGAAGCATCTTCACCATCCTATTCAGGTTCTACAAGAGGTCATCTTTTAAGAACTCCTGTTATGGACTTTACTGGAGTAGGTACAATTACTCTTCAATTTTGGATTCATGCCTATGGTATTAGTGGTGGTACAAATAGAGTTGGGAATTTAAGGATAGCACTAACAGATAGTGCAGATAGTGCCTCTTCAGCAGATGAAATAGCAAGTGGAACAGGCTTTACATCAATGTCAGCAGGTGGACTTACTTTAAATGGTTGTGTATATGAGGAAGATGGTTCTCAAACTTATACTTCTGCTAATCCTACTGCTATAAGTCAGTTAAATAATGCTGGAAGTCAAGATGTAACAACTGCTGGTGGTTATTATAGGAGAGTTACAGTTGATTTAAGTGATTATAAATCTATATCAAGCACTAATTATATATATATATTAGTTTATTCAGCTCATTGGGCAAGTGATATTTGTTTAGATAATATAAAAGTAATAGCATCATGAATTGTCCTGAATGTGGAAATGAGCTTTTAAATGGACAGTATGTATGCACTGATACAGATTATGAAGTTCAAGACTTAGGTGGAAATAAAGTTTTTACAGTTTATGAATCTCATGGTATTGATGGAGATGAAATAAGTAGTAAGCATGAAGTTAAATATTGTTCTTGTAAATATTATATTTAATTTGAATAAGAGTTTAATTATCAAAATCACATCAGGTAAAACCACTAAGACTGCAACTCTTAGTTTAAAGTAAAGGAGAAAAAATGGCAAGTTGGAATAAACTAGCAGACAGATGCAGACTTTTTACAGATAGACCAAGAGCCTTGCTTATTGAGTTATTAAAAGAGGCTGAAGAAGAATTGGGAAGAAAGTGTGATATATTGGAGCAATCAAAAGAAATTGTAGCACCATTAAAAAATGATAGTGCAACTTCAAATCAACAACCTCTTCCAGATGACTTTAAGAAGATGATAAGTGTTTATCATAAAGGAGTATTATTAAGTCCAATGTCTGCTGATGAGAGAGTGTTAAATACAACTAATGATATTTACTCTGGGACACCAACTAGATATTATATTTCAAATAATAATATAGTTTTAAATAAAGCTCCTAAGAGTTCTGATCAAATATTATTAACATATTTTTCTAATATATCAAATATTACTTCAGGAAAAACATTCCCATTTTCTGAGATTAATACAAGTGGTACACATTTCCATATTTATACAGATCTTACAACAGAATTAAACAATTTAAGTGGAACCATAAATGGTACATCAATATCAGCTATAACATATTCAACAATTAATGCAACATCAAGAGCTACCAAATTTACTTATACTGGAAGTGTTACAGCAGATAATCATGATGAAGTTACAATAATAAACTACAGATCAGTAGCCCCTATTATACCATCATCCTTCCACAGAAATTTATGTGATTATGCAATTGCTCTGTCAACCCCAGAGCTACATGACAAACATATGATAATGTTTGAGAACTCAATAAATGAAATTAAAAATGAAGATGCAGAAAGAGATTTAGTTCATGAAGTCAAAAAAGAAGTCTACAACTCAGCAAATCTATATAGGTGAGCCTACTGAAGTAAAAGGTAGAATGTTGGTTAAGATACCTAAAGATTCTTTAGGACCATCTAAACCTAAACAAGATCAATATAGAGAATACAATAAATATGGTTCCACAGTATACTGGAGGGAGGTGCAATGCCAATTCCTGCAATAGCATATGCAATACCTGCTTTAACAAAGGCAGGTACAACATTAACTAATTATTATTTTAATAAGCAAGGTCTACAAGGGGCAGAGAAAAAAACCCCACAAGAAAAAGAATATCTTGAAAGGTTAAATAAGAGAAGAACCAAAGGTGCTTTAGATGTCCCTAAGTTGACAAATCAAGTGGCTAATCAAGCCTATCAGGCAGGAGAATTTGCCAAACAGAATGTACAAGGGAATATTGTTAAAAGTGGCTTAGACAACAGTATAGTAGCTCAAGAACTTAGAAGAAAAACTGATGTTGATACTATGAAATCTATAGCAGAATCTTCCAGAGAGATAGCTATGAGAAATGAGGCTACAAAGAAATCTGCTGAGAGTGAATATGATAAATACTTACTTACTGAATCTGATAGACTTAGAAATATTGCAATAAAAAAAGCAGAGAACAGAGGACAGTTAGTAAGTGGTTTGATTGATGCTGTTGGATCTGGAGCAAGTGCAGTTATGGGTGGTATGGGTAAAAAGGATATTGAGCCAACCTTTAAAGGAATGTCTTCAGCTAAGTTAGAAGCACTCACTGAAAGTGATATGAATATGTTTATATCTAGTTTAGATGAAGAAGGCTTGAATGAATATCATCAGTTTTTATTGCAAATGAAAAAATACTATAATCCAAGCACAGGAGAGCAATTATAATGCCTAGTATTGAAAGACAATTAGCAATGATTGATAGTGCAAAAAAAGCTAGAGTAAAACCTAAAGACAAAAAACAAAACAAGCCAAATGAGCAACAGGTATTTGATCAAATTAGAGAATATGAAGATGCAAATAAAGTTATTAAAAATAAGCTAATAAATATTTATGGTTATGATGAAGAGTTAACACCTCCAGATATGGAGCTTATGGATGAGGAACAATTAAAAAAATATAAAAAACCAACAAAGAATTTAGCCAAATGGGGTGATAAAAATGTTACAGCAAAGCAAAAAGTAGCTAATCATTTTCTTAAAAATATAGAAGAAAATAACATGAGAATTGCCAAGTTAAAAAATCAATTTAAGTCTGCACCAAAAGATCCAAAAGAAAAAAGAATCCAAGAATTAATAAAGGGTTTAAATGAATAATAAGCAAAAAAACATTGCTGAGTTATATAATTATACAAAAAGTGATCCTCATTTATTTACTGAACAACAAATAAATAATATAACTGAATTAAATTCATTATTATTTAATACTGATAAACCACAAGTTCCAAAGATAGATATACCATATGCTACCACAGAGTCAAGCTCTACAGCAGTAGATTTTAGTACACCTCAAACACAAGTAGCTAAAATAATAAATACAGCAGGAAGAGATTTAAGCATTGGTCCAAAGCCTGATGAACCAGATGAAGGATTTTGGAAGGGTTTAACAAGAACCTTACAAAAATCAAGCATTCAAAAAAGTGGTGAAATAGTTGGTACAGTATCAAACCTTTTAGGAACCACATCCTCAAGAAAAGCAGAGACTAAAGATTTAAAAGATAAAACAGGTAAACCTATTTACTCTTCAGCTCAACTAAGGGGTGATATAGCACCTGGTAGCCCAATGTATTCTACTGTTAAAGAATATATTCCTGAAATAACTAAAGAAGAGGCTAAAAAGAAAACTGAAGAAAGTCCATTATTTCAGTATGGTAATGAAATTAGAGAAGTTACCAAGAACTATATTGAATCTAGAGAGGATTTAAAAGATCCTGAAAATATAGTGGAATTATCTTGGGGTACTGTATTAAACCCTAGTGTTATGGGTAGAGCAATAGGTGAAGGGATACCATCAATACTTGCAATTATTGGCTCTGGTACTGTTGCAACAGTAGCAACAGGAAACCCAATAGTTGGTACTGTTACTGCTATGTCTATGGGTGGACTACTAGAAGGATCAGGTGCTTACACTACAGCTAAAGAGTATGGCAAACTAGATTATGAAGAACAAGCTAGAGTAGGAATACTTGTTGGTACTATCAATGGAATGATCAGTGCAATTCCAGGCTATACCTTTTTAAAAGGATTTGGTCCTACTTTCCAAAAAGAATTATCAAGAAAAATAATTGAAAAAGGGTTATTTAAACCTATTGCTCAAGATGTATTAATACAAGGTATATCTGAGGCAGTTGAAGAAACACTTCAAGAGGGTGTATCTATTGTAGGTGAAATGTCTTACATGGATGAAGTAGATCAGCCAACTAAAGAGCAAATCCTTAACAGGATTGGAGCATCTGCATATGGTGGATTCTTACTTGGTAAAGGCACAGGGGCAGTTGGGCATACAGGTACAGTAGCAAAGTATCAAGGATCTGAATTACAAACCACTAGAAAAATTACTAAGTCAGTACAGAAGGCTGAAAAAGAAGGTGGTATGGAAGATAATATTGCATACCAAGAAGTAGTTAGAGCAGAACAAGAAGGTGAGATAGATGCAGATACTGCTAACTACATGAAATACTTTATAAACCAAAACCCTGACTTTGATGGTAAAACAGTTGTTGAAATAACAGATAAAGCAAGAGTCCTTGTCAAAGATCAAATGATTAAAGACAGAATGGACAAGGGAATGTCTAAGGAAGAGGCTACTAAAGATGCAGAGCAGTTCCTTAAAAATGAAGAAGTAGATGAGTCTAAAGAGCTTTACAGCATAGCAGGTGCAACAAGTGGAGTTGAGGTTGATGGGATAAAGAAAGTCCTTTTAAACCTATATAGTGGAGCAGATAAGAATACTGTAGTAGAAGAAATGTATGGAACCTTTTATAGGTATCTTACTCCTGAAGAAAAAGCTGTAGTAGAGAAAGAATTTTTAGAGAAAAATCCAGGTGCATCAGTAGATCAGAATGCACTTCAAGAATGGTTTGAAAAAAGAGGTACTGAATATTTCTTTGAGGCTCAACCAGGACTACAAAAAAATGCATTTGAAAAAGCCTTATTAAAGGTAAAGAACTTAATAAAAAAAGTTGGTAGAAGTGCAAACCAAGTATCCCCTTTAAAAACAAAAGAGTTATTTGAGTTAAAAGCAGTTAAAGGTTATAAGGGTGAAATCTCAGAAGAAACTGATGATTCTTTTCAAGTAAGACCATCTGATAATTATAAGGTTAAAGGTAAGGATATAATTGGTAGAGATATTCCAGATTGGAGAGGGGCAAA
>Ga0098059_1001658_pt1 | contig 11014 bp, 11 predicted proteins | sample 20_taG_FD_92580 | JGI IMG/M metagenome (GOLD analysis project Ga0098059, IMG submission 92580) | Marine viral communities from the Subarctic Pacific Ocean - 20_ETSP_OMZ_AT15318 metaG | ecosystem: Environmental > Aquatic > Marine > Oceanic | place: Subarctic Pacific Ocean | collected 2015-01-19
ATAACGATGTACGCGCTCTAATGAATCATGATCCTAACTACGTGCTAGGCAGAACAGGAGCAGGCACGCTAGAGCTAGAGCTAGATGATACTGGTTTAAAGTACAGAGTACACCTAGGAGAACAGCAGTATGCTAAAGATTTATACGAGAGTGTAAAGCGTGGTGATATTTCGCAAAGCTCATTTGCCTTTACGATTGCAGAGCAGAGCTGGAACGAAAATAGAACGGTTAGAAGCGTGGATAAGGTAGCAACGCTATTAGACGTTAGCCCTGTAACCTATCCAGCTTACAAAGAAACTGAGGGGCTTTTGGCACGAAATGAGGAGCCAAACCCAGAAGTAATAGATAACGCTGTAGTAGAACCTACAAGCGACAAAAATAAAGAAGTTAAAACAATTAAAAAAAGAAGTAACATGAACTTGAAAGAGTTGACAGAGCTTCGCGGAAAGTTTTACAATGAGCATGTTTCTTTAGTAGAAAATGCTGAGAGTGAGGGCCGCGAACTGACTAACGAAGAGGAAACTAGAGCGGACTACCTAGAAGGAGAAATTGAGCGCCTAGATAACAAAATGAAGCGCAGAAAAGCGCATGAGGACATGATCGCGCGTACAGCTAGCTTTAGCGGTATGGGTGTTTCAGAAACTAAAGAGATTGACAAAGTAAACCGTAACTTTTCACTATCTCGCGCTATCCAGGCTGCTAGCTTTGGAAAGTCGCTAGAAGGTGCTGAAGCAGAGTGGGCACAAGAGGCAGCTAAAGAGTATGGCTCAAGAGGCTTACAGATGAGCGGCCAAATCGGAATCCCATCTAGCGCTTTATATCGTGCTGGTACTTCTGACAACTTCCAGGCTGGTTCTGGAGATGGTTCTGGCTATGTAGCTACCGAGGTGCCAGGTCTAATTGAGGCGCTACGCGCTCCAACTATGGCTGAGAGAGTAGGCGTTACTACTATCAACAATGCTACAGGCAACCTAAAGTTTCCTAGAGTTTCAGCTAAGGCAGCAGGAACAGCAGAGGGCGAAGTTGATGCAGATGCTGCTTCAGGAATGGAGCTTGACGAGTTAACACTTTCTCCTAATCGTGTAGCTAATCACACTTTATTCTCAAAGCAGTTAATCCTACAGGGTGGCGCTGGAGTTGATACAATGATTGCAGCAGAGTTAGCAGCAGGTATCAACGAAACTATTGACAAAGATGTATTCGCTAAGGCTGTAGCTGGAGCTGGTTACCAAGGTAACTTGACAGGCGGCTCAATTACAGCAGCGCATATCTTTGCAGCAGAAAAGGCAGTACTAGCAGCAGGAGGCGATTTAGAAAAAGGGCAATTTGTACTATCTCCGTCAGCTATGAGCATTCTTAAAGGTGAGGCAGCAGTAGCGTCTATCAGAGCTTTAGTTAACGATAACAAAGTTGACGGTTTTGCTACACACTTTACGCCTAACCTAGTAGACAGCGCTACAGATCAAGGAGATTTCTGTTTTGGAGATTTCTCTAAGGGAATGGTGTTAGCATTCTTTGGAGGTGTAGATATCTTAGTTGATCCTTACAGCAATGCAGGTACAGCTAGAATAGCTCTACACGTTAACAAGTTCTACGATGCAGACGTACGCCAAGCAGGCGCGCTAGCTCGTATCCAGAACTTTATAGCGTAATAAGTTAGAAGATAAATTAAAGGGGGCGGGTTTAGCGCCCGCCTCTTTTTTTATACTAAACAGATGAAACTAGAAATAACTACACAGCCCACAGGTACTACACTTTTGCCGTTATCTACAGCAAAGGAGTTTCTGCGCGTAGATCACAGCGATGAGGACACAACTATCACAGCTTTAATCAATGCTGCGGTTCAACATTGCCAAGACTATACAAATAGGCATTTTGTAGATTCTGCTTTCACACTAAGCCTAGACGATTTTTACAATTGTGAATTTTCTACAGGCCCAATTAACACTATTACAAGTGTAACATATAAAGACGTAGCTAACGCTGCGCAGACATTACCGGCAGCAAAATACTGGTACGATACCAAGCGCGAGCCTGGGCGTATTCATTTTGATAGCCCACCAGATACCTACGATGATGATTTTAACGTAGTTACTATAACTGGTACACTAGGAGTAGGGCCAGCAGAGCCTATACTACACGCAGTTAAATTGCTAGTAGCTCACTACTATGAAAACAGGCGCGCAGTAATAACTGGCACTAATCCTATAGAGCTACCTCTAGGAGTAGCTGCTTTACTTAACCCATACCGCATTATATCGACTAAATGAATATAGGCGGATTAGATAGAAGGATAAAGATCCAAAGCCAAGCCACCTCGGTAAACTCTTATGGAGAACGCCTGGTAGCTTGGACTGACTATGCAGAAGTGTGGGCACAAATAGAGCGCAAGCCTGCTGCCGTAGAGCAAAATAGCGGAGAGCAAATGGTAAGTGTAAATAAGGTGGTTTTTAACATACGCTACAGCTCTACAACAAAGAATATAAATGCAGGCCATAGGGTTAACTATGACAGCAAGAACTATAATATACTAGGGGCGCATGAGGTAGGCAGACAAGAGCGCATACGTTTAATTACTGAAATTATTGAGTAATGAGCGCTATAACTATACAAGGCCTACCCGAAGTTAACAGAAAATTAGATAAATTACTGCGCTGGAAATTTCAAGCTAAAGATAAATTTATAGCACTAAATACTAGAGTAGCAGACGTATACGCCAACTATCTAAAGGCTAACGTAAAAGACTATGATAAAAGTATAGGGTTTAGAGGTAGAAAAATTACACCTGGCCAGCTTAGAAGGTCAGCAGGTACATGGCAGCCTAGTAAGCAGTATACTAATGTAATGGGTGGGCCTAAAACTAATAATATTAGCCCTAGAAAAACTAAATGGCGCTCAGATGGGTTCTTTGCTCACATAGTTGAAAAAGGAGATTTTGGGCCTAGGTTTGGAGGTAAACACAGAACGCAAAATACAGGGGTATTTAGCAGAGGGTTACGATCAACTAAAAATAGAAGTAAGAAGTTGCAGGTAATGTTATTACGCAAAGAGTTTTCACGTTATATTAAAGCGGCATGATAGTAGGAAAAGCGATATATAACATACTAAGCAACGTAACGGCAGTTACTGATATTGTGGCTACTAAGATCTACCCAGAGATAGCACCACAAAATGTAAACCAGCCTTATATAGTTTACTCTGTAGTGAGCAATAGCCCTACAGATACTAAAGAGGAAAATGGTAATGTAGACGAGGCGAGTATAGAGGTGTACTGTTTTAATACTACATACTCAACGGCAATAGATTTAGGCGTAGCTGTACGAGCTGCGCTAGAGAGGAAAAATGGAACATTTGGAGGGGTAGCAATACAGTCTATAAATTATACAAACGAACAAATGGACGTAAACCCTGAGCGCTCTATATGGGTGTGCATACAGGATTACACCGTAAGAATAAATAATACATAATATGGATATAATACTACAAAACTGGGAGCCGATTTTGCTGGCTCTATTGGTAGCAGCAAGGGCTATCTTCTCTTTAATGCCATCTGATGCACCTGCTGTTAAGGTGTTTGGCTGGATAGATACTTTAATAACAGCGCTGGTCGGAGGCGATAAGCGTACTAAAAATAAATAAAAATAAATAATTAAAAATGGCACAATCGACAGGAATAATTAACGGCTCCGACTTAAAAATAATGGTCGCAGCTGAGGGTGGAACAGAGTTAATCGTAGATAATATTACAGATTGCTCAATCTCGGTAACAAATGAAATGCGCGATAGCACAGTCAAAGCTAACGCTGGCTACAGAGCTTTACTACCAGGCATGACTTCGGCAACTTTAAGCTTTAGCTCTATGTATGCTACAGACTCAGCAGCAGGTACAGGGTACGAGGCATTAAGCGGATTTCAGCTTAACAAAACTAAATGCGATTTTCGTTTTACTCACGTAGTTGGACAGGCAGCAGCAGAAAATGCTGGAGATTACCGTTACCAGGTAAAGGGTTACATTGAGAGCCTAGAGCTTTCTGGTGGTACTGAGGACAACGCGACTTACACTTGCAATGTTCAAATCGTTGAAACTATCGTAAGAGAGGCTATATCTTAAACCCATGGAAATAACTATAGGAAAACGTATATACCCAATGCGCGCAACTATGCTAGCTTGGAGAAATTTTGAAAAGGCTACAGGCGTAAAAGTTACAGAGGTAGATGCTTCTGATGTTACTCTAATACCTGAGCTAATTTATTATTTTGTAAAAGCTGGGTGCGAGGCTCAGGGAATGAGGTTTACTATGGACGTGGAGAAGTGGCTAAATGAAATTGAGGTAACTGATTTACCTTTATTAGTTGATGCCATGACTGAGGTAATGGGAGGTAGTAAAGAGAAAAAAAAAGCGAAGAAAGGCAAGAGCCTTTAACGTGGAGTAGGGTTGAGGAGCTGGGGCTAGGTCTATTAGGCCTTACCCCAGGCCTCCTCTATTCATTGACGTTTTTGGAATTTGCTAACGCGGTAAAAGGTAAGCGCGAGGCTATAGATAGCGCAGAGCGCTCTAATTGGGAGCGTACTAGATGGCAGACCGCATACCTTCTAAACGTACATACTAAAAAAGGGCATAAGATAAAGCCTATAGATTTAGTAGTTTTTCCTTGGGAGGAAAAGCAGCAAGCTAAGAAACCGCAAATAAGTGGTTTTATGTTATTAGAAAATTTGGCACAAAGGAATAAATAGAAGGGCATGGCGAAGCTAGGTGATTTAGTAGTAAATATAGGGGCTAACACAAAAGACCTAAATAAAAAACTAGGTAGGGTTAGGCGCGACATGCGCTCAATGTCTAGCAATTTTGCTGCTGTAGGCAAAAATATGACCAGGAGCCTTACAATGCCTTTAGCTTTAGTAGGAGGTGCTGCCATAAATTTAGCTGTAGAATTCGAGAGTGCAATGGCTCAGGTAAAAGCTGTAAGCGGAGCTACAGCAGGAGATTTCAAAAGGCTAGAGCAAAGTGCAAAAGACTTAGGAGCTAGCACAATATTTACAGCGCGAGAGGTAGCAGCTTTACAACTGGAGTATTCGCGCTTAGGCTTTAGTGCTGACGAGATTATACAAGTACAAGAGGCTACATTAAACCTAGCACAGGCTACAGGATCAGACTTAGCCCAGGCAGCAGAGGTAGCGGGTGCTACACTTAGAGCGTTTGGTATGGACGCTAGCGAAACTGGTCGAGTAACAGATGTAATGGCTGCTAGTTTTAGCGCCTCAGCATTAAATATAAATACATTCCAGGACTCTATGAAGTTTGTGGCGCCTGATGCAAAGGCAGCTGGAGTATCGTTAGAGGAGGTTAGCGCTATGCTTGCTGTATTAGCAAATAGCGGTATAAAAGGCTCTCAAGCTGGTACGGCTTTAAGGCGTATTCTGCAAGAAATGACAGGCACAAGCGGAACACTTACAGAGCGCTTTGCAGAGCTAGCTGAAAAAGGAATAGGCGTACAGGGTGCAATGGACGAGGTAGGCCGTAGAGCTGGTACTTCATTACTTGTATTAACTGAGGGTGTAGACCAAGTAGATGAGCTTACTGGCGCTTTTGAAGATTCAGAAGGTTCGGCCAAGGCAATGGCTGAAGTAATGAATGATACCGCCAAAGGCGGCCTTAAAGCTATGACAAGCGCGCTGGAGGGTGCAGGTATTGCTTTAGGTGAGGTACTTATTCCCTTTGTAACCGATGCAGCTAATTTCATACGAGAGCTGGCTACGGATTTCAAAAATTTAAGCGTAGATACACAAACTACGATAGTAAAAATAGGCGCTTTAGTAGCAGGTATTGGGCCACTATTAATAATGCTGCCTAATTTGGTAGGAGCGACTAAACTAGCTGCGCAGGCTTTTGTAGCTTTATCTAGTCCAATAGGCGCTATAGCTTTAGTTATAGGCGGAGCTGTACTAGCTTTTAAGGGAATTGAAGCAGTCTTTGATAAGAGCAGAACAAGCGCCCAGAGATACCAGGACAGTATACGAGATACCGAAAATGCCGTACGAAACCAAACCGCAGAGGTTAGGTATTTAATTAATGCTTACAAAGATGAAGAAAAAAGCCTAGATGATAGGCAGAGAATTTTAGACAGGTTAGGCGAGTTAGATGCGCAGCACTTTGGAAACTTAAAAGCGGAGAACACACAATACATTGACCTACAAAAAAGCCTAGATGATTATACAAACGCTCTAAGAAGAAACTTTATAGAAAAGGCACTAGCAGAAGAGGGCAGCGCTTTATTTTCACAATTAGCAGCAGATGAGCAGGCAATACAAAAAAAGCAAGAGCTTTTACAAAGGGCTGTCGATATTGAAGAAGAGGCTGGCTCTATAACTAGAGAGGCTGCGCACAAAAACACTCTGCAAATTAGCGGCGAGTTAGATGCTCTTAATAAAAAGAGAGATGAAACCCTTACAAATATCGAGACTTTTGAGGCTAGGCAAATAGCTTTACTTGATCGCTATGCTACTAAACATACTGAAACTACAGATACAATAGTTGAAAATGAAGAAGAGCAGCAGGAGGCAATAGAAGAAACCAGCGGCACAGATGATAAAATAAAAGACCAGGAATTATTAGCAGGCTCTATAGCTTTTCTAAAACAAAAGGTTTCAGATTTAAGAGAAGAAACAGAAAACGCAAAAGATGGCTCAAAAGAGCAAACAGATGCGCTAGCTAAATGGAAAGATGCCACAGAGGAGCTAGATAATGCTGTAAAAATATTTAATACAACTTTAGAAGAAAGTCCACAGAGCTACCCCACAGGCAGCCTAGGAGCTTTACGCGAAGAGTTAGGCGATTTACGCGAAGAGCTTGCCTCATTAATTCCAGGCACCCAAGAGTTTATAGATAAGATGGCCGAAATTGATGGAGTAGCGCAGCAAGTTGGTGAGGCTACAGCCTCAATAGAAGAAAGTTTTGATAGTACAGGCGATAGCCTTACAAATTTTGCAAACAACGTAGAGTCTAGTTTATCTAGCGCTGCCTCATCTATGCTATCTAACATAGGCCAGATGATAGGAGGCTCTAAAATGGGCGCAGAAGGTATTTTAGCACCTCTTGCAGACATGGCAATACAATTAGGCGAGCTAGCCATAGGGTATGGCGTTGCTATAGGAGGTATTAAAAAAGCTCTACAAAGCCTAAACCCTGTAGTTGCTATTGTAGCAGGTGTAGCTTTAGTAGCTTTAGGTACAGGCTTAAAATCCGCTATGAGTAGTATAGCGTCAGGGCACCATGACATGCCTGAGCTAGCAGAGGGAGGGTTAGCTTTTGGGCCTACCACTGCTTTAATTGGTGATAATAAAAATGCGCGTATTGATCCAGAAGTTGTAGCGCCTTTAAGTAAATTGCGAGATATGCTAGGCGGGGGCAGTACTAACGTATATGGCCGTATTTCTGGCGATGATATAGTAATAAGTAATGACCGCGCTACGCGCGATAGGAACAGATACGGATAATGGCAGTAATTTACGGCACAAGCGAATTTACAGACGAGAAAGGCACTACATGGAAAGTTAATATTGTAGATGGTTCAATTTCTACAGGCGATTTAAATCATGCCTTTACTCTAGGCCCTGATGGCTTTAGGCTTTCATACGACTACGATAATTTTGACAGGTGTAAACCTATTTTAGGCTCCAAAGTAGAAATAACTTTGCTGCATAACGATGCCCTAGATACTCAATGGAATAACTTCTATAATACTTTAGATAGTGCAGTAGAGGGCACGTATCGTATAGAAATATATAGAGATCCAGATAGTGATAACGAACTATGGTGGTGCGGTGAAATATTACCGGAGCAAGTAATTATACCTGATTCTATGCCAAACGCGCCCGTTGCAATAACGGCAGCCGATGGGCTTGCAAATTTACGCGGCATAGATTACAACAATGCAGGTGCCTCATACGATGGTACTGATACTGTACTAGCTCATCTATATAAAGCGCTAACTAAAGTACATTCTCTAGGGGTTTGGAATACTACAGCAGAATTTGTAAGATTTTATGAGGATTTTTATAGTTACCAATATAAGGAGCTGTTAGATGATATTGGAGGCGTACAAAAGCAGCTAGAAAATGCTAAGATAGAGCATGTAACTTTCCATAATATAAATGAAAACGGACTAAAAGAATATTTTAGCGCTTACAGGGTTTTGGAAAGTATTGCCCTCAGTTTTAACTCTTGTATTTTTATGGCGCGCGGCTCGTTTTGGTTTGTGCCTATGGGTGCAATGCAGCAGCATGGAAACGATATACTAAAAACGTATCACTATGTAGCAGGCAATGGCGCAGTAACATATAACACTAGTGAAAATTTAGGCTCAGATTATTTAGTTCAATTTGGTAACGATAATACACAATTTGAAAAGCTAGCAGGCTGGGAGCGCTCAAGTACGCCTGCCTTTAAGGAGGTTACAAGGGTTAGAAATTACCAAGGTGATTTACCTTTATTACTAAGCTCCTATTACAATCTAAATGCTGGTACTGGGTGCGGTGTTACTATTAATGATGAAGATGCGCAGCAGCCTCTAGGTAGAGATTATATTATCACCGGTAGGCTAGCATTTTTTACTAATGGTTTTAATAGCGTAACTGGAATAGATAAAGTAGTAAGGCCTAGGCTACAATTTAAGGTACGAGTAGGAGATGCAGGCGGTACTTCTAATTATGCTAGTAGGGTACCTACGTACTCATCAGATAACCAAAGTACTAACATATTCCAAGGCGAAACCGACCAAACAGGCCAGCCGTTTAGATTACCACAATACCCAGATACAACCTGGAGCAATACAGATACAAATAGAGTACACTGGGTAGGTAATGTATTTGATGGCTTTAATGGTAACGCCTCTTATCCAGATTATATTAGTAGCCCGTTTTATCATGGCCAAGATTTTGAGGTAATAGTGCCAGGCTTACCGGCAGAGGCAGAAGGTTTAGAAATAACAGCCTGCCTAGACTTTATACAATGGAACGGTAACGCCGTTACCGCGGTAGATTATTTAGATACTAGCGTATCATTATATAAGCTCCAGCAGTTTAGAACAGGTGTATTCGATAATGATGAAATGGCTCTATTTGGCCAAGTTACAATAAGGGCTAAAAATTCAGATGATGCGCGCTACCATTTTGACCAAGGCGAAACTTTAATAGGTGATGAAATTACAGGGGGCGCGCTAGGTGTAGTTAGCGTATATGGCAATAGCCTTAATCCTGGAGATCCACCAGAATGGCAAAGCGCCTCACACTGGAATAATGCGAGCGAGACGAGCGTAACGGGTTTTAGTATAAACGGCCTAGGAGTGCGCGAAAGATTAGCAGCTAATAAATTTGCAGTACGTACAGAGCGCGGCACCTTATATAGAACAGGTACCAAATTTATGCACCCGTACAACGTGCTTAAAAATGTTTATCACAGCAATAATTTCTACCAGCTTACTGGGTTATCTTTTGTAGCCAATAGGTGCGAGTACGATGTAGAGTGTATATATCTTACTAGAAATACCACAGGCATAACACAGGCACAGGATGGCAAAAAACCAACTAAAGGCCCAGGCGAAACGGGGCAACCTCCAGGCCCCATAGGAGTATCAAAGTTAGGCATAGTAGATACCACAATACAGCAGGCCAACTTAGCTAAAACGATATTTGTAACAGCAGACGGAGATGGCATAACAGCTCTAAAATATAGCGATGGAGCCGGTACAGATTACTCTATCCCTGCTCCTGGATTGCCAATAAATAACTGGTCTATAATGGTGGCTCAAACTAACGGCACTAAGAGTTATTTAGGGCCTGGCACCACAGGGCAAGTGTGTACTATAGATGGTACTGGGAGGCCTAGCTGGGCAGCAGCAGCAGCAGGCGGCGAGAGTGGCTGGTTTAATAGCACTACTTTGATGAAGGTAATGCCTACAGAGTTTATGGGTGATAGCACAACTAAATTTATTCGTATTGATGACGGCACAACGGATGAGGTTAGCGCAAAATGCAGCGATAGTAGAGCGACTTTTGATGTATATGCAATTAAAGCCATACCTACAGGCTATAAGGCTACTCATGTGCAGGTGTATGGCAACAATGCTACAAGCACTTCTAACTGTGTTACAGTAAGGAATTATGACCACACTGATGGCGATTTAACTAACACAGCGTCTGGCAATATAAATGCCACTATTGACATGATAGACATTACAAGTAGCGCAACACAAAACATATTGATAAAAGTTACTTTAACTAGCACTCATGGAGTGGGGCAAGATAATTTATATGGTGCGGATATAACAATAGCAGCAGTATGATGGAAAGCGGAAAACTTTGGGGCATAAATCTACTTTGGGCAGGCTTTAGCGCTGCAATGTTTAGCGAGTGCCTTACTTGGGGGCTAGGTATAGTAGGTGCAATTACTCTAATCTGGCTAAATGTAGAGGGCATAATAACACACCGCAAAAACAGGAGAAAATGAACGCAATACCTTACCTTTTAATCATCATGCTAGGCGTGGCAAATTGTAGATACAAACGCTTAACCTATAACCAATACGATGCGCATGATTTACTTTGTATAATAGTGGCAATAATTGGCGCATGCGTTATTTTACTATAGACGAGTTTGATAGCCCCGATTTACCAGGCTCTGGGGAATTTATGAGCCAGGATTTTTTAGATCTATTAGAGAAGGCTAGAGAGCGCGCAAGCATACCCTTTGTTATTACTAGTGGCTATAGAACTAGGGAGCATTCGGAATACTTAAAGAGCCAAGGCTATAAAGTAAGTAAGGACAGCGCGCACCGCCTAGGGCTAGCAGCAGATATTAAATGCACTACAAGCGCAGACCGCTATAAGATTATAGAGGCGCTTTTGTACGTTGGTATAAATAGAATAGGGGTGGGCCGCTCGTTTATACATGCCGACCTAGATAATAGAAAGCACAAACCCATAGAAGTAATCTGGAATTATTAAACATGAAACTACC
>Ga0098059_1001659_pt1 | contig 11011 bp, 13 predicted proteins | sample 20_taG_FD_92580 | JGI IMG/M metagenome (GOLD analysis project Ga0098059, IMG submission 92580) | Marine viral communities from the Subarctic Pacific Ocean - 20_ETSP_OMZ_AT15318 metaG | ecosystem: Environmental > Aquatic > Marine > Oceanic | place: Subarctic Pacific Ocean | collected 2015-01-19
ACGCTAGCCGCAGTGGTTGTAATCGTTGGTGCTGATCCTCCAGCCCAATCAACGCTTGTAGGCCAAGTAACTGTTCTCGATCCTGTGCCGTCTTGTATTTGTTTAAGTGTAAATGAGCCCATCGTGCCTGTTGCAGGTGGGTTGCTGAATGTGTAAGTACAGTTACCTGTCAGAGTCAGTTCAAATGTGTTACCGTTCTCAAGGTCTATTGTATAAGTAGTAGAAGTGTTGGCAGTGGTAAGAGTCTCACCATAGTCTTTTATGACTGGTCTAACCAGATCCCCGTCAGCCAAAGCCAGTGAAGTTATATCTGTATTCGCTCCACTTGCCGCTGCTCCAAGATTCGTCCTTGCCCCAGAAGCCGTACTTGAACCCGTGCCTCCCTCTGCTACAGGTAAATCACCCGTTACGTCTGAGGTAAGATCAATTGAACCACGGGTTATAACTTGACCGGATATAGTTATATAGTCAGGTGTACCTGTTAAAGTAACATCCGTTGAGTTGTCCGTACCTGCGGCATCTACGCCTATACTTGTGCGAAGGGTTGCTCCGCTTTCAGCAACAGGGTCAGTAGTGCCATCGCCTACTATCATCTCGCCATCTGCGAGAACCGCCATAGCTGTAACAGCTCCCGTACCTGATCCTAGTAGTACCCCACCATTAGTGAGGCTTGAAACACCGGTACCACCCTCGGTTACAGGCAAGTCTCCTGTAACGTCTGCTGTGAGGTCTACTTGGTTGCGTGTCAGTACCTGCCCACTCAAAGTTATGTAGTCAGGGGTTCCTGCAAGGGTTACATCAGTCGAGTTATCTGTGCCAGCAGCGTCTACTCCAAGACTTGTTCTAGCTGTGGCTCCACTCTCCTCAACGAAATTGGTTCCATCACCTACAAGGATGTTTCCATCAGTGGGAGTGAACCCTAGGTTATCTAGGTTAAGTTGAGAGACTGTAGCCTTCTTGGAACTCTCATTGGTTGCCTGTTGGATGATTATCCTATCAGTTCCAGCTACTGTACTCGCATCGGCTAATTCATCTATAGTTGGCATTTAGGATACCTTAAACGGTGCTTGACCGCCTCCAATTATTGTTAAACCATCGTTGTTAACCAATAGGCCTAGATCTATGAATATATCAGTGTCCCTTGGTCGTGCGTCTTCTACCTTTTGTCTGTCTTTCACAGACCTTACAAAGTCTTGAGGTTGCCTTGCTTCATAGTCTTTAGTACAAACCCGAAGACCATTCCATTCTTTACGAGTATCAGAAAACCGCACCTTGAACCCACAGCGGTCACATATGCACCAATGGTCTCCTGCTACGTATTTCCAATCTCCACCTATAGTCACCTTTTTTCCCTTTTTAACGCCTTGTCAAAGGAGTCTGCATCTATGACCATTAAGCTTGTTTGTATCTGCCAGAGATAATTATAGTACCCTTATCAGCAGACCCAAGTCCTATCGTAGTGAACAGAATATCTCCTGTAAACCCTGTACCTTTAGGATTCTGTAAACCACCAAAGTGCTTAAAGCTATGGACAGCAGGATTCTCGGAAAGAACAAATGCCTGTGTATTGGCAGAAGCATCCCAAAGAAGTTCTGCCGTAAAGCCTTCAAGGTTAGACTGAATCTTGTCAATTACAGCGGTGCCTCCTGAAGGGCCGTTGTTTGCACTGTAATCAAGAAATACAGTAGCCGTTTCCTCACCGGAAGCATCACCTGTTATATTAACCCTATGTTCAAAGATGCGGCTGCCATCCACCATCTGAGTGAGGGTGACTGTATTGGCCATACCTAACGCTCCTTAGCGACAAATATATAATCAATACTCATACTCTGAGCAACATCTTCACCATTCTGCACACCAAAGGAAATCGTAAGTTCCTCATCGTCAGGCAAGTTGGTTGTAGCTAGAGTCGTTATCTTCGCATCATTGAGAAAACCCTGAACCTCATCCTTACCATTGTAGTAGAATCCTACCTGAACATAAGTGTCATCAGCAAGAGTCGCTACTGTGCCAGAAGAAGTAGAGGAATCCTTGGTTACATTGAGAGAAAGCGTACCGGCTTCATCTGAACTCTGGAAATAAACACCATCAGTGACTGCCAGTGGAGTCGTGTCAGTAATCTGCAACCCCATTACAATGTCTACCTGGTCGGCATCATTTACCTTGAATCGAGATTTGAAGAACAATTTCTTGCCTGATTCAAACTTGAAAGTCTCTCTTACAGCAGCGTTTGTTCCACCTTTAAACTGTAGAAAGTCACAATCATCTTCGTCAGCAGCATTGGTTAGTACCAATACGCCACCATCTTCGCTGCCTACAGCTTCTGTAGCAGAACCTGTGCCAGCTTCAGTTGTAGTTATAACCCAATCGGCAAGGTCATATTCATCAAAGTCATTCATGTACTGATGCCATCTTGTGGGATCAGGGACACCTAAATTACCGGTATCATCAGTTTTTTTTGTGTTGGTGAGTCCACCTTTAAAGCGAGAAACAGACATAATAGTCTCCTAAGACGTTCTTAAATGAACGCTAGGGGCCGAAGCCCCGTAGCGTCTTAGTTTAAAGCGATATAACCCATCGTTTAAAAAGGTCAGGCGCCCGGCGAACCGAAGATGCCCCGTGGATCTGTCCATCCGAAACTGTAACGCTCTGTACTTTTGTACTTAGCATTCTCAGTGTCGAAATCGTTATCCATCTGAAGCTCCTGCGCCCTGCGCTGGAACATTTTCACACCTTCAGGGCAATTGGTAAGAATAAACCATGCGTCTGCATCAGACAGATAATGATTCATCTTGTAACCTTTAGGTATGGATTTGCGACTTTTCAAAGCATTTATTGCATTGTTGGCAGAATCGTTCTGGAGGGTGGAACCGAGAATTCTCTCAGCTTCAAACTCAAGCTCGACAGGGATGATAAGGCATTCAGGTTTAATAGCCACCTGAAGACCACGCTCGTCCTTCAACTTGCCAATATCAATGATAGCCTGTTCAACAGCACTCTCAGAAAGGTCAGCGGCAGTTGCCAGTTCGTTACGGAATGTTCCACCGTTTTTAAGCAGATGAGCGGCAGAACACATCTCAACGCCGTCACCACCTGTATAAGAACTATTGAAAGCCCTGTTATACACGTTAGCGGCTACATTTTCTTTAGTCGTCCTCATTGAGAATGCTAAAGCCTTGGAACGGGACTCGATGACATTATACTGGTCATCTTCGTACATCTCACGAGTAACCTGAAAACCCAACCCATACACTACGTTGTTGTAGCGAGAGATGAATCCCTGCTCGGTGTTATCGTAAGCAATTCCTTTTCCTTCAGTCTTTTTCTGGGCAAGACCAAAACCCATGATTCCGACATCCTCTTCATAGGTCTTATCGGATTTACCCTGCTCGAAGAGATCTTTCCACTCCTCGTCCCAGTCGTTATACCTCTGCTGATACCATGTGTTAACACCAGGCCAGAGGGCTTTAGCAAAACTGCCAGTAGTTGTAACAGCCATTTAAACCTCCTTTATACGCCAGCGGTGCCAGTATGGCTACCAAGCTGATGGTTATTGATTTTTACAGACCATCGTGCATTCGTTCCGATTTCATTGTCGGGGCGTTGCACCAAGCCTGTGATTTTAAGTTGAAGAGTGGCAGTAGTCGTAGCTGAAGAAGCATCAAGCTCCATAGCAGACTTGCCGGTTGTAGTATTACCTGTACCAACAACTATATCAGCGTTCTGACCAACATTTACAGCAGCAAGGTCGCCGCCTACTGAGTCGTCCTGAATCTCATATTCGGTCATTGGGTCTACATTGACGAGAACATATGTAGCTGTAGAAGCTGCTCTGTACACGTTACGCAGATTATCGGAAGTATTAGAAGTAAAAGGAAGGGGTTCAATACCCACAATCACACCAAGGATGGGATTGGTAGCGGCTGCCTGAGCAACCGTAGCAACACCATCCGCATCAGCACCACCAGCCGACTTCACCGCATCACCAACAAACGTATTGGTAGAATCAGAGGCAGGGATAAAAAATCTCTGAACCTGACCATTATGAGGAGAAGAAGCGTAGCTACCGACAGGTATAAGCCCATTAGGGCGATCTGTATTAGCCATTTATTTAAACTCCGAACCTATCAACCTCTGGAAATGGAAACCTTTCCATATTGACCTTCAGCCGTAGGTGTAGATTTATCAACATTCACAGTCATCGACTCCTCGATTTCGTCTATGCGCTCCTGTTTGCGCTTTTGGTCTAGATCATAAACACTTTGTTCCTGTTCCATCAGCACATACATAACAGGCTTTCCGTTATGATCTACACTTTTGGTAGGCTTCATTACCACCTCTCCTGGCTGTAATGGCGTTGATTCTGATGGGGAACTCGTATCGTTCTCCTGTCCGAAGACTGGGGCATATCCAGCGGCAGCGTGTTTTTCTACTCTGCCTTTTTCATCCGCTACCCATCTCCTCGTAAATCCTTCTCTTCTTGAGGCCGACAGAACATCTCCACCGGTTACCGGGGTACGTTTCCGTCCGCTATTGCGATTCTTCAGTCCTATTTCTCGTAGTCTCTCAAATCGACTAGGAATAGTCGCCTCTGTGGCGGTTTGACTTTCGGAGGCTTTCTTTGCCTTATTTCCTGTTTCTTTCATAACTGTCTCCGTATGATACACTAAAAATCTAGGTTTGTCAAGTAGTATTGCACTACTCAATAGCACCCATATCTACCCACTGTTTTATGATGTCCTTACTGGAAAGACCCTTCTTAACCATCTGGTCATGTTGGTATCTGTACTCTTCAGGTAGAGACTCAACAGATACCCCTTTAGAAGAGCGATTCCCTGAAGCTTTAGGTTTGCCTACCTGTTGAGGAGTTTTGCGCTGAAACTGGTCAGGGTAAGCTTTCCTTACCATCTCCCCCACCTTTCCATACATCTCCGTAGGGTTAAAGTTAGCCCCTGACTGCTTGGCTATGTTGTCCCATGCCGAGTCAGCGAACATCCTCATCTCGTTATTGTTCCCATACCACTGGTTATCGCTTAACCATTTATCAAACTCAGGGTCACGGGTCGGGGCCGGTTGTGGTTCAGGGGCATACTGAACTGCGTTTATTTGATTGATTTGGTGTTCAATCTCCGCAACCTTATCCTTCTCGCCGTCCTCAATAGCCGTATCCCGTTCCACCATCAAGTCCCGTTTGGCACGTTCATACTCGGCGGCTTTCGCCCCCCTGAACGTATCCTTTAGCATCTCCTGACTCTGCATCAGTTGGTCAATCTTGCGACTCTGTGAGTTAATCTTCTCAAACAACTCACCACGCCTGTTGAACTCAGCCGCAGATACCCACTCTTTATCTCCCTGATGGACTTCATTGAAATCCTCTTCAGGCATCCATCCACCCTCTGTCGCTATTTTCTCAGCAGGGGTAAGTTCTACTTCCTGTGTTTTCTCAGTCTCCTGAGTCTCTTCAGTCTCTTCTATTTCTGACATGATCTAACTCCATTAAGTTCGTGGCCTTTCATCAGGGCATACTCACACCCGTCATCACCTTGTATCCTTAACCCTGAGTAGGTTCCGTAAATGACTTCATCACCTACGTTTGCCCAATGCGTGTCGTCATAATCCATCCACGCTAGTGGCCCTACATCTACAAGAACTCCATATATCTGAGCGTTCTGCTCTTTCGCCTGTCCCTGTTTGGCAAGATAAATTCCACCTTCGGTCTTCTCTTCAATGTCTACAGGTTTAACTAAAACCCTGTCTCCCGCCGCCTTCCATCCACTCTTATTCATCTCCTACCTCCCAATCAAGACTTTCTGCTATCTGACCCATATCGAGGCTGAGGAACCTATCTATCGCCTCAACCTTACCCACGTTCAACGCCTGGAGGATAGGCTCGTGTAGGAACGATCCCTTGCCCATCTCCTCCAGGAACCATTGGCGGTCTTCCTTGAGCGCCCTGAACAGCACCATTGTTACCGGGTGGGTCTTCCAATCCTGGAACTGGGCCTTCCGGTCTTCCCATTCCTCCTTGTTCACTTGGGACTTCATGTTCTACCTCTCTCATTACTGCCGCATACATTTCCGCTGCATCCGCCAACTCTGGCTCTGGCGTTTCCTGCATCTCGGCAAAGTTTTTAAGCGCCCTGCTTCGACTCTCGAATACCTGGCCTGTCTTTTCAAATATCTTGAGTTCAAGTTCTCTGTTCTTAATCTCAAGTTTAATCTTCTCGTTCTCCAACTTCGCTGTCTCAATAAGCATCTTGGGATCTGGTTGGGGTTGGACTTCCATTATCTTATGTGCATCAGGTAAAGCCAACGCTTCAATACTTCGTTTCACAATCTCTTTATTGTTCACTTCAGGTCGTCCATAGAACCCTTGCAACGCTTCCATCTTCTTCATACGGTGCATATCACTGACAACACCAGGATCTGAATAAGGGAGAACGTCAGTCTCGTCCTGTTGGTAATCGTTGATCTGAATTGTCTGTCCAGCCTTCTCATCAGGTTGAGGGTCAAGAATTCTAAAATATTCCTCATCCTCCATGTAAAGACGGTTAAGGTAAAACACCCTGCGGATTTCCTCCTTCAACGACCTATGCAGTCGTCCTGCTATGCCCGTAAACACCTTCTCCCCCTGCTCAATTAAAGCAAGAGTGGTTGTAGCAGGGACATGAGTACCAGGAGACTGCCCCATTCGAGCGTCTGTAACACTAGCTAATTTCTCTCCACTCTCTATCATCATCCCCAAAAGAGAAAAGAGAGTACCTGAAGGTTCACTCCGGGGCATGGGAACGATGTTTTTTCTCAAATCATCACCCGTAGACTCGGTGAACTTCCATTCACCCGGCCTAAATCGGACATTACCGCCCCTCATACGGATACCTCGGCCAAGGAAACCACCACCTGTGTTGGCTAAAGTCCCTGAATCAAGCAACTGGTTGAGTACCGTGTTCACGGTTTTGTTTATTGGGTAAAGGAGATGGGCATACCCCATGTCATAAAACGATCCGTCAGCAGAAGGGATAAACCCATACTTCGTAAAGAAGTTCTCTGCCTTGATGTCAATGACCTCTTCTTTATCACTGAACTCAATAGAGTCCACATCAAACCGTTTCTCTATCCTTACGACATTCTGTGAAGCTTCATGCACTGTTACGATGTATGGTTCCTCATACCCGTCATCGTCTAGGTCTAGCCACCGGTGCTGCTCATGAAAGAAATGAGGCGTGTCCTCATCCGTCTGAGTCGCTCCTAGGAGTTCTGTAGGCACCTGGGCCGTCCCGTAGTCATACTCAAGGAAAATACCTGAGCGTTCCTTTGAGAGGATCTCATTCTTTGTATAAGGGATCTTATGCGTAACCCTTGCAGCATCTTCTAAAGACTTGGCCCAATAGTCCACTATAAGGTCATCTACGATGACTAATTCACTCTTAGGGCCATTATCCCAATACACTTTTTTAAAACACATCCCATCACCTGGAAGGACATGGAGCATTTTATCCATACTTTCCTCCCAGGCGGGGATGTCCTCAAGGAACTGGTAGTTCATATGTTGGGCTATGCGACTGCTGCGCTTAACTTTCTCACCACTGGAGTCATCACCCCATATGGCAGTTTTCACCACATTACGTCCCTGTACAAGCAAGGGGTAAGACCGTGAAGCAAACTGCATTGAAGCCATACTCATTAGAGGAAAGATTACATTAGCTGCTTCAGGCCAAGGGAAACTTTTAGCTTCTACCTCCTGCATACTTATCTTTCGGGCATCAAGAACTTTATCAAACCATTCCTGCCTTGAATCCTTATCAGTCTGGCAGTTTTTAACTACGTCAGACCCTATCCGGTTTAAGTCTTCTTCATCCATATTGTCTGCAATATTGTCCAATTGCAGTATTGTTTCTAGTTTCATTCTAATACCCTGTCATTCCTGTAGATTCACCCATCATCATTACACTATCTTCGTAATCATCATCATAAGCCTCCTCATGTATGTCCATAGCGAAAGTTAACGCCAATGAATCACCACAATCAGGGGAATACCCTATTCTCGCCTTTAAATCTGTCTTGCTTTCCAACTGTAAAGCATCATTTACCGTGTGTTTATACTCAATACTTTGCAGATCCTTTTTTAAATCGTCATCTTTAGGTATGTCTGCACCACTATTGAGCCAATTCTTCACCTTCACCCATGCTTCTGCCCGCTTATTGAAGTATAACTTCTTATCTTCAGGACTTCTACCCATGTTCACATCAATAATAATATGCCCCCACGTCCCGTGTTTAAGGATATCAACAACACCAGCACCTAAACCAACACCATCAACAAACACAGCCCTAGGCTGCCAATAATGGATGAGTCTGACCACCTTCTCTGTAACCTGGACATTGTCTAGTTCCCTGTGTTTCTCTATCTCATGCAGTTTACGGCCCTGGCGTACAACAAATACCGTCTGGTCATCACCAAACCTAGCCACATCCACCCCTAGAACAACAGGCATGGCCCCGTATACGTCCTCTACCACCGTGTTGTTTATTGCATCAAGGATGGAATCAAGGGAAATCAACTGAGAACTACCTGTGCGAGGTAACATCCCCTTCACACGAATCCTTACGAAATCACTGTCCTCACCGTAGTCGTCAATCCATTCCTGTATCTTCTTCTGGTTAGCCTTCTTGGCGTTGCGTGAATCCACACGAAACTGATGCCACCTGTGAGCAAATTCACCCTCTAACACCTCAGCAAACATGCCAGTGTTCTGTGTAGGGTTACCAAAAGCTATCATCATCGACCCATCTGTCGTCAATGCACCAAACGCAGTCTCCCAAATAACATCCTCTACCTCACTAGCCTCATCAAATATCATCAATACAGACTGATCATGGGTTCCGGCAAAGGCTTGTTTACGGGTTACACTCCACGGAATAGCCGCTGCGTACCATCTTTTAGGATTATGAACGTAGTAGAACCTCGTAGCAGTATGATGAAACCAGTGTTTATGTACCATTATCTCGTGCCATTTACCCAGCTCACGCCATGTGGTGGTCTCCAACTGGTTCTTTGTATTAGCAGTTACCTTGATAATGGGAGCGTTACGAGTACTCATAAACCATAATATGACCCATGAGATAAGGGCAGTCTTACCTACACCATGACCAGAAGCAGTGCATAACTGAGCAACTTCACCCGATATGTCGCCCTCTTCACTAGCTTTCCCCAACTCAATGAGAAATTCCCTCTGCCAATCATCAGGCCCATCCTCATTAGCTAATTCTGTGTTCTCCTGCCCCCAAGGAAAGGAGAACATCACAAATCCCAAAGGGTCGTGCCTTAACTTAACTATGTGTTCTAATAAGACCTTCTCGTCTTTCTCAGTGAATACGCTCAATAGACCTCTTATACATATAGACTTGAATTTTCCACACTAAAAAAAAAAAAATTTTCCACCCAACATCTAATATGGAGTCGGGACGAGGACTCTAACCCCACAAAAAAATTTTTTTTTAACCCCCACCTGAGCAAGTGCCATAGAAATCCATTTAGGACACCGTCTTGTCATCAGATGGGGGCATATCTATTACATTATCCGTATCAGAGACCTTATGAGGTTCTGACCCAGAGGTATTACGAGGTGTATATATATTAACACCATGGGGCTCGTCTACTAGGGTAGGTGTCCCCCTTGCCTTGGGTAAAGCATGCTTTATGGGACCCATTGCCTGTGTCTTGCCTGCTAGCCTCTCAATAGCACCGCCAAGGTCAATATTGACCACTGGTTGTGCTTTGTTACCCTTATCACCAACTATACCCTCAACTTGTGCCATGAGCTTGATGCATTCGTTTGCCGTTTTCACATCGTTGTTATTATCACGAGCAATGGATAAATTGTGTTGGAGTTCATTTATCAGGTATTCCTTATTCACACCATACTTCCCTGAGATTAATTGCCTTCTGGTCAGCTCAGATTGGATGTGTGGGGTTTTTAGCAACAAAGGTCCTGCTGTACTTGCTCCCTTTTTCGCGTATCCTGCTGTAATATATGAAGCTTTTGCTGTCTCACCAGCAATAATAGCAGTGATAAATCGCAGTTGTCTCTCTGTATACTGTTTATTCAATATCTATAGACTCTCTCTAGAAGGACCGATCGTTTCATTTTCGCTTTTCATTCGCTTTACACTAAACTATATCTCGTAATCTGTCAAGTAATTATATTGATTCATTATATTCATTATGGCATGTATATTGTATTCTACTAATTAGAAGGACCGTCCGCTAAGGCGAACAAAAGGCGAAAAGCCTGGCGACTCTCTGGTATTGTCGCCAGAGAATTATTATCAATTATTTTCAATTATTTTCTTTTTTTTTGCATTTTAGTGTTGATTTCTTTTTTTTCTGTGGTAGAATTATAAGTAATAATAACTTTGATTAAGGAGAGTAAAATGGAAAACCAATCGATTTTTACAGGATGGGTTGAAACATCCCGCCACAGGTTCGAGTGGGTGGATGCTTTTTTATGGGGTGCATACGAAAAACAAGGCGATTCTTTTCTCTTCGTTGGTTATGTAAAATGCGAAGGATCAACGCCGGAAGCTCTAACACGAGAGCTTTGGTGTTTACAAGAAGGAGATAGATTATGAAAATCAGGATAAACGATAAAGAAAAAATCGACAAGGAGATAGCCCAAGAACAAGGGAAATCTCGCGTAAGAATACTTGATTATGAGCGCCTTGTTAGCGCTGTTGAGGGGGCAGAAAAGCAGCTAAAAAAGCTGCGAATCCCTGAGAAATATTGGAAAGGATGTAAAATCCGCTGTGTGCCGGAATTACCCTGTAACTCATATAATAAAGGCTATCCTGTTTTTGGGACTTGGGGGCACGTGGAAAAGTTTTCCACGGGCTGGTTCGTCACCGGGATAGCCCGAACATTTGTAGGCTCCGTGGCACACGGAAGAGAGGAGAGAGATATTTTGCGCTTGTCGCCACTAGCCAAAGAATCGATCCCTACTGAGTGGTAAAA
>Ga0098059_1001660_pt1 | contig 11010 bp, 16 predicted proteins | sample 20_taG_FD_92580 | JGI IMG/M metagenome (GOLD analysis project Ga0098059, IMG submission 92580) | Marine viral communities from the Subarctic Pacific Ocean - 20_ETSP_OMZ_AT15318 metaG | ecosystem: Environmental > Aquatic > Marine > Oceanic | place: Subarctic Pacific Ocean | collected 2015-01-19
ATTCAAGCATTCTTAGAACCAAAGAAATTCCCAGATGGAATAAACCCAGCAAACTTTGAAATAGTTAAATCAACATTACAAAGTGCAATAGACTTTGATTGGACAAAGAAAAAGGCTGTAGAAGAGTTGAGAACTAAAGGAAATATGACTGTTAGACAAGCAAGAGATATAGTTAAACAAGAATTATCAGACACTAAGAGATGGGAGGAAGAGGACTTTTAATCTTTATATATAGGTTAAAGTGATTTATGATATGGCATTCGGAAAAAAGAAAAAACCAACAACTGATGATGCAAAGAAGACTAAACTACCTTCTGGATCAAAAGTAAGATCCACACAAGAAACTGCTGACGCTGCAATGAAAAAAGCAGTAGAGAAGATTAATAGAACAGAAGAGTTTAAGAAAAAAACTGTTACTGTTTATAGTGCAGATTTCTCTACAATAGATGACACTGTAGAGGATATTAAGAAAGAGATAAGAAAACAAGGTGTAAGTGACTATGCATGTAAAGGTATTTACATAATATTACAAGATGCATTAAAGAAGATTAAATTATCACAGAATTAGACTTGGCAACAAAATTAAATGTAGACACAGGTGGAGAATACGTAGGTAAAAAACTATGGGAAAAACATCAGGCTGATGAATTCACACACGTTAACCATTATAAAGAAGCAGTTTGTATAAATTGTTTTAAAAAAGATGCAGCAGCAGCAACAATTGTAACAATTTGTGGTGATTGTGCTGGAAAAAGAGGAAGAGAACCACTCTTAGCAAAAGTTTCAGATAAACCTTATGGTCTTTGTTATTTTTGTGGTGAGCATAAATGGCATATTGAAGAGATTAATGCAAGGTTTTGTCATAAATGTCATAGAAAAATAGCAGATGTTACCAAAGACTATAATAAAAAAGGTGGTCTATATGCAAATCCATTTTGGTCAAGGATGAGAAAGAAGCATGGTAAAGATTGGATGCATATTATGAACTCTAACCTTGGAAACAAACGTTGATTTGTAACGACGGTTTATGGTATTGGTTCACTAATTGGTTTTTTAATAGTTGTATCACTACTTAATATAACAAAATCTATTCTATTTGCTTTTAAATTGAAGAATTTGTAAGCCCAGTCTATTTTTACCGTTTTTTTAGGTTTATTACCCCAGAATCTACCTGCTTTGAAGAATATTGGTGCTTTTCTGAAACGTTTTTTGAAGAATTGTAGGTTTTCAGTCTTTGGATCGAATGTAACGTCATCATATTCAACTAATTTTTCATTACCAGTGTTATATTTATCTATATTATTAGTTTGAAAGCAACTAATTGATCTAGAAACATCTGGTCTGTCGAAAAATCTCTTACAATCCAATACAACTCTTAATTTATCATCTTCTGTTACCCATATATCCATTAAACTCAATGATGTTTCATTAACATCAAGTTTATTTGATACCATATGACCAGTTCTTCTGATATATTCATCCAAAGAGTCATAAACATGTACTGATATACCCATGTTATATAATCAGTCATCTTTATTAATAAAGGTTTTGAATCCAGAACATGGAAGGAAGTAAAGAATGTGAATGTGGGTCTACACAGTATGGTTATTATGCAGATGCTGCAATAGTCTACATATGTTACAAATGTGGAAAATTTGATATTGATGGTTTTTCAAAGAAAATTCAAGATTATTTTGCTGAGGAGCCAAAACTTATACTTCAATTAATTCAAGATGGATTTTTACACCCATTAGATAACTCAATACCTGAGTATGATGTATAAACAGTGTTCTTTAAATATACCAAAGATAAATTAAATTATGCTTGAAATATTAGATACACTATTCACAGAAATAGTTATAGCAATCGCTCTTGGAAGTGGTGGAACATTAATAGCATATTTTAGGAAAATATCATCCACACAAAAGGATCTATGCTTAAGGGTCACTCAACTCCAAAAAGCCCTCATTATTTTAGCAACAGCCTTAGATAGACAATCCAATAGACTTCATGAGGAAGCAAACTCAGATTTAGAGGATTTGGTAGGCAAGGTATTAGATAAGAATTAAACAAAGTTTATATAATCCCTAAGAATAGCTGTTTTTATGGTAGATCCAGTATTAATAACTGTTGGAGCAGCAGTAATTGGTGCAGGTTTAAACACACTACGAGGATACCTACACAGAACAGATGAATCTTTCTCTGCAAGGAAATTCGCAGGTGCTTTAATCATATCAACCTTCGCAGCAATTGCAATAGGTCAAACTATCGCAACTGAAGGCATTGGTGATATTGGTTTAGCCTTAATTGGTTTGACCACTGGTTTCGCAGCTGATTTCGCAGTTACAAAAGCAAAGAAAGACTAAAATGGCTATGTTTTGGGTGTATGACCCAACCATTTTACCTTTTTTAAACTTTAAATATACGCTTGATATATAAAATATAATGGAGAAAGTAGGTACATTATTGACAAAATCAATGACCATCCTAGATGCAACCAATGAAAATAGATTTTTTGAAGGTTATTTAACGGTTGAAATGAAAGATAAACAGGGTGAGATTACAATAGTAGATGAATTATACAAGGTATTACCATTATGGATGGATAGAGGAGCACCTATCACAGACACTCATTCTAATAGAGTTGTAGGAAAAGGAATTAATTTTATGAAAACAGAATTCGAGTCTGAAGGAGTAACATATCCAGCAATTAAGATTACTGGTAAAATACATAAGAATTACGAATTAGATACAGATATTTGGGAAAAGATAAAATCTGGTGAATATAGAGGTTTATCATTTGGTGGAGCAACCAAAGCAGATAGAACACCTAAAGTAATGAAAGATGGAGATGTAGCATATGCATTGACAGATTTAGAACATTATGAGGTAGCAGTCTGTAAAGACCCAGCAGTACCATTAGCATTAATTACAGATCATAATCCATTAGCAAAAGCAGTGGTTCCATCAATTCCTAGAGGTGATGGAAAAGAAATTATTAAATGTACTAATTTTGGGTGTTATGTTGAAAAAGGTGAAGATTGGTCAAACGCAGATATTGTACCAGCAACAGCATCACAAACAGTAGATACTGGTGGTATGGGTAAAACCGTAAAACCAATTAAAACGAATGATAAAATAGGAGATACAAGTAAATTAGACGGTGGAATAAAACCAGAAGTTACACCATTAGAAGGTGGAATAAAGAAAGAATCACCAGCAACAAGTGGAACTGGTGGTGGTGTAAGAGCATTAATGAATACTAGTCAACAAGGTAGTGGTGAAAACAGCCTAATTACAACAGATACAGAAGGTGTTAATAATCCACTAAACAGTGATAAAAAACAAATAAAACGTTCTTTTTCAGATGCAGCAGTCAATAAGGTAGTTGGTGCATTATTAGCAGGTGCAGGTAGAGCAGTAGCTTCTACTGTTGCAAGTGCTGTAACACCAGAACCTGAAGATGATGTTGAAAAATCAGGCTATCAAACAGAAGATGGAAATAATCAATTAGGTGGTCAAGCGTCACCTGAAGAGAAATTAGTTAGTGCATTAGGTGCACAAAACAAAGAAACTACCGTAAATAAGGATTAACGAAATCTTTATATACCCTTTATATATAGTTTTACTAACAACATGGTCAACGAAGAAAATTCTAACGAACAAATTGAAGAAGTAGCCAAGGCTACCTCAGACAACGAAATCGTAGAAAAATCTTTCCAAGAATCTGTAAAATCAGGTTTTGATACATTGACAGAAGTAGTTCAATCTCTCGCAGAAACTCAAAAATCTACATTAGATACTTTGGGTGACTTAGATACAAGATTGAAAGCTATGGAAACACCAACTGACTTGCCACTTTCCCCAAAAGGAACAGCAGCAAGTGAAGACGTAGGTGCAAAGGTAACTGTACCAGATACCTATCAATCAAACTCAGTGCAAGCTGGATTAGATGATGATAGATCTGGAGACAAGAAACCAGCATCAGATAAAGGTGGATTGAAAATGCAACAGAAATCAGACGATACAGGTTTAATTGAGAAATCCGAACACACCTTCACAACCGAAACCCCACGTCCTAATGCAGCATTAGAAGTTGTAGACAAATCCTTTAAAGATGAGTCAATGATTTTGAAAGATGCAAGAGCAGGTGGAGCAGAAGGATTGGCACAGGTAGCTCGTAACATTCTCGCTGGAAAGTATTACACACCTTCGGAAGACGAAGTAGGAGCATATTAAATTGGTTCAAGTGAAAACAATCGACGAGCTTGAAGCACTCTACTATGGACACAACCGTAATCTTCTAAGAAAAGCTGACGCACCAATCACAACTTCAACTGCAGGCACTTTTAATGCCGTATTTGGAGCTTATGCATGGGCACAACTCAACTTAGAGGCTAACGCATTCGGTATTTTACCTAAGTACCCTTGGGATAAATCTGGATGGCGTGTAATTACAGCAAAACCAACTCTTAACACCAACTCAGGCAATACTACATTAGGTGGTACTGCAGAAGGTGGTGCTATTGCAGAGACAATAAAACCAGTACTTCAAGAAATTGATGTACGTCCAAAAACTGCTCAGTTGCCTTTCAGTGCATCTGAAGTTATGGAATGGTTAGCAACACACTCTAAAGACGACATTTGGGGAGGACTTGGTTCACTCCGATTGTATATGGCTGTACAACACAAAGAGTTCCTAAATAGAATGCTTTTGGCAGATGTTGAAGGCAATGTTAGCTCTGGTGCTTACACAGGCACTTCAGACTTTGAGTCCCTTGACAGAATCGTTTCATCCAATGCTGAAGAAACAGCATTAGGTGGTAGTGGATCTGAGGAATATAGTCCTTGGGGAAACGCAAACGTTTCTAGAGATAGCTCATCAACATTTGACAGCACAGTAGAATCAGCTTCTGGTACAATAGGTACTAACGGTGTTCTTACCGACGATACACTACGTACTTTCTTAAGAAAGATCCGTATTGCAGCAGGTAAAGATCCAAACGTCTTCCTCGGTTCGCACGAAGTTTACTCCGAGATACAAGGTTTATACATGCCTTCAGTCCGTATTCCAAACCCATACGGTGAAAGCTTAGTACAAGTCGATGTAAACGGAATTCAAACATTCCGAGGAACAGGTGTAGGAATTCACGTAGATTCCATTTATGGAATACCATTCATCCCATCAAAGGATGCACCAAGCGACTCTGGAGATTCAGCAGAAATCGGAAGATTATTTGCATTAGATACCAGTGATGCTGAAGGTTATGGTTATCCAAGAATAGGAATCCAAATTGCAATTCCAACTGAGTACTACGAAGCAACAAGAAGAACCCCTGCATATCCATTTGTCAACAATGCATTTGTTGAGAAAGGTGTATTCAGAACTATGGGTGAAACTGTCTGTAGACACTTCAAATCTCAAGGTAAGATCAGAGATATTAAACTCTAGTCAAACCATCCTTTTTTCTTTTTTTAATCTTTATATATAGGTAGATACTACACTTTTATATGGCAGTTACAATAAGTACATCCGATTGGACAGCAGCTAACGTGAGAAAAACACTCTCATGGCAAGCAGCATTAACTTCAAAACTGCGAATTTATAAGTGTAAAGTCACTGCTGGTGGCTCTGACGCTTATGCAACCAATGGAGTGGCAGCTGACCTCAAAGAGGGAAGAATTTCTACACTCGTTGCAGTGATACCTGAATTTACAGATTCACTATACAAGGTAGAATATGACAAAGCCAATGAGAAAATCAAACTCTATTCCGTAGGTGGTTCAGCAGGTGCAGTATTTGCAGAAGTAGCAAACTCAACTTCAATTGCAAATAAAGTATTTGAATTCCTAGTCATAGGCTACTAGAGTCCAAAATAGCCGACTTTTTTTTCTTTCTGAGGCATAATCCTTATATATTCGTAGATAGGTTATTATTTATGGTAGAATACAACCACAATGCAGTATCTTTTAATGCTGACACAACAATTAAAGGAAACCATGGAGTTATTGTATCAGTATATGTATCAAAATCAGGCTCATCTGGTTCAAAATGTATATTCAAAAACGGTACATCATCAAGTGGTGGTGCTGAATTCACTATATTTTCAGAAGAACAAGGTACATATGTAGGTATAAACAGACGTTTTGAAGATGGTATTTTTGCAGATATAACAGGTAATGCTGAATATACTGTGGTTTTCAAGTAAATTTAAATACAAAGCCGAACTAGTATTTATATGGCTACAACATACTGCTCAGTTGGCGATGTATCGGATTATCTCAGAGTCCCTATTAATGCTAATACTACTCCTAATAAAGCACAGGTTGAAAAGATAATCAACCGAAAAGAAAAAGAATTAGAAAGGAGAATAGGACATGCATGGAGATCAAAAAAAGTAACCAGAGAAGTTCATGATTTACCATTACTTTATACTTATGGATGGGGTACACCTATTTTTCTACAACATAGAAACATATACGAACTTGATACAAGTTCTGGAGATAAAATAGAAATTTGGCAGGGTGCAAGTGCAACATGGGAAAATATTTTAGGCAACTCACATTGGTATGACATAGAATATGAATATGGTAGATTATATCTAAGAGGTTTTATATTCTCAATTTTAAGAAAGAATAGAGTTAGAGTTACATATAGATATGGTGGAGAAGAGTTTGCTGGTGATACAACTATCCCAGACGACATTGAAGACGCTGTAATTAAAATGACATGTATTGAAATATTAAATACAAGTTTCAGAATGGATGAACTTCCTACTGGTGGTATGACAAATGTATCTGAATCCAAAAGAAAGTGGGAGGAAGATATTGAAAAGTGTATCGAAAACAGAAGGGAGATATTCGTGATACCATAATGAAGTTTAAGGATTATTTTCTTTCTAGAACAGCAAAACTTTTGAGGGATAGAGGATTTGTTGCAAGAAAAAGAAATGGAAAAATTTTCATAAATACACCACAAGGGGTGAAAGATGTTCAACTTGAAAACGTATCAGGTTTAATAGACTTAGTTGATAGATTAGAAGCAATGTTTAAACCTAAAGAGTCAATCTATAAAGAACCTCCAGATGTTGCAATTGTAAATAAAAGTGGTCAATTTCCAGAAGAAAAACTACCAGAACATTATGAAAGATACATAATGCCTGAAACTAGAGTTGATATGTCAAGAATAAGATTCTGGGTTGATACTAAAAAAACAAGAGGTATGACAAACGGTGATTTAACTGAAGAGTATAATAAATGGCAAGGAACTAATTTAGATACAATATCTTCTGAACAAGAAGAAGCTCTTAAAGACTCTATGACATTTAGAATAGCAAGAAAAATATGGTATGTTGGTAGAAGACCAGCATCTTTAAAAGATCATGAGTGGGATTTAATAACAGCCAAAATGAGACCAAAGAGAGGAACCTTCAGTAGAAATGAAAAATGGACTAATATGAGATTTCCATATACACAATCATATCCATATGAAAGTGGGGTTACCAAATGAGTTCTTTCATCTACGATGCAGCAACAACTGTAATCAATATATTAAATGATAATTGGTCTGCTGGTCAAGTCCCAGAAATTACAAAGGCATGGAAAAAGAGATCTGTAGGATTTGTGGATGATAGGAGAGATCAGATAGTAATAACACCTAAAGCAGAGAAAATACAATATTTTGGATTATATGGAGACGATCATTGGCATGATATAACTATAGATTTAGATATTAGAACATATCAAGATGATGAAAGACATAATGATATAGTGAAGGAGAGTATAAGGATTTTAACAGCCAAAATACGAGGTGGTACTGATTATACAGATTTGAGGGTAATTTCCTCATATACAAGGAATCAATACATGCGTAATATGTTCAATCATATATTAACCGTGTCTATAAGAAAAACAAACCCTTCATAAGTAATCTTTAAATACAAACAAGGAGAATTAGTTATATGGTAAGAACAGGTGCATATGCATATATCAATTATGGCTATGAGAACACATTTGGTGGTACAGCAAGTGCTATTACTAACTCATTCGGTCAAAGAACAGCAATTAGTGGACTTACATTAACTACTAATAAAATTGCATTAGGAAAATTAGGTCAAGTAGACCCAACAGCATTCGCATATGGAACCCAAAATGGAACATTAGGTATTAACTTTGTATTAGGAGATATAACATCTCATAAGATATTTAAATCAATTCTTGGTTCTGCAAGTGGTGCTGGAACTAGTGGAAACCCATATATTTATGGTAGTGCAACAGAAGGAGCTGCAACAAAATCACTAATAGGTAATACATTTACTACAGAAATTGGTTTTCAAGGTGAAACTGATACAATGGTGAGAACATTAAAAGGATGTGTAGCAAATTCATTATCAATGAGTACATCGATAGGTGGAACTGTTGATTGTTCTGTAGACGCTGTCTATGGAAAGGAAGATGCACCAAGTACTTCAGGTTTTTCAGATGACGCAACAGAAAACTCACAACCATTCACATTTGCACATGGTTCATTAAAAATAGGTGGATCAATTATAGCAGAATTACAAGAAGCAGATATAAACTTTTCACAAAACGGTGACTTACTATATTCAATAGGTGATCAACAATCAGTTGCTGGTATTAAAAGAAGTCTTGACATAAGTGGTAGATTTAGAGCATCATGGAAGAATGATAACTTAATTGACCAATTAATATTACAGTTGAAAGGCTCAACTTATAAAGAAACAGTTGAAAGTATGGGTACACCAGAATTAGAATTAGTATTTACTAACGGTGCATCAAGTGCAAAATCAATTACAATTACTGGATATGGTTTAGGAATAAATGATCATGCAGTATCTGGCTTAGAACCAGTTGAACCAGTATTTGAAGAAATTAACTGGCAAGTAAAACGTGCAAAAATCACAGTAGTAGATCAATAGGTTTATTAATTACTTAATAAAATGTAATATATGGCTATAAAGTCTTTTGATATAGATTGGAATGGTACACCTGAAATAATTGAATATGAAGATGATATCACATACGGTGAATTAGAATCAATACTTCAAAACTCAATAGATTTAGGGGATGTTTCAAAACCAAAAGTTGATATTCCAAAATATAGATTTCAAATACTCTTGAAAGTGTTAAGAAAAGCACCATTCATAGTAAATGACGCAGTAGCACTTAGAAATATTAAATCAAGACAGGCAAATACAATCATGAAGGAGGTCATGAAAGACTACCCTTTAGTGAAATTCTTAGGGGATTGGGTGGAGACGTTTACAGGCTCACTGAATCCGAGCGAAATAGATTCGCTATCTACTACATCTGTGCCATAGAATTTGGCTGGGATTGTATAAAAGTAGATAAACAACCTCTCACTTATTTAAGAAAATTGATAGCACTTCATATGGAAGAAAAACGTAAAGAGCAGGCACAAATGAGACATTCATCGTCAGGTTTCAAGAAATCTTTTTAAACTAGAAGCCATATAAAACATTATGAGTGCAAATGAAGGAGATGACGCATTTGATGATTCTGAGATTACTGATGAATTAACAAAAGTGGTAAAAAACCTTAGTGATTCAGTAGAAAGACTCACCAAACTAATGGAAAAACAGATAAAAGCTGCGAAAGACGAAACTAAATGGCGTGCAGATGCATCTAAAAACAGAAAAGAAGAGGCTAAAGCACATGATGAAGCAGTAGCAGCACATATTAAACTTAGACATGAGTTGGCAAATTCAACTAGTTCTATGCAGATGTTTACAGGTTTATTAAGTAGGGGTGCAACATTAGGTACAGTATTTAGTGCAATAACAAATAAGGGACAAGCTCTAACACAACAATATGATAAATCAAGAGAAAGATATGAGGAATTGGGTAAAACTGTTCAAAATTTAGAAAAAGCTATTGCTGAAGAAACAGACCCATCAAAAAGAGAAGAATTAGGTAGAGAGATGATTCAAAAACAAGGTGAGCAGGGTGAAGAAAAAGAAAAAATGGATGAAGGTATGGGAAAAAATTTATCAAAATTAGGACAATTTGCAGATAAACATAAAACTGGTATATTATTAGGTGCAGGTGCAGCTGGTACATTACTTAAAGTATTAAAGATGGCATTTGACGCATCACCGATGTTCCAACAAATGTCAAAGATGTTAAAGTTTGGTGTCATGATGATATTAAGACCAATTGGTGATTTCTTTGGTTTTATAATGAGACCTATTATGATTATGTTACTTAGAAAATTTATTATACCATGGTACACAAAAATGTATCCAGTTATGATTGAGATGGGTAATCTCATAGGTGAAAAACTTTCTGGTGCATTCGAAGCTTTAGCTGAAGGTGATGTATCAAAAGCATTTGCAATATTGTTTAAGGATGTTGATTTTAAACAAATACTAGTTGATATGACTCAAGGAATAAGAGATTGGATTACTAATACAGATTGGGATCAAGTTAAAACAGACATATCAAATGCATTAATAGCATTTGGAACTGGTGTATGGGAATACGTGTTAGAACCATTGGGTCAATGGGCATATGATGAGTTAAAAACGTGGTGGGATAATGGAGTAGAAAGTATTACAGCAAATTGGAATAGTTATTGGTTAAGTGTTTATTCATGGTTCGCATCAGGTGTAGGTGGTATAGAAGACTCTTGGAATAAATTCTGGACTGGTGTATGGGAATGGTTTTCAGGTGGAATAAAAGAGATAGGTGCTAATTGGACTGGTCTTTGGACTACAATATGGAATTGGATAATGGATGGAATAAGAAAAATACCATTTATTGGTAACATGGTTGCTGATGGTCTTGGTGGAGGTATTGAAGACGGTAGACATAAAAACGAAGATTTCCTTGGTGGTTTGTGGAATGCTGGAATGGATATGTTAGGATTTGGAAATAATAATAATAACGGTGGTGGTAACACATACGATCAAAGTACACATGTTAACTTTAATGGTAGTGGAGGTAATAGTATGGATAATCATAATATGA
>Ga0098059_1001661_pt1 | contig 11007 bp, 17 predicted proteins | sample 20_taG_FD_92580 | JGI IMG/M metagenome (GOLD analysis project Ga0098059, IMG submission 92580) | Marine viral communities from the Subarctic Pacific Ocean - 20_ETSP_OMZ_AT15318 metaG | ecosystem: Environmental > Aquatic > Marine > Oceanic | place: Subarctic Pacific Ocean | collected 2015-01-19
CTGTGGGCGGGACAGTGGAAGGGGATGCCTCGTCTGGTGCCTCACCCGCACCAAGCAAAATCCTTTTGGCCTGCTCTGGGGAGATAGTCGGGAAGGCCACAAGCACCAGAGTCATCGCAGCATCCATCGAGATACCACCAGCAGCCACAGCAGCCACAATATTCAGAAGGCTGGCAATTTGTGCACCATTGAGAGCAGTAGACGCCAAGGGGTCATCACCGGCATCCTCTGCTGGCTCTTCATTCGCTGGGGCTTCTGGATCAACGTCTGTGCTGTCGTCTTCTTCGCCGACTTTGAATGGCAAATCATCAAAACCTTCATACGCTGCTGCATCTGCGACACCAACACCTAGAGTCGTCCAATCTACCACCCTAGATACCCGTTCAGACCTAGACTCTTGTAGTGCGTCGATCTCGCTGAAGTCGTGCTTGATTGTAATATTCTCAGAATTTGCAAACATTCTTGCAATACGTGTCAATTCTGCATCAATCATCGCCGCACGACCGGATAGACCCTCCCAATACCTACGTGCTTGCTCTTTGCTTGTCGCGTAATTCGCAGAGGGTAATCCGACTCGCGTGGGAGGAACATCCAAGGCAGCAAGGACAGCCTCTCTAGTGGAATTCCGCACTGCTGAGAATTCCATATCTCGCGGAGTGAGAGAAATAGGCTCGTACTCCACCTGGCCACCTACGATAAGGACACCAGATTCTTGGCTCAATTGGCGTTCGTATGCTTCCCTCAGAATTCGAATTTGCTCCGCGCTCCATCGGTCTCCGTCTTCTGAAGGAGATAGGATACCTGTCGGTCGACCCGTCTTGGCCGTGGCTGCTGTAAGCTCTGACGTAGACCGTTCTGTCATCAAGTCGTCGTTTAGACACTGTATAGCACCAACACCCCACAAAGACCGAGGATCATCAGACCAGCTAGGAGAGCGTATATGTACGATTTGGTCTACGCTATACTCTTCTGGGGCTTGTCCTGCAGAGTACTCGTAATGACTAATCTGGCCATCTTGGTCTGGAACAATCGACACTCTAGCCGGATGTAGCCGGATCAGTGCCTGTGGTTCTACACCACCAGCAATCAACAAAAAGGCATCCCCAGACAAGACCAAATCAGTGACTAGCTGCCTGCGCATCAAAACACCAGGGACTTTGGAAGACGGACGTTCCATTAGGTCCAACAGTGGATGACTATCTAGGACTTCTGCATCGGCACCAGTACCCTTGTAGGCTTTGATTGGCACCTTTGATAGATCGGTAGACAGGGCTGTCACAGAAGCATAGACCCAGGGAAAAGCTGCCATAGATGACAGGCTAGCTTTTGGATCGTAATATGGTGTAGCTGGAGAATTGGTGGCCCAGTCTGCACCTGCTGAATGCTCCACACGGCCATCAGCATCAACACCAACCAAACCAGCACGCTGCAACAAGCGCACAAACCAAGAATCTTTGATAGCTAGAGAAGCATCAGCCATACATATACTGTAGCACACTCTGGAGAAGCAGACAAGTATATACTCCTTTGCGCGCACCTACGACTTGCGCACCACGATATGATCGCAAAGACGATCATCTATGCAAAAGAGTGTATATGCTATACGTATCTTATGTTGAGTCCTAACAACCATCTGCTATAACAACTCCATGTTGACAGGAGAGGAAGACCGTGCTAAAATAAATTATCAATCAAGGAGAGATACAATGTCCACCCCACTCCCAATCCAGACCCGCTGCAAGATCCTCCAACAAAAATACGCTGATTTCTTGCAACACTCTTGCAATCTTAGCGTCGAAGTGGTAGTATCACGCAGTGATTATCGCGGACTCTTTTTGTCTATCGCTGGCACAGAGGCACAGGTCGAGCAGGCTTTCGAAGAATTGTCCATTGAGCCTACCGAGAAAATGCCAGCACTCTTCGACGACGAGCCAAACACCGTCGTCTACTTCTACAACGTCGCAGCATAGAGAATCAAAATGACTATTCTATTCGCAACCCTTAGTATCCTGTCAGCTGCTGGAAGTGCAGTCTATATGCTCTATACACTCGAAAACGGACAACAAAAATGATCAAAGTCTACAGAATCCGATACCACCTCAGCAATGGCAGAGACCTTGGACGCTACACCAAGAACGTCGAAGCACGCACCCCGGACGAGGCAATTGCCCTGTTCCACTTCCTCGCACCAGACCTTGGCCTTTGCCGCCACATCATTGCACGTAGAGACCACTACGCCACACCAACCGCTACTAATTAGGAGATAGCATGCTAAAAACACAAGAATTCCTCGCAAATCCAATTATCAAAGGGCTAATCACCCAGGCACAAAAAGAGACACCTTTTGGGCTTGCTGTGATGGAAGCACTGCAGAACCAAGACATGAAAACCCTGGGGTTTTTGGCTAAGGAATATAATGACTTTATGCTTGCCCAGGCAATGAAGCAAAAAGACGAGCTAATGGACAAGGTGTGGCACAGGCTACAAGGAGAGGCGTAATGTACGGTATAGACTTGTTGTGGCTTATGATGAAAGAACGAGGTGCTATACAGCAAAGCACCACCGTGGTTGGTGGCGAGATCGGACCAACCGTCTACACCTGGCCAGAAGAGCCAGTCGATATGCACGGTACATGGACGCAGGAATTCAGGCAAGAGATGCCAGACCACATGGAGAACAAAGACAGCATCGAACAACTCAGAAAGAACCTGTCAGGACTTGGCATCTCTTCTCGTGTGTCGATATCCTACAAAGGATCTACAGCCAAGGTATCAGTACATGTCTGGTCGTGATTGGATTGAGATAGCTATATTAGTGTGGGTGGCTGCAGCATCAGCAAGGGTGTTGTGCACTTTCCTGCCTCCAGTGCTGGCAGACATAGAATGGCTGCTATCCAACCGCAAAGGATGACGAAGACAAAGACATACAACCGTATCTGAGGGCATCCATTGCATGGTCGTTCTTCTTCCTGGGGAGGTCTCTAGGATCTGCTCCCTTGGAGGATCTGGTATCCCATACGTACGACTCGATTTCTCTGACCAGATTGGGAGCAGCACCCGAATGTATCACCAAGTGCGGCCTGCCTTCCACATCCAGGGCTAGTCGCTCACAGACTGCGTTGATTCCTGCTCTGATTTGCTTTTTTGCAACAACAGTAGAAATACCATGCTCTCTGGCCAGGGACAGCCTAGACCCTCTATCCTCTGGATCTGCAACTATCCATTGCAAGGCAGGGCTGCCATGGTTTGTCATATCAGTAATCTTGGCTGCATGTTGTGACAACACCCACTCCGACTGATAATGCTCGCCTATTACGTGTACTACATCATCAGACGGGTCGACCGCAAATAGCAGAAAACAAAAAGGATTTCGTGTACCAAAGTCGATCGATCCGTATCGTGGCCAATGTTCGGGTATAGAGACCGGATCAATAACGTGTATATCTCTTCTAAATTCTGCATATACTCTACCCTCTAGTGTGACGAATTCTCCCCTATCTCTAGCCGATCTTTCGTGGGAACCGTATTGTTTCAGCAGACGTTGTCTTTTGTCCTGGTCTAGCCACGGGTTGTCTGCCCCATGCAGCCACACAGTGTGCGTACCCTCTTCTGGGTCTTGTACGAATCTGTCGTATACCCAGGTCAGGCCTTTGAGAGGCGTCATTGTGAGCAAAGCCCACCCAGACCGACCCTCCCAGATACACCGAGTCAGACGCTGGCACCCTTCGTTGTAGATCGATTCGTCGTGTTCCTCGTCGATCCACAATAGATGTGCCTTATACCCCTGGATTGCGCGTGCTCCAGAATCATTAGTCACAAATAGAATTCTACCACCCCCAGGGGTCCTAGCCTCAGACAAGCCAGGCCCATCTCTGTTCCTCCATTTTGTACCCTTTGGTAGGTACTTATCTATGGCAGCTCTTTGTACATTCACCGACAGAGCCGAATTTAGGGAGGAAGCCAACACTATACCGGGAGTTGGTGGAATAAGAGATGGCTCAACATCATTGGCCCTAATCCAAGCCTGGACAGCTGGATCATCCCGACCAAGTGCCACAGCCACACTGATTTGTGCACCAAGCTCCGTCTTTCCAGCACCATTTCCACCACTAGCCAACACAGCATCTATACCCGCACGCTGTAGTGGCGATCGTTGGCTCGTCTTTGGTAATTCGTTGTGCCACAACACAGCGTAGGCCAGGGGATTAGTCTCTTTGCCTTTGATCCACTGATCTAGAGCGCTACAGCCCGATATTAGGTTGTTGGTCATACTTCCTCGGTGGACGTTGCATTTTGTACATTATATTATTTATTGCCATGCTGTGTCTGTCCGCGTCGATCTCGCATCCTATATACCTCCTGCCAGTCCAGGCACAGGCCACAGCCAAATTGCCACAACCCGCGAATAGGTCGATCACTGTATCCCCTGGGTTTGTCCATTCCAGTATCCAATCTGCCATCCATGCCGCAGGCTTCTTGCTATGCCCTTCTTTGTAGCTTTTGTAATTGTTTTCTAGATTGAGTCGATTGGTAATTAGGCCTTTGCCACGCACAAACACGAATACTGGCTCAGAGGCACCACGCCAATGAAACCCCATTACAGAGCCACCCTCCTTGGACCATGCACCACCAGACACAAACCGCCAAGGAAAGTCTAATTTGTGCATGGTGGCAAAAATGTCTCCTACTTTGGCCCAAGAAATCCACATAGCCATCCTACCATCTTCTACGATCCTGTAGGCATCGATAAGGACTCCTACCACATCCAGGTCTTCCATACACTCGTAATTGCTATCCTCAGCGTTGATTCCTTTCCCTGGGGCATTTCCAAAGTGCCATGGGGGATCTGCTACCACCAACCCATACTTGGTACCCTCTTTTTCCAAGTCATGTAGCATCTGTTGTACCGAACATAGACGCAAGTCTATTGATTCTGGCATAGTTGGTTCTGGCGCGTCCACGAGAGATAATTGCATTAGTCCTCCACTATTGTAATTGCATTGTTTGCTGTCTCTAAGTACCTTTTTGCTTCTGGATAGGCTTGTACTATTTGTCTGGCCTGCTCTACTGGGTCTTGGTTGGCCACAGAGTGGATCACCTCCACCGTAGACGTCGTGGGAGCTAGAAGGCCCCTGCACTGGGCTTCTAGCCTCAGAAGATGCACAAAGGCCATAGGATAATCACCACGAATGGCCATTGCCTGTCCACTCCTGCACCTACTTAGCCAGTCTGCCCTAGCATCTGGTTCTAGCTCTTTTTCGTCCTCTGCCCATCCTTCTCTGATTTTTTGTGCATCTTGTCTAATCTGTCGTACTGTCACACCATGGCGACTGGCAAGGGTATTCTGTGTATGCAGGGACCATTCCAAGCTAAGCATTGCCTGCTCTACTTCCTCCCTACGCCTATCTATCACTGCCTGAGTATTAACCGGCATCTACATACCCCAATAAAAATGAAAAGCTACTTTTCCACCCATAGTATAACACACCCACCATCCACACCGCCATACCGCCATACCACCATACCCAATCCCAAACCTTCCCTAATATATATACCCCAAATACAAAACCGAATAACAATATATATATCTTCTCACCCAAAAAAAATAATAATGGTATGGCAATGAGCAGCATCATTTGTCCGACGTACCCTTTTTGCCATACCCGCCCTTTGCCATATCTAGTATCTCGCCATCCCTGGCCCACATTACTCGTCTAGCCCCATCAAAGTGCATTCTCCTTTTGACGCACCCCAAACCGGTCAGGAGAGCAGCGGCCCTCATACCGTCGTATCTGCTTTGTTCGCTGGGGTCCTTCTTGAGGGCACCTCTCAGAACGTCCTCTAGAGTGAATGGTTCGAATCTAGCCCTAAGCCATCCCTCAATTACCACCTCCCAAGAGTCGTGTTGCCTATACTCTTGAGACACTTCGATTAGGTCTTCGTTGGCCTTTCCTTCCAACCACCAGCAAGTACCGCTCTTGTACAAGGAGACAGCTTCTGCCCACAGTTGGTCCCTGTCGTTGTCTATTGCCTCAATATCGATATGCCCAATTTTGACAGGCCAAAAACGCCTAGAACCAGTAGGATCAGCAGGAAGGAATTCCAGATCATTAGTAGAACCAACAAAGGCCGTGCTCCTGGGATATGTTTGCACGTGTCTGCCGTACGACGGACGATATTTATCAACCTGCGCACTGAGGAATGCCTTAATTGCTCCGATATCACTTCGTTTGACGTTATCCAATTCTGCCAATTCATAGATCCACACTCCTTGTAGCTGCTGGTAGGCGTCTTTGTTCCGAAAGTCCACCAAGGTATCGCTGAACCAGGCATCATTGCCAGTCAGCTTGCGAAAAGCAGTCGACTTTCTAGCACCCTGTGGCCCCTGGATGACCAACACAGTATCCAGCTTGCACCCAGGTTGATAGATCCTTGCGACACACCCAACGCCCCACTTCAGGCCTATCTCGCGCACCAAATCACTGTCCTTTGCACCAAAATATTTGGACAGTAGACTTTCTAGTCTGGGTGTGTTGTCCCATTCTACACTGTCTAGCCAATCGCGCACTGGGTGCGTAGGGTTCTTGTCGGCCACCAGGGCCATCACTTCTGAGACTCTTTTTGTGGGCATCTCCAAATCGTAGGTGCGCGCTATCCAGAGCATTAGATCAGTCTCTGCTTGGTCTTTGATAGGTTCGCCCTTGTATTCTATTACTTTGCTGAATTCGTTGTATCTGATCGCACCCTGCAGAGTGGGATCATGAGACAAAACGATTTCTAGGTTCAGACTGGTTTTTAGCGGTGCACCTGTACCCACCACCTCTCCCTTGTGATTCTTGATCTGCCTATATTGCAAAAGGTCTGCAGTAGTTGGATCTGGGCTTGCTACCACCACTCCAACCATGTTTGCAATCTCACTAATTTCCATATCATGCGCTCCTTGCTAAGATTAATAGATTACCAAACCACCCACAGGACGAATTGTGTTTGCATTTTGCCACGTTTCGTGCTCCTGGTTCGATGTAGAAATAAACAGTGCGCCGACCACACTGCGGGCATTTTATTTTGTCTGCTCTCTTGGGGCTACCACAAATATGTGCACCAAGCTTATTCGCCATTTCGAATCTTGCTGCAAAGTCGGTTTTTAGCCTGCGTGCTAGGTGGGCCTCCACATTGCCTGGTGCCATAGTGATAGACTTGTACTTTTTGATCCGTGCTTCTGATTGTCGGACTTCCTCAGCAATCTTGATTCGTGTCAGGTCTTCGAATCGGTGTGTGTTGGTTTTTTGTCTCATCCTCCACACTGTGGGGCCTTCCTTGTAGCTTCCTTCCCACAGCTCGACTGCACATAGGTATTGCAGGGTCTGAGGCGAGGCGACCACCGCCACGGTATAGATTTCGCCTATCTTGGCAGAGAACCCGTCATCGGGTCCACCGAGTAGGTTTTGTGCCTGCCTGGACAGATCTAGGTACAGATCCAGGGACGATTTGTGCTTGCCGTTTTTGGCAACCAACCCGATCCAACGCTCTAGGTGTACGCGTTCCTCGTCTGATAGGATGTCTTTGAAAAGATTATCCACCGGCTTTGCCCATCACGTACTGGCACGCTGCATAGAACCTCTCACAATCGTCGTCTATCCACCGTAGGAATTCCCTAGCCCACATTACCGTGGCAGCGTGTCCTGTCTTTGTGTCGATTATGGCCTCTCTTTGCACTACGTTCATAGCACCCTCTACAGAATCCCTAGGGTACTTTTGTATGGCAGCTAGGATGAAGTTGGCTATCTTAATCTTGTCCATTCTCATCCACTAGGTATACTTGCACTAGAGTGTGCGGCTTGTCGTTTTTGGCGTGATAATATTTATAGCCCAGCTTGTGGCACACTTGCCCGTCGTCGTCCCAAACCATATCAGATCTGTCAATCCCGTCGATCAGTGCTTTGATGAGATTGTCCAAGTCTGGCCTGCCGGTATGTGGGATGGGTCCTGGTGGGTCTTTCTTGCGCATTAGCCGCTTAGGACGATGCAAATAGAAAGTCATCACCACCTCGATAGGTACTCCCTTGTCTACTGGCAGCAAAGACGCGTATGCGCTCGCAAAGGTAGCCTGCGTCGCGGCAGACGATACCAATTTTTCGTATTTCCTCGTGCGTTCTGGCGTGTATGTCTTGTTGATCTTCCCGCTCCACCTCGGTCTACCTTTTGCCACTGGATCTTCGTTGATCTGGAACGCCATCAATAGCATCTTAGGCATTTGGGTACACACCCCAGGAATCCACAAATCCAAATTCGGCGAATTTGCTTATCCACTCAGACAAGGCAAAGGTGTGTATTTCGACTTCTTTGTGTTGTGCACGTTGGAATATGGCCACTTCTTCTGCGCATCCAGCTGTTAGCCGTTTGTCCTCTTTGGAGACCACCCACAGCTGGCCACCAGCGTTTGCTACAGCCCAGGCCACAGACAATACACGATTTAGACCTTCTCGCCTTTGTTCCGCGTCGCTATCATCACCGAACACAGGTGCAATGTAGCTGTGCACTACCACTGGAGAATACCCCATATGGGCAGCAAACCTAGCCATTGCTTCTGCATCCTCGATGTTCATGTGGACCACTTCTGGGTCTGGGTCGCCGTATGGCGCGCAGATATACACCACAGATGATGGGTGTGGCAGCTGTCCGTCCATGCCCGATTGGAATTTTCTGAGATCACCCATTTGCTACTTCCTCCGCAGGTACGATTATGGTGTCGATCAGAGTGCCAGTCTCTATGCCTGCCCACTTGGCAATTAGCTGGCACATGTCCACACTGGGCCTACATGGTTTTGTCTCCCAAATAGACCAGGTCCGCCAGTGTACCCCACATTCGTTTGCTGCTTGTGTTTGTGATACATTTCTCTTTGCCCGCTCTACTCGCAAGAATTGAGCCAGCTTTGTATCTTCTTGGTTTTCATCCATGTTTTCTCCTGTGTTCAACATAAGATCTATAACTTTCTAACATGAGCCTGTTTGACAGGCAAGCGACACCGGGTTAGAAAACACTGTAGCACTAATCAGGAGGAACAGATGCTAATCACGAAAGGAAAGATTACCGCCATTGTTGGCGCACAATACGGATCAGAGGGCAAGGGTGCGATCGTTGCCCACTTGGCAGATCAGTACGATATACACGTTCGCACTGGTGGACCCAACGCAGGCCACACGTTCTATTGGGATGGGCAGGCACACGTAATGCAGACGATCCCCTGTGGCTGGGCCAACAAACACGCCACTTGCGTCATTGGTCGTGGTGCACTGGTGGATCCAGACCAATTCTTGAGGGAGATAGACCACATCGAAAGTGTGATGCCTGGTTCTAGTCGTCGAGTGATTATTGATGCACATGCTGGTATCATCGACACTACCCACTACACAGAAGAAGGTGGTACGAAGGGTGCTCTGCACAAACGCATGGGTTCGACTGGCAAGGGTGTAGGTGCTGCCAGACGTGATCGGATGGCCAGGGACCCGATCAAATTCCGGTTTGTATATCAGCATCCTGCGTTCCAGAAGTACGTGCAAAATGGGCAGGTAATGGAAGACACCCCAGCTTGGCTGTGTGAGCAGATCGGGTCTGGGCGATCGTGTTTGTTGGAGGGTGCGCAGGGGTCTGGTCTCAGCTTGCTTTTTGGCCATTGGCCATACACCACCAGCAGCGACACCAATGCCGCGACCATGGCAGCAGACGCTGGAATCCCGCCACAATGGGTCGACGATGTGATTCTAGTAGCGCGCACGTACCCGATCAGAGTCGCTGGCAACAGTGGACCCCTATCGAACGAGACCACATGGGAAAAAATGAGTCTGCAGCTGAATCGGTCTGTCTCTGAGAAAACTACTGTCACAAAATTAGTACGTCGTATTGGAGAGTGGGACGATCAGTTATTCGCCAGGGCTGTACAGCTCAATGGGGCTAGGCAGATTGCTCTGACTTTTGTGGACTACATAGGATCTGGAAGTGATTACGCGTGTGGTTCTTGGGATCACCTGTCTGCCCGTGCACAAACCATGGTCTACGACATAGAAGAAAAGCACGGTGTACACGTGCGATGGATCAAGACAGGTCCAAAGTCTGAACACATCATCGAACGTCCATGTATCACCTATCCAAAACCATTCTAGGAGCACCAAATGCCTGATTCTATCCGATTCATTAAGCTATCACCAAACGCCCAAGCCCCAGCTCCACAATATGCTGGGGATGCTGGGTGTGATTTGTACGTGTCTGAGACCACCACCATAGAGCCAAATTGCTTTGCTGATATCCCCTGTGGGATTGCAATGCTGTTGCCTCGTGGGATGTGGGCCAGGATCACTGGCAGGTCTAGCACTATCCGCAAAAAGAAGCTGTTGGTAATCGAGGGTATCATCGACAACGGGTACACTGGGCCTTTGTTCTGTGCCGTGTGGAATATGTCCGACCAGCCTGTGGTGGTGTCTGCCGGAGACAGAGTGGCCCAGCTAATCCCACATCGCCTAAATCCGGTCGATTGGGAAGAGGCGTCTATCCTGCCAGAGACAGAGCGTGGCTCTAAGGGGTTTGGATCCAGTGGCGAATAAAGCAATACCAAAAACGTTCGCAGAAGCCAGGAATGTCATCCTGATGGAAGCGACATCTATCATGGACAAAAAACGTGCATTGCGTGGCACAGACAACATCGAAAGGCAGGGTCTGTCTGGTGTAATCACCCGTATAGCAGAAGACAAAATGTCTCGTATCCAAAGGGAGTGCGAAGATATGTTGTTTTGGAAGATGGTAGGAGATAGGCCCCACATCAAAAAGACATTGTCTGCAGCTGGGTGGACCCCTACAGACGCTGATAATGCTAATGGAGACAGCTTCGAGGATGACTTGCTAGACGTTCTGAATTACGCAATCATAGCGGTGGCTTTGCACCGTGGTTGGTGGTCTCTGCCAGGGTAGAAATAGCCTCGCGCACCGCAACATGATCGCAGATGGTCCGAAATA
>Ga0098059_1001662_pt1 | contig 11003 bp, 7 predicted proteins | sample 20_taG_FD_92580 | JGI IMG/M metagenome (GOLD analysis project Ga0098059, IMG submission 92580) | Marine viral communities from the Subarctic Pacific Ocean - 20_ETSP_OMZ_AT15318 metaG | ecosystem: Environmental > Aquatic > Marine > Oceanic | place: Subarctic Pacific Ocean | collected 2015-01-19
ACTTACAGATACAGACGATAGTATCGGTGTTGATTCTATTATTGGACATATAGCTTTTGTTGGCACAGAAATAGGTAGTGAAACTTCAAGAATTGCATCTGTATCAGAAACAGCAGGTGGTGAAGCTGGTTTAAGGTTTTACACTGGAGCAAGCGTGACACAAGCGCTACAACTAAACAAAGATCAAAATGCAACTTTTGCAGGTGATATAACTGTTTCAGGAGGTGATATTACTTTAGGAGGCACAGGACGTATACAAGGTGTAGACACAGTATCAGCAAGTACTGATGCGGCTAATAAATCTTATGTAGATACTGCTGTAGCAAGTGCTGGATCAGGTACATTCTTACCGTTAGCTGGTGGTACAATGACAGGTGCCATAACAATGCCTAATAATATAGGTATAACTTGGTCAACTGGATCTATAAGGACAGAAAGTAGTGTTTTAAAATTAGTAGGTAACAACGGTATACAATTACAAGATAATACTCAAATATATTTTGATGGTGGTGCAAATGCTGGAGTTGCAACAGGTGCCCCTGTAAGTTTAGATATACATAATGCAGGTACTGCTGCTGGAGATGATGCTAAAATAACATTTGAAACCCAAGGCGCAATGGATTATGCTATGGGTATTGATAAAAGTGATAGTAATAAATTTAAAATCAGTAGAAGTGCATCTTTTGGAACAAATGATGCTTTTACACTAGACAGTACTACTGCAACTTTTGCGGGGAATATTATAGTTAGTGGTGGCAATGTTACTTCCCAACAATTTACAGATACATCAGATTCAGGAAAATATTTAAATCCAGCAGGAACTTCACAAATAACTAGTTTAACAGCTTCAAGTAATTTAACATCCCAAACAGCACACTTTACGGATAATGTTTATATGTCTGGAGGTCAATTATATCTTGGAGCTTCAGGCGCTACAACAGATGATTCCTACAGATTAGCAGCATCAGGAGGAGTATTTTCTGTAGTATCAAGAGAAAGTGGAAGTTGGACTACACGTTTTGATATAGATACTAATGGTAAGGCAACTTTTGCAGGAGATGTACAAGCAGCAGGTGTATATGTTGGTGCTACAAATTCAACTTATGATTTATATAATAATGGTACAAGTTATTTTAACGGTTCTGTAATAGTAGATGATACTTTTGCACAAACAGGTGGAGGTGATTCAACTTTTTCAGGAGATATACTTACTAACACTGATAGCTCTTCAGACATAGGAAAAACAGGAACACGTTGGGCAAATATTTGGGTAGACAATATTAACGGTGGAACGCCTGCTGTTGGATCTAATTACTTACCACTAGCTGGTGGTACTATGACTGGTCACACGTTGCATGGTGATAGTGTAATGAGTAGATACGGTACTGGTAATGATTTTAGTATATATCACAATGGTACAAATGGAGTTTTACAAAATGAATCTGGTGATTTAATTATTCAAAATACTGCTGATGACGCACGTATTAGATTTCAGTGTGATGATGGTTCAGGTGGAAATGCAACATATTTTGATTTACAAGGTGGACAAGCTGGCGCAAGACTATATACAAATTGGTATGATAATTCTGTAATAGCTCTTGGTAATGGCTTAGATGTACAAATATACCACGATTCTACAAATACTACTTTTTATAGTCAAACAGGTGATTTGATTTTTTCCCAAGCTGAAACTGATGGAGATATGATATTTAAAGCAGATGACGGTTCTGGAGGGTTAACTGCATATTTAACACTAGATGGTGGTATAACATCAATAATGGCTTATAAAGATTTATTATTTGGAGGAGATGCAATTTATGCAAAATGGGGTGCTTCACAAGATTTAGTTATAGGCCATGACGCTGCTGATTCTCTTATAAACAATAATACAGGGCATTTATATATTACTAATTATGCTGATAACAAAGATATTTATTTTAGAAGTGATGATGGTAGTGGTGGTGTTGGTGTATACTTCTATGTAGGTGGAACTGCAGAACAAACAATATTTGTAAAAAATACAGAGCACCAAGACAATGTAAAAGCACAGTTTGGAAATATTGGTGATATGCAAATATATCATGATAGCAATCATTCTTATTTAATAAACGGAACAGGTAATTTATATATAGCGGAGGCGGCAAATGATGGGAATATAGTGTTCCAATGTGATGATGGTTCTGGTGGTTTAGCTGAATATTTTAGAGTTGATGGGCAATATGAAGTAAATAGGTTTCTTAAAAATGCAAGATTTAATGATAGTGTACAAGCTAATTTTGGTACAGGAGATGATTTAAAAATATACCATGATGGTACAAATGGTAATATAGTAAATGAAACTGGGAATTTATTAATTGAACAAAAAGCTGATGATGGAGATATTATATTTTATAGTGATGATGGTTCAGGTAATGTAGCACAATATTTTAGGGTTGATGGAGGTGCAGGAGAAACATGGTTTAGCAGAAATACAAGGTATTTAGATGGTGTATCTGCCCAATTCGGAACAAATGTTGATTTAAAAATATATCATGACGGTTCTAATAGTTATATAGATGAAACTGGAACAGGAAGTTTATACATTAAAAGTGCTGGCGCAATAAGATTGCAAAGTGATACTGGTGAAAATATGATTTACGCAGTAAATGATGGAGCTGTAAATTTATATTATAATAATGTAAACCGATTACAAACTACAAGCGCAGGTGCAGCAGTAACAGGAACAATAGCTAGTGGTAACATTAATATATCAGATGGCACACCAGTATTAACCCTAACAGATACAAGTTCTTCTGCTACAGTAACACATACTTTAGATGGTGTAGATTACCAAATAGCAAACAACGGAACAAGTGGTAATTTTAAATTATCCAGAAAAGTAAGTACAACAGAAAGAGTATTTTTACATGCACATGATAACGGTAATTTAATTTTATATGGTGGTGGAAGCCAAGCTCAAACTATATCTGGAGCTGATACAACTTTTACAGGGGTAATTATAGCTTCTGCAGGTAGCAAAGGTTCTCCAGCAATTACTTTTACTGGTGATCTTGATACAGGTATATATAGAGAAGGAGCTAATGACCTTGCAATAACTGCGGGAGGTAGTACAGCATTACTTGCAAATTCAACAGGTATAGGTATTCCAGATTATATTTACCATATTGGTGATATTACTACTAAAATAGGATTTTCTGCAGCTGATACATTTATTGTTAGAACAGCTGATACAGAAAGATTTAGTGTCAATAACTCAGGTTTTGCAGGATCTTCAGGTGCTAGAGTTACAAGTATATTAGATGAAGATAACATGGCAAGTAATAGTGCAACTGCCTTAGCCACTCAGCAGTCTATCAAAGCTTATGTAGATGCTAACGCTGGTGGTACAGTAAATAATTCAACTATTACTTTAACCGCAGGAGCAGGTTTAACAGGTAGTTCTTCATTTACATTAAATCAAGCAAGTAATCAAACAATTACTTTTTCAATAGATATAGGTACTCTTACTACTACTACAACATCATCAAATGCAGATTGGTTTGCAATATCTAATACTATGGGGAGTGATTATAAAATTGCCCCAGGAGATATAGATTTATCCACAATGAATAATGATTCAGGTTGGACTTCAAATGCAGGAACAGTAACAGGTTCAGCTTCAAATGCCCAAGTGTCTTTTTGGAACGGTAGTTCATCAATTGCAGGTGATAGTGGATTAACCTATAACAGCACAACTAATACATTAATCTTTAATGGTGATTATGGCATGAAAGAGAATGGAGCTGGTACATTTGAATTAAATGCTGATGGCTCAGATATTATTACTAAAATAAATGGTTTTGGTTCAGATGGTTCTATGTCATTTGATGAAGGTGTAATATATACAAGTTGTGGATTTTATGTACCTTCAGGTTCAGGAATCTCTGTAGGTACAACATCTACTACAAGTAATACTATTAGATGTACAGGAAATATTATAGCCTATTATTCTGATGAAAGATTAAAAGACTTTCAAGGAACTATTCCTAATGCCTTAGATAAAGTATGTCAACTTAATGGGTATTATTATAAACAAAACAAAAAAGCTACTGAGTTAGGATTTGATAATGAAGAAAGACAAGTAGGGGTTAGTGCACAAGAGGTAGAAAAGATTATGCCTGAAGTTATAGAAAAAGCACCAATATCAGATAATATAGAAGAAGATTATTTAACTGTTGATTATGGAAAACTTGTTCCGTTATTAATTGAATCCATTAAAGAATTAAAAAAGGAAATAGAAATTTTAAAAAATAAATAATAATGGCTATACCAAGTTCAGGAGCGTTAGATTTTTTAAATATGGCTAGAGAATGTGCGTATGGTACATGGGGATCAGGCTCTATTACAGGAGCTATATCTCTTAGAGATTTAGTTGCAGGGGGAAATACATATGGTTCAGGGCAGTCTTATCCATCAATAAATACCAATAGTTCCTCTTATCCACCAAGTTCTACTCCTGTCCAAACTAATTCATTTTATAGTTATGATAAAGACGCAACAGCTTCTTTGACTAGTTTTAGTAGTAGTGTGGGGACTACTTCTTCAAAAGCAGTATGTGGTCAATCTATCGGTTCAACTTATTACCACGATGGCAGTGGTACTTCCCCAACAACTGGTGATGATGTTTATTCAGATTCAGCTGGAACTACCTCTCTTAGTGATGGATATTATAGAACTACTGCGCTGGGCGGAATAAGGGTTATCTCTGGATCTGTGAATAACGCTTTCCTCTGTTAGAGTATATAATATTAAAAAAAATCCCTATCTTTATAAAATTAATATAATTATAATGGCAAAGAAAAAAACAAAATCTAAAAAATCTATTTCTAAAAAACCAGTTAAAAAACCAGTTAAGAAAATTGTTAAGAAGCCTATTAAGAAAGTAGATGATGCTTCTGATATTATATATATTTGGGAAATTGTTTCTTTAGAAGCTCATGGAGAGAAAGGTACTATAGAACATATTATATATGAATTAATAGGAATAGTGGGAAAAGGTGCTAAAAGAAGAACTGCATCAACAACCGCTGCTTTATCAGTATCTTATGATTTAAAAGATCCATATTCTACTACAGATTATAAAGTATTTTCTAAACAGCAGTTACTCACATATATTCAAAGTAAAGTATCTGATAAATATATAGGTGTACTTAAAGACAATGTTAAAGAACAATTATTTCCTTCAAAAAAAATAATTACAAAATTTTCTTGGAATCAATAATTTTGTATATATTTGCTATAAATAAACTTTATTTAAAATGGCAACAAAAACAAAAAAACCAAAGAAAGCCTCAAAGGCTAAAGTAGACAAATTATCTACTGAAGAACTAGAAACAGTACAACAATTACAAGCTAAGATCCAACAAGTAGTTATGCAATTAGGTTCTGCAGAACTAGCTAGACAAAGTATGGTAGCTGAACATTCAAAATTAAGTGTTGAATGGACAACTATGACTCAAGAGCTAGAAGAAAAGTATGGTCAAGTTAATGTAAATTTGGCTGATGGTTCTTTATCAGAGATTGAAGCACCTACTGAAAAGTAATATTTACCTTTCATAAATATTTTCAAAAATTTTTAAAACTGACATTATCTTGGTTGGTTTTAAAAATTTTTGTATATTATTATTATAGTAGAAACTCACAACGGTACATTATAGTAAAATAAATATTTATGATCCCAACAAATTCAAGCGGTAGCACAAATGGATGTGATAATATTTCTTCTAATTGTGTAGTCTGGCAAGGTCCAGATATTTCCTGCATAGATCTATGCAGTGGAGATACAATTAGTGAAGTAACATATAAGTTAGCAACCAAAGTATGTCAACTTATTACAGACGGAGTAACATCTAACCCAAGTCTTACTGGACTTGATTTAACATGTTTAAATATACCTGGTATTACTCCAACTACCTTAGTACCTGTTTTACAGGCAATGGTAACACAAATATGTGCTAATACTGGATCAGGTCAAACACCTAATCCATCAAGTAGCTTATCTCCTACTGCACAAGTTCAGAATGATTTACCAATGATGACATTACCTGCATGTATGCAGTATAATGATGCAAGTGGAAATCCTGTTACTTCATTACGTTTAGATCAATTTGCTACTCTTATAGCAAATCAAGTTTGTACTAACTTATCAAGTATACAAGTAATTAATACTACACTTACAAGTTATAGTAGTAGATTAGATATATTAGAAGCATGTGTATTACCCTGCTCTTCAGCTGTTGTAGAAAAACAAGTAGTTCCTACATGTATTATAAACGTAGGAACTTTAACAGATGTATCAGTTTTATTATTAGCATTAGAGGTGCGTTATTGTGCACTAGAAACTGCAGTAGGATTACCAGCTGCTATTAATTTAGCAATAGGTCAAAGTGCTATTGCATCTTCTACTTCATCTTTATATGGAGTAGCAGGCAACCAGGCATCTTATGGATCTTTATCTGGATGGAATGGTACAGTATCTAACTTAGCTCAAAGTGTACAAAATGCATGGGTAGTTATTGATGACTTATATAATGCAGTAAATCAAGTTCAAACTACTTGTTGTCCAAGTGGATGTGATGGTATAACATACGCATACACTACAACTAATGTATTTAATTCTGCAGGATTAATTACTTCATTAAACTTTAATTTCCAAGGATCTGTTGTACCAACAGGTTTTTCTGATTCATCAGGATTTAGTAAATTAATAGTTACTGATGTGGCAGGTGTTAGAGCTGAAACTACAGCTAGTGTAAGTGCATTACAAAATAGTTCAACAGGAATAACATTAAGTTTAGCTGGTTTAAATACTGCACAAAATATGACAGCACAAGTTCAATTTGCATTCACTGATGGTGTAAGTACATGTGAAGACGCAATATCTCAATCAATAACTGGTATAGTACCATGTCCTGCATCAATTACAACAACAGGAATTTCAGCTACAGGAGTTACAGTAGGCTTTACTCAACTACTTGGAACATCAGCAGTATATGTAATAGATATATTAAATAGTTCAAATGTTGTAGTACAAACGTTTACACAAAATAGTCCAGCAGGTACAGTAACTAAAGCATTTACAGGATTAACTCCTGGTTCTTCTTATAATGTGAGAGTAACAACTACATATAATGGAGGAAGTAAAGTATGTGATTTAGTAGCATTTGCAACAACTTCAGCAGCAGCAGAATGTTCTGCAGGAATGGATGTAGCATTTGTAATTGATTATACTGCTAGTATGGGTACTGAAATTAATGCAATTAAATCTGGTATTGCAACAGTTATAACTTCAGTTACATCACAAGTAGGTAGTAATGTATATAGATTAGGATTAGTTACAGCAGATGAAGCCACAAGTGCAACTCCAAACTATAATACATCTTCAGATTATGTAGCATTACCAGCAGCTCAAAGAATAATAAATACTGGACAGAATGCTCATTGGCAATTTATAACTGCATGGGAAAAGTTCCAAAATAATAATACAACTACATTCCAAGCACAATTAGCTAAACTGAATAGTGGAGCACCTACATCAGGTGTACCATTAGGGAATGGATCAGGACCTGCTGAGCCAACTGATATGGCAATAGGTCAAATAATTGAAGCAAGTAACTTCTTAGGAGCATTTACTGCAGGATCTGCTAAATATGTAGTAGTAATAACTGATGCATTACCAAGTGGTCCAGATGATCAATTTAATGCAACGGATGCAGCAAGATTAAACAGCTTACAAGCAACAGCATTAACAGCAGGAATTAAGATAATGGTCTGCGGTGCAGGAACGAGTGAAACATATACACCAACAGGTGGAACAGCATACTACCCATGGAGAACCCTTGCAACAAATACAGGTGGTGCATGGAATGTTAGTGAGTCACCAGCAACAATAGCATCATTAATAACTAACGGATGTTCATAAATAAAAATTAAGAAAAATGGCATGTAATTGTACAAAATGTAGTCAAAAATGTAGCTGTGCTGATACAGCCATCACTAACGCATGTACGTATACTGATTGTAGTGTAGGTAGTGAAAGATGTGATGATATTCAATGTGCAGCTTGCGTTAGCTACTGCGGCACATCTTTTCAAATAGGAGTAACAGGACAATTAATTCAAGTAACCTCTGGTGAAAGATTAGATTCAATTATACAGAAATTTGCTTCTATATTATCACAAGGATTAGGAGCTTGTACTTCTAATGATGTAGTACATAATCCATATAATTCATATGCAGGTACAGTTACTAGTTCTACTATAACAGTCCTATGGGATGGTGTATATAGTTCAAGTACTGGATTTAATGTATATTATGATACACAAGTAAATCCATCAGGATGGACATTAGCTAATTCTGCTACAATAGTAACAACTCTTAGAGACTTTACTATTACAAATTTAGCTGCTAGTACAGCTTACAAAATTAAAGTACAAGATGCAGGGATAGGTGCAGGTTGTGAACCAATAGAATTGTTGGTTTCTACCATAGCAGCTTCATAGAAAAAACAACTGTGGTGGTTTGTTGGTTTTCTACTACAAACGTTGGAGAGACTGGTTATAAATGCCAGTCTCTTTTTTTTTACTATCTTTGAAAAAAAAAATATACAAATGAATTATTTAAAACAAAGAGTCATTGACTCTCTAAAATGGAAAAAACATCCAAGTTATTGTGCTAAAAAGTTAAATATATCAGAAGAAAGATACATTAAAATAAAGAAAGAAGTTCAAGAAGAAAATAGAGAACAAAAGAGAAAAAGTAGATTTCTTAACAAAGATTCACAAGAAGCTCAATTGGTTGAATCTATAGATCTAGAAAAAGGAGAAGGTAAAATATCAGGAACATTTGATCATGAACCTAAAACTACAGAAGAAATAATTAAACTACTAAAAATAGATACAGATAAATGGAGATTATCACAGTATTGGAATAAACAAATGTCAGATCATTGGAGAGTATCTGCTTTAGTTACGCAAATAAAAGATCCTGAACAAAAGTTATTTGCTGAACTATTAGAAAATTGGAAACCAAAAAAATATAAAATACCTAAATTAACTCCAAAAAATTTAAATAAATTAGAACCTGTGTGTGGAGTAATGTCTTTACAAGATATTCATTTTGGTAAGGAAGGTAACCAAACCATAGATAAAGATTTTGAAGATACTCTTATTAATCTTATGGAAAGAGCTGCACCTGTAAATTATATTGAAAAAATGTATTTTGTCATAGGAGGTGATTTAATCAACATGGATACGTTTAATGGTACCACAACTAGTGGAACTCCTTTAGATAACTGTATGACAGCTACAGAGGCTTATATACAGGCTTTTGATGCTATGCATTGGGCTGTTAATTACCTGAAAGCATTTTGTAAGGAATTAGTTATTGTATATGTACCTGGTAATCATGATAGATTATCTTCATTTCATTTAGTACATGCATTATCTCAATCTATTGAATGTGCAGATATATTATGGGATATTAAATATGAAGAAAGAAAAGTACATATATGGCATAATAATTTTAATGCATTTGAACATGGAGATAAACCTACTAAAAATACTCCATTAGTTTATGCTACTGAGTATCCAAAAGAATGGGGTAATACAACTAATAGGACATTATTTACTGGACATTTTCATACAGAAAGAAAAGTAGAATATATGACAACTGCTGAGACAACAGGGTTTATTCATAAGACTTTACCAAGTCTAGGAAAAACAGATTATTATCACTATCATAACAAATATGTAGGTAACAGAAGGTCAGGTAAATTAGAAATCCAACATCCAACAATGGGAAACATCTGTGAATTAACCTATCAAGCTGTGTAAAGACCTTACTTTTAATTTCATTAAGTGGGGTTTTTTTTGTAAATTATAAATATAAGTATATGATCAACAATTTTAAAAAACCAAATTTAAATGCTCCAAGGTATAGAGAGAAAAGATTGGGGTTATTGAATTATGAAACAATTAAAGAATTTAAAGATAAAAAACCTTTATATTCTAAGATAGATAATAACAAGTTAAAACAGATAATAAAAATATATAATATTAAATTATGGAAGGCAGTTATTAGTAATAGAGATGGAGTAGAATTACCAGATTCATTAGGGTTTTTATTTATAGGCACTTGTCCTTCTTCAAAAACGGTGAATACTAATTATGCACTATCTCAACAATACGGTAAAGTCTTACAAAATAGAAATTGGGAAACAGATGGAAATATAGGTAAAATATTCTATACTAATTGGTCAACAAAATATAGATTTAAAAATAGAGAACTGTGGCATTTTATTGCATGCAGAGATTTTAAAAGATCAGTAGCTAAAGAATATCCTAAAAAGTGGACAAAATATGTAGTGATGAAAAATAAATATAGAGTAGCACATTTATATGATTCTAATCCAGAAGAAACCAAAAAGAAATTAAAATATTATAATGAATTTGAAACATAAATAATATGTCAACAATAGCAGAAGTAGTATCAAGAATTAGAGGTCAGGCAAAAGCAGAAGTACAGGATGCTTACATTACTGATAGATACATATATAGTCTAATAGAAAAGTATGCTCAAATATTAATGAGAAGACAAGACTATGCTAATAAGTTAATGAAATTTAATTCAGTGTGGAAAAACCTTCCATATGTAGAAATGATTGAGGTAGATAAAGTAGAGGCAGGATGTTCAGGAATTACAAGTGGATGTTTGATTAAAAGATCTAAACATAGACTTCCTTCAATGTATGAAGGATATTGGGGTCCACTTATACGTACAGTAAGTTCAATAGATGGATCACAAGAATTACAGGCTACACAACCTGGTACATATACATCTATGACAAAAACAACAAGTTTTAAATATAATAAAACATTATATTTTTGGTGGTTAGATGGATATATCTATTCTCCTAATATAGGATGGGATGCAATCCAGGTAGAAGGAGTCTTTAATACAGATAT
>Ga0098059_1001672_pt1 | contig 10948 bp, 14 predicted proteins | sample 20_taG_FD_92580 | JGI IMG/M metagenome (GOLD analysis project Ga0098059, IMG submission 92580) | Marine viral communities from the Subarctic Pacific Ocean - 20_ETSP_OMZ_AT15318 metaG | ecosystem: Environmental > Aquatic > Marine > Oceanic | place: Subarctic Pacific Ocean | collected 2015-01-19
AATACAGGTATGGTAATCGATATGCTGGCTGTGCCGTGGCAGGTAGATACCGTTGAGATCACAGTGGGCACCATTACCTTCATGGCGCACCACCACATCCAGACGCTTGAGTGTCGAGCCCAGTCCCAGGTGAAAGCTGTTGAGTCTGGCATCGCGATCGAGGCGGGCATGCACGCCGCCGATATGCAGGGCATGCTCTTCCTCCAAGTGCAATCGGTAGTGACACAGGCGGGCATTGGCACCCAGCACCAGTTCAGTGACCCCATTGGTGAAACAGTTTTGTTGGGCCCCGTCGCTGGCGAAGTGTTCCACCACTGTGGCCTCACTGCCAGCATCCATAACGACCAGTAGTCGCTGGGACAGGCTGAAGGCCTCGCGCTGGGGCACCGTCAGCCAGACGATGTGCAGCGGCGTTGTGACTTTACTGTTCTGTGTTACATGCACGAATACGCCATCGTCGAGCCAGCTATCACTGAGTGCAGTAAACATGTATTTGTCGCGATCGGCAGCTGTGCCCAGGTGGGCACGTATGGTCTCCACCTGTGTCTCATCGGCTTCACTGAAATGCACGACCTCCATAGCGTCCATGGCTGTGGGGCTGGACAGCTCGGGACTGTAGAAACCGTTCACAAACACCAGCATACGGGCGTCCAGTTCAGGGATTTTGACCTGATCACGAAGGGCTGTCAGCGCTGGCGACGAAGAATCCTGGCGTTCTGCCCTACCCAGGTAAGCACCCTCTTCCAGGACTCTCAACCGAGTATATTTCCAGTCCTCGGTCTTGCGGGTGGGCATGGTGCTTGACTTCCAGCTAGACCTACCCCTGCGACGCTGCTCACTGAGCCAACCCGGTGTCTCGGTGGGGAGCCTTTGCAGGGCTTCGTCAATAAAATCACTCATTACACGGCCTCACTTTCCAGCCAGCCGTAGCCTTTATCTTCCAGTTCCAGTGCCAGTGACTTGTCACCGGAACGGACGATACGACCGCCCCCCAACACGTGAACATGGTCTGGCTCGATGAAATTGAGCAGGCGCTGATAATGGGTGATCATTACAAAGGAACGTTTGCCGTCGCGCATGCTGTTGATACCGGCTGCCACCACCTGTAGCGCGTCGATATCCAGACCCGAGTCGGTTTCATCCAGAATGGCTAAATGCGGCTCAAGCAGCATCATCTGCATCAGCTCATTGCGCTTTTTCTCGCCACCGGAGAAACCTTCGTTAACACCACGCTTGAGAAAATTCTGATCCAGATCCACGCGCTTGCAGACCTCACGTGCCAGTTTCATGAAACTTACAGAATCCAGCGCTTCCAGCTTGCGATACTTGCGAATCCCATCCACAGCGGTTTTGAGGAATTCCATGTTGCTGACACCAGGAATTTCCACCGGGTACTGAAAAGCCAGGAGCAGACCGGCCAGAGCACGTTCTTCCGGTGCCAGGGCCAGCAGATCCTGACCCATGAAGGTGACTTCACCAGCGGTGACCTCATAGCCTTCGCGGCCCGTCAGCACATGGCCGAGAGTGCTCTTGCCCGAGCCATTAGGACCCATGATGGCATGCACTTCGCCTGGGCCGATTTCCAGGTTGATACCACGCAGGATTTCCTCGCCCTCGACGGTGGCATGCAGGTTCTTGATAGATAACATCGCTATTCTGACTCTCCTGTATAAAATTCTATGAAACCGACCATTAACCGACGGCGCCTTCGAGGCTAACTTCCAGTAGCTTGCCGGCTTCCACCGCAAATTCCATGGGCAATTCCCGGAACACTTCCTTGCAGAAACCGTTGACAATCATGGATACCGCCTTTTCCTCGCTAATGCCGCGCTGAAGACACAGAAACAGCTGTTCGTCACTGACCGTGGAGGTGGAGGCCTCGTGCTCAATGATGGCAGTCGGATTTTTACTTTCAATATAGGGGAACGTGTGCGCGCCGCACTGATCTCCGATCAGTAGCGAGTCACAGCGTGTGTAGTTACGTGCACCGGTGGCACCCGGATTCATTCGCACCAGACCACGATACGTGTTGGAGCCATGACCGGCGGCAATACCCTTGGATATGATCGTCGAGCGTGTGTTCTTGCCCAGATGGATCATCTTCGTGCCGGTATCCGCCTGCTGGAAATTGCTGCTAAGCGCCACCGAATAGAATTCACCGATACTGTTGTCGCCTTTGAGTATACAGCTGGGGTATTTCATGGTGATGGCGGAACCGGTTTCCACCTGTGTCCAGGAAATATGGGCATTGGTATGGGCCAGACCTCGTTTGGTGACAAAATTGTATATGCCACCCTTGCCTTCCTCATCACCGGGATACCAGTTCTGTACCGTAGAATACTTTATCTTCGCGTTGTCCAGGGCCACCAGCTCCACCACCGCGGCATGTAGCTGATTTTCGTCCCGCATGGGTGCCGTGCAGCCCTCCAGGTAGCTGACTTCGCTGCCTTCGTCAGCCACGATCAGGGTGCGCTCGAACTGCCCCGTCTTGGCCTCGTTGATGCGGAAATAGGTAGACAACTCCATGGGACACTTCACGCCTTTGGGAATGTAGACGAAGGACCCATCACTGAAGACCGCACTGTTCAGCGCCGCATAATAATTGTCTTTCTGGGGTACTACAGTACCCAGGTGCTGGCGCACCAGTTCCGGGTAGTCCTGCAGCGCCTCGCTGATAGAACAGAAGATGACCCCCGCCTCATACAGTTTCTTACGGAAAGTGGTACCCACTGACACCGAGTCGAACACAGCATCCACGGCCACGCCAGCGAGCATTTCCTGCTCATGCAGGGGAATGCCCAGCTTGTCGTAGGTCTCGCGCAACTTCGGGTCGACCTCCTCCAGGCTCTGGGGACGGTCTTCATCGCGCTTAGGGGCCGAAAAATAGGACATGGCATTAAAGTCAATGTCCGGATAGCTCACATGCGCCCAGTGGGGTTCGACCATTTCCAGCCAGGCATGGTAAGCCTTCAGTCGCCACTCCAGCATCCATTCCGGCTCGTTTTTCTTGGCCGAAATGAAGCGGATAACGTCCTCGTTCAACCCTGGTGGCAGGGTGTCCGATTCTATATCGGTGACGAAGCCGGCCGCATAGTGGCTTTTGATAAGATCATCGATCTGTTCCGACATGATGTTAGTTACTCTCTGTCTGTTCTCTAAATGCTGATACCGAACCCTGCAATTGCTCAACGGCCTCAATTCTTTCTTCCTGGCCGGAAGCCGACGGGCACCGGGAACCGCTGCTGCCGGACTCGGTTTCGCGAGCCATGACATCTGCCAGAGTAATGCCCTGAAGATAGTCTCGGATATGCTCGTTCAGTGCCTCCCACAGATGATGGGTCAGGCAGATTGCTCCATGCTGGCAGTTGCCCTCCCCCTGGCAGCGGGTGGTATCCATATTTTCGCTGACGGCAGCAGTGACCCGAGCTACGCTGATGTCTTCCGGCCGCCCTCCGAGGCGATACCCGCCCCTGGGTCCCCGAAAGCCGACCACCAGCCCTTCCCTGCGCAACCCGGCAAATAGTTGCTCCAGATACGAAAGGGAAATATCCTGTCGCTCCGCGATCGCAGCCAGGCTCACTGCACAATGGCTCGGCTCATGGTTAGCCAAATCCAGTAAAGCCCGGAGAGCATAATGTGCCTTACTTGTTACCCGCAATGAAACCTCCTGGAACGCTTTGAATCCTAGGCCTGTACTGTCTCAAATCCGAGTAATTTAGTCAAGTATTTGAACGGAGTTTGATACAGAGTTAATGGGTGAGCAAAAACTTTCTGGATGCACGGGAACAGACGCGAGAAGGAACACCTGATGGAGCTGCGAGACACATGATTTGCTCCCTTTTTATGTTGACCTGAAGCCACCAAGATTCGCAAATTTGATAAAGCCTTTTCAGACGCTTTTAAGCCCTCCAAGAAAATAGGGTTGAACCCCTCTGCAGTAGGCTGCGCATGACCAATCATGCGATTTATGGTAAATGTTTTCTTACTTTCATGGCACGCCCCTGAAATACTCACGGTCGGTAATCAATTGGGCCCAGGCAAGTGGGCTCATCTCAAATGTCGCAAATACACCGGCCACCAGAATTGCAGTACCGGTTACGAGAGGTGGCAAGAGCAGGAGCCAGGGAGCTTCGCGCCATTGCCGGATTGGAGGGTGATCGTTCGGCCAGGCATATGGCTGCGAAAGGAACCAGCTTCGCCATAGAATAGGCAGGAAATATGCGGCGTTGAGCAGGCTCGATGCCCACAGCACCCAGACGACCCACGGCATGTTGGCCGCCGTCGCACCGTCCATCAACCAAGCCTTGCTCACCGCCCCGGCAGTCAGTGGCGCTCCCATCATCCCCAATGCAGCGACGCTGAATGCGATCGTGGTCAGCGGCATGCGCCGTCCAGTGCCGTTCATCTGACTTATCCTGTGAATGCCCAACTTCTCGGCGTAATTGCCAGCGCAGAAAAACAGCGTGATTTTCATGATGCCCTGATGCACCAGGTGAACGAGTCCGCCGATAGTGCCAATGGGGCCGAACAAGGCGACACCGAGCGCGATATAAGAGACCTGGCTGACGGTGGAATAGGCCAATCGTTTTTTGAGATCATCCTGGAACAGCGCGCGCAGGCTACCCCAAATTATGGTCACGGATGCAGCGATGGCCAGAGGCGTCAGTAGATTGAGCATCTGTGCGAATTCCACGCCGTAGACATCATAGACGACACGTACGATACCGAAGGCGCCGGCCTTCACTACCGCCACTGCGTGCAGCAGCGCGCTGACCGGCGCAGGCGCGATCATGGCCTTAGGCAACCAGCCATGTAATGGTACCAGCGCTGCCTTTACGCCCATTCCAGCGATGAGCAGGATAAAAATGATAATCAGTGACGGGTGATGTGCCGTATCCAGCTCGTGAAGAAACCCATGTTCGGTGAATTCCAGGGTGCCGGTCAGGGTGTAAAGCCATACCGTGCCCAGCAACAGCAGAGCACCACCCGCCAGGGTATAGATCAGATAGGACTGCCCGGCCTGGCGTGCCATCTCAGTGCCACGATGCACCACCAGTGGATAGGTAGTCAGGGTCAACAGTTCGTAGAACACCAGAAAGGTGAGCAGATTGCCGGACAGTGCCACGCCGGTTGCCGCAGTTACGCACAGACTGAAAAACCCAAAGAAGCGGCTGCGATGGGGCGAGCCTTCCAGGTAACCGATGGCATACATCGTGGTCAGCAACCACAGGACTGCCGACAGAGTGACGAACAACAGGGCCAACGGATCGGCCCGCAACACCAGTTCGATATCCGGCAGCAACGCCAACCGCGCTTCAAAGTGATGCCCCTCCGCGACGCCCCACAGCATCCATCCCACAAGAAACAACTTGGCAATGGCACCACTTATGTTGAGTACAGTACGCAGGCCTACCCTGTTCTCAGGCAACACAAAGATGATCAGCCCCGGCAACAAGGAGCTCAGCACCACCAGCAGCGGTAGCCACACTTGCCAGTTCATGGCCCACTCCCGTCGAACGGTACACCAATTTCCAGCAAGGGCAGCAATGGCGTACCACCAAAGCCCAGTAGGATTGCGCCGCACGCCAGTATTAACGCTACCCACTGCATGCGCGCAGGAATTTCTTTAGGCTGATATGTACACGCCACATCAGCCTGAGTGAAGGACTTTCCCAATACCTTGAACACGTAGGCTGCAGTAAGCAGGCCGCCGAGGAGCATGACCGCCGCCAGATCCCAACGACCCTGAACCAGTGCGGCCTCCAGCAGTAGCCACTTGCCTATGAAACCACCACTCGGCGGCAAGCCCATCAGGCTAACGCCAGCCAACGCAAACGCGAAGGCACTGAGCGGCAGACGTTGCACGATGTGATCAAGGTCCGCAATACGATCATGGCCGCCAAAGTTCAAGAAATTACCCGCGGCCAGAAACATCGCAGACTTTGCCAGCGCGTGTGATAACAGCAGCACCATAGTTGCATTCCAGCTCGCCACAGTCGCTAGTGGAAAGGCGAGGAACAGGTAGCCGATCTGCGCTACTGTCGAATAGGCGACCAATAGCTTCAGGCGTGTCTGACGCAAGGCCTGCACCGAACCCCACAGGATGGCCGCCACACCCAGTAAACCCAGAAATGCCGCCACACCGTCGCCAGCGAATGGACCAAAGAGCATGATCCACAAGCGTAACAATATATACAACGAAGCCTTTATCACCAGTGCTGAAAGCACGGCGCTAACTGGTGACGGGGCACTGCTATGAGCGGGTGGCAACCAGAAGTGCAAAGGAAACAATGCCGTTTTCAATAGCAAGCCGGCACTCATCAGACCCAGTGCCACCCAGGCTGCCGGCACCGGCCTCAGACGCTCTGCCAGAACTGCTATGTCCAGGCTACCGAAGGCATGATAGAGCAGCGCCACACCCAGCAGATAGGCGAGCGAACCCAATAGCGAGACGAACAGATAACGAGCCGCTCCGGCAAGGGCATCCCGGCTACCCGGCAAAGCCGTCAACGCAACCGCCGCCAAGCCCATCAGCTCCAGGGTGACATACAGATTGAACAGGTCGGCCGAGAGGAACAGCGCATTCAACGCTGCCAGCAGAAACAACCAGATGGGCCAAAAGCGACGTTTCTCCTCAACGCTGAAATACGCTGAGGCATAGACGCTGACCCCCGCTCCCACCAGGCCAGTCGCAGCAAGCAGCACCAGACTGAGTCCATCGGCGTACAATTCGATCCCCAGCGGTGCGCCCCAGCCACCCAGCGCGTGATGGAATACACCGTGATACCAGAGCTGTAGAGCCAAACCCGTCACTGCTAACACGATGACCAGACTGCAACCCAACACCAACAGCTGCGAAATGCGTGGCCATACGAATGCCGTCATAGCAGCTGCCAGTGGCAATACAATCAGTATCACCGCCCATGGAACACCCATCCAGACATCTGTCATTATGAGTTTTCTTCTTCCCTGCCGGGTAAGACCGCCTGCCCGGTTTCAGCCGTGAGTTTAAGCATCAGAACCAGCGCCAAGGCGGTGGCCGCGACCGCCACGACGATGCCGGTGATAATCATGGCATGCGGTACGGGATCCGATAGAGCAATAGCATTGGGCGCAGCCATGGCCGCCAAAACCAGAAACACGCCACTGCCCATCACGTTGACCGCCAGAATCTTGCGCAGCAGGTGGCGGTGTACCAGCAGAGCATGCAGTCCTATGGAAAAAAGCCCTGCACCGGCGAGCGCATAGAATAATGCTACGCTCATCACCGATCCTCTTCGCCGGGTGGCGCGCCCATAAAAAGCGCGGTCAGGGTGACGCCAATTGAAATTGTGGCAGTCGTTTCAATGATCAAAATCAAGCGTCCGGCCCACTCAGGCGACAACTTCAGCACCCTGCCCTCCAATATCAGGGTAATCACGGCCAGCATCAGGAAAGTTGCCGGGCCCAACACCAGCGCTAGCCGTAAGGGCCACGTTGCCAAAGCGGCGGGTAACTCCCTACCCGACAGCAGCATCAATACACCAGCGGCTGCCAGTACGGCGCCCGCCTGAAAGGCACCGCCGGGAGCATGAGCTCCCACCCATAAAAGATAAGCGGCGACCAGAATCAACAGCGGCACTAACAGGCGCGACAAGGTATCCAGTACCAGTCCCGGAGCAGCCTCTGGCCGAGGGATAGTTATGCCGAGCGACCATGCACCCAATAGTGCCAGCAACAATACCATGATCTCCAGCAGGGTATCGTAGCCACGAAAATTGAGCAGTACTGCCGTGACCGGATTGCTGACACCACTTTGGTCGAGATTCGCGGCAACCTCTTTTCCCAGACCGGCGTAATCGGATGGCAAGGTCCAGACCGCATAACCCAAAGCAGCGGCAACCAGCAGGATCAGAATTAAAAGGGAAATGGCACCAATGCCGCTTATTCCACCGGCACGATCGACAATCGCATCCGGCGAAGTGGCCCGTAATTTCGCATACGCCGCCAGCAACAACGCACCAGTGACACCAGCACCGATGGCGGCCTCGGCCAGAGCAACGTCAGTTGCATTGAGCCGTACCCACACCAATGTCAAAACCAGACCAAATGCAATGAACAGAACAATGGCCTTAAACAGATCCGTGCTGGCCAGCGCCCGCCAGGCCAGACTCACCACCAGCAGGACCAATGCGACATCAATCGCCCAGGAGATCAGCGTTTCCATGGACGTATACCGAGCCGCAGTGCCCCTTGCGCAATCAGATAGGAGACGGTTGCACCAGCAAGCAGCGCCAGCAACCAGATCAACAGCAATTTTCCCGCCACAGCCCAAGAATCCACTTGTAAGGCGAGTCCGGCCACTGTCAAGCCCAGGCCTACGTTATCAGCCTTGGTCAGGGCATGCAGGCGGGTAAAGACATCGGGAAAACGCAGCAGGCCGAACGTGCCGGCCAGGAAGAACAACCCACCAGTGGTTAACAAAGCTGCAGAAAGATAATCACTCGTCGTCATTCGCATTCTCCGAGTATGGCAACGTGCGACGCACAAAGGCCACCGCAGTGACCGTCGCCAGCAGAGCTAGCACCAGTGCTACATCGCGCAGTGCTGCACTGCCCGTTGCCTCGGCCAGCAGCAGCAGGATGGCTACTGCGGTAGTACCTAATAACTGTGCCGCCAGCATCCGATCGGCGGTTGTCGGCCCGCGCAACACCCGCCACATACCAACGCCAAGATTCAATATCAGAAACAAAACCAGGGTGAAAAGCAGTGTCTGCATGCCGGATCAATCCTCTGGCACCACCGGTGTAGAAAAGCCAGGCGTCTTGATATGCAGTTCCGAACCACCGATCTGCCCGAAAACCGTCGACACCGGATTGTTCATGGCGAAGCCTCGGATAACCGCGTTCGCGTTAAGAGGGCATCACCGTCTTGCAGACAATCAGTCAGTGCCACAGGGCCTTCAGGCACACACTGGCATCCAGCCTCTGGTTCCACCACAAAAGGAAAATTATTATGCAGCATTTGATTCGCCCCTCTCCTTACTCAACCATCATTGGTAGCAGTGTTCAAGTACAGACACTATTCTCCGGTCATGTTCACGCCTCATCCCCACCTCTAAAGACCAGTATCCGTGGGGTTTTATCTTCGACCATCAACAGCGTCCTCCCGGCTTCTTTATACTTCACTCTATAAAGAACCTTTTTGAGCCACTGTGTTTATTCATCTTCATGGCGAGGCGCCAGTGATACACCACACACCTTGCCCACACGTTCCTCCAGGGTATCCAGATTCGCCAACAAAGCCGCCTCGCCATCCAGAACATGGATCTTCAGTACTTCCCGATTGAGGGTCGCACTCAGCGTGCCTGGCAACAAACTCACGATATTGGCCAGCATCACCCTTGGCAGGCCCGGCGGCAATCTAAGGGGGTAATCCAGGAGCTCCGGAGTAATAGGCATACGCGGATGAAACGCGCGCCGGGCCACATCCACACCGCCCTGTAAAGAACGCCAAAGAAAAAAGGGGACAAACATGAACAGCTCGTGCCAGATCAGAGGCACAGGCGGTAAAAGCATCGCGCTGACAATCACTGCGAATGACACAGCTGCCACACCAATCCAAACGGATTCGGCGTTCCCCTCGCTGAGGACCCACCAAACGAGCGAAAACAACAGAACTCGCGATACGATCGTTGACCAATCAACTTGATGTGATAGCTTCACGCATTCACCTCACAACGCCGTGTCCTGCTTCGCCAGACCCGGGCCGGCAATCAGATAATAAGAAGATCACACAAACCGTATCGAATAAATCGAGCACTACTTACTGTCTCTGAATGATCGGCCGATGAACGGATACGCTGTAGAACCCCCATGACCGTTTTGTACTGACACTCGAAGCTCTCTCCTCAGTGCCACTCCCTAAAGTTGATCGACTCAGGGGCATTTCGGGTACAGACCTGCTAATCATGGTCATCTTCACAAAAATTGATTGGTAACATCTACAATAGGCGCTGTTAATAGGTCGATCAACATTTCCTGATCCTTCACAGAACAGATTGCTGTCAGAGCTACAGCATTATTAGAATGTGCTATTTCTCCATAAGACAAAAACCATGGGCGGAAAAATACTGCACACGAGAAGGCAATCGTTAAATTACAACATAGAAGACACTCGGCTAACCACTTATTACAATGAAACATACCCCCTACCCTACATCACACATGCGGCACGGTCCGACCGGACCCTGCTGGAGTTCGGACACTTTGTTGCGGAACCACAAGCGTCGGAAGTAGCGTCATCTCAATTCAACCAGGGAGTCGTAATGCGCTCCGTTAACCAGATGGCCAGGAAAGGGTCTGGTGTGGCCCATAATTATCCACACCTGTAATTGATTGCGGGCCAGGAATAGCCACACTACGCTGAAAAAAATTGATGCCGCCGCTACGCAATCACCGCGAATCGCCAAAGATCATCAGGCAGACGTGACGTTTTATCGAGCCTAAAATCAGCCGAATCATGGACTGGAGCCTTTCGCAACAAGGATGAACGATCCGAATGCTGGGTGTCGCTCGTCATTGCCCGAACCATCAGGGCTGACGTAATATCAAACCGCCACCCCGACCATGGGGGCCTCATTCCGACCGCTGCCATACCTGAGTCACGAATGCCCAAAGACACACTGAACAAGGCACAACCAGCCAAAACGATAGCTTTTATGCAATTGCTTCAACTACACCCGATGGCCTGGCTGATCGGCATTTTGCTGATCGTTTACTCAGGCACATTCGTCTGGCATGTTCACAAGCCGTTGCCGTGCGGCCTGGATACAGGCTATCCGCAGCGCGCGGCAAATGATGTCGATTTTCTGGTCGACAGCACCTGGCTCGACGCCGATGGTCAGCAGCATCAGCGAAGCGAGATCTTCGATACATTGTTAGCCTTGATCGATAACGCCGAGCAGTTG